>Ga0209175_10001343_pt1 | contig 12422 bp, 11 predicted proteins | sample JI91814C2DNA_FD_187506 | JGI IMG/M metagenome (GOLD analysis project Ga0209175, IMG submission 187506) | Wastewater effluent complex algal communities from Wisconsin, to seasonally profile nutrient transformation and Carbon sequestration -... | ecosystem: Engineered > WWTP > Effluent > Algae...
CCGCCCTTTTTTTTTGGCTCAGACGATCTTGGTCCCAGCACACTCCAAGTGGGGCCTCGTGGGTGGCACGACGCTCCGCGGCGTGTCTGATCTTCACCAGAACCGCATGCCCGATCCACACGCCCACGATGAGGTCCGCCGAATCGTGGCGCTCGGATTCACACAAAGCCCCCGCTCGCGCGTCGGTCACTTAAAGACCTGATCCCGCCAATTTCAGAGAAACTCACACCGGAATGTCAAGGTCGTATTCCTCGTCGGGCCCGCCGCCGTCGCGGTGGTTCTCGACGGGTCCGGTTTTCTTCCCGGGCGCGAACGATGTGCTCGGCTGGCTCAGACCCTTGGGCGCACTCGCGAACGGATCATCAAACGGCGGCGCTTCCACGCCCTGCACCTGCCCGAAGCCCGACGCGGCGGCCGATGGGCTGGCGTAGCCGGCGGGTCTGGGCGACGCGCCCTTGGGCTCCGGGAACGAGTCAAAACCACCCGGCGCGTGGGCGTGCGCGTCGTAGTTCTCGAAGCGTGTCGTGTTGTTGTTCCAGCGCATGCGGACGACCCCCGTCGGGCCGTTACGCTGCTTGGCGATGATCAACTCGGCGATGCCGACCTTGTCGGGGTTCTCGATCGCCCAGTCCTGGTCCTGCACGTGGTAGTACTCCTCGCGGTGGAGGAGGGCGATCACGTCGGCGTCCTGTTCGATGGAGCCAGACTCTCGCAGGTCGGCCATGCGCGGACGGTTGCCCTCGCGCTGCTCGCTCGCGCGATTCAACTGCGAGAGGCAGACAACGGGGACGTTAAGTTCGCGGGCGAGCGCCTTCACGCCTCGGGAAATCGTCGAGACTTCGACCTGGCGTGACTCTCGCGCGGCCTGCGGCGCGGTCATCAACTGGAGATAGTCGATCATGATGACCTTCACGCCATGCTGCGCGACGAGACGACGCGCGCGGGCGCGCAACTGCAGCACGCTCATATTGGGCGTGTCGTCCACGTAGATCGGCGCGCCCTTCAGGTCCTCGGCGGCCTGGATGATGCGGCGCATCTGGTCGTCAGGAATGCGATGCCCGCCACGCAGCGTCTGACCAGAGACGCCCGAACGCGCGGACAACATACGCTGCGCGATCGCGTTCTTGCTCATTTCGAGGCTGAAGAACGCGATGGGCACGCTGCGAGTGGGTGGCGCACCGGGGACCGGAACACCGCCGATCGCGATCTGCTCGGCCATATTGAGCGCGAACGCCGTCTTGCCCATCGAAGGGCGAGCCGCGACGATGATCATTTCGCCCGGCTGCAACCCGCGGAGCATCTCGTCGAGTTCGACGTAACTCGTGCGCACGCCGCTGTACGCGCCCCCCTCAAAGTCCTCGGCCTCGATGCGCCGCATCTCGCCCTCGAGTAGTTCGGCCAGGTGCTGGGGCTCATTGGAACTGGACTCTTGAGCGATCTCGAAGATCGCGGCTTCTGCGGTGTCGAGCACCTCTCGCGCGCCTTCTGGACCCAGGTCTCCCGTGTGGTACGCGTCGTAGATGATCTGACCGGACGCGTCGATCAGGCGGCGGAGTTTGGCCTTCTCCGACACGATCGTCGCGTAGTGCTTCGCGTTGACGGCGCTGGGCACGGCGTTGGCAAGTTCGACGAGGTACTCGCCGCCACCGACTTGCTCGAAGACGCCGCGTTCTTCGAGGAGGTTGGTGATCTGGACGAGGTCGCCCGAGTTCTTGGTGTCGTAGATCTGGACGATGGCGCGGTAGATGTGCCCGTGGGCTTCCTTGTAGAAGTCCTCGGGACCTTTCATCAGCGGGATGATGTCCCCGATGACGCGCGGGTCCAGGATCATCGCGCCGAGCAACGACATCTCGGCCTCGATGCTGCGAGGAGGATCGCGATCGAAGAGCTTCTGGCCAGCCCAGGGGGAGACGCGCTCGCGCGGGCCGCCTTTGCCCCGCCGCTTGCCGCGACCTTCGAAGTTGGACTCGCCGTTGCCTTCCATGGCTGCTCCCACAGTACCCTGCGAAATTGGATGGACAGGGAGGATCGTCGCTGCGATGGGTCCGTCGGACCACCCGGGCGGATCCAAGATCTGGCAACCGCCAAGTTGTTCGGCCAGTTGACAGGACGCACTACCATCCGGCATGACCCACGACGCGAACGCGTCCATCCCATTGGCCGCCAAGATCTTCGACAAACTGACCGCCGGGGCTGCGCTCCCGACGCCCCTGCCGCCCGACGCCTTTCCGATGTTCCAGGCATGGTTCGACGAGGCCGGGCGGGCCAAGCAGCAGCCAAACCCCAGCGCGTTTTCGCTGGCAACGGTGGACCCCGACGGCCGCCCGTCAAACCGCATCGTCCTCTGCCGAGGTATTGACGTTGCCGCCGGCACGATCCGGTTCTTCACGAACTACAAGGGCCGCAAAGGCCGAGCGATCACCGCAAACCCACGCGTGGCGGCATGCTTCCACTGGGACCATTTGGACAAGCAGGTTCGCATAGAGGGCATGGCGATCAGGACCACACCGGAAGAAAGTGATGAGTACTTCGCCAGTCGGCCTTGGGACAATCGGGTCGGCTCGTGGGCGAGCGACCAGAGCGAGCCGATCGCCGATCGCACCCAACTCTTTGCCAAGGCGATGGAAGTCCTGAAGCAGCATGGAGTTGGAATCGCCGACCTCGCACTGAAGGGCAATAGCGTGCATATTCCTCGCCCCCCACATTGGGGTGGCTTTCGGATTTGGGTGGATCGCTTGGAGGTCTGGCTGGGCAGTTCGGCTCGGTTCCATGACCGGGCGGTCTGGACCCGCGACCTCACCCTCTCGGAGCCGCCCAGCGACGCCAACCCGAGACCCGGCGTCTCCGCAACGGCTTGGACCTCGACTCGGCTCCAGCCGTAGGCGCGGACCAACGAGCCCCACGTTCAAGGGATTTCACTGGCTCGTGGGGAGAAACTCCTTTCCGAAGCGCAGGAATGGCACGCCAAACGGTCCGAAAAGAAGGATGCGTCGCGCCCGAGGGTCGGGCTGCGCGAAGGGTGAGGACCTGCGTGAGCAAAGGCCGGGATCAACTTGCCGCGAACGAGATCGTCGAGTTGCGATCATCGCTGGCGGTGCGCCTGGAGCATGTGGGCGTGCAGTCGCAGCCACAGGTCGCGCTCAAGATCCTTGATCTCATCAGGCGTCCCGATTCACAACTGAAGGACTACGCGACGATCGTACGGAACGACCCCGCGCTCTCGGGTCGCCTGCTCAAACTCGCGAACTCTGCGTTCTTCGCGCAGCGCAAGCCCGTCACAAACCTGGATCGAGCATGTTTGCTCATGGGCATCGATCGCTTGAAGGCGATGGCGCTCGGGTTTCACTTGTCCAAGGCGGCGGCGTCGGATGCTTCCGCCGTGCTCTCGCGCACCGTGTGGGGGCAGTCGATCTTCCGCGCGTGCCTTGCCGCTGAAGTCGCGAAGAAGGCCGCACCCGGGTGGAGCGCGGAAGCGTTCATCATCGGCTTGCTGATGGACTCGGGGATCGCGCTCATGCCCAAGTTGGCCGGGGCTGCGTTCCAGCCGATCTGGGACGCAGCGCCAACGCCAACCGCGCTGCACCGATCAGAGACTTCGCGTCTGCCCTTCGGGCACGTGGACGTTGCCGCGGCGATGGCACTGGCGTGGCGATTGCCCGACCTGCTTCGCTGGCCCATTTCCGAGCATCACACGCCGCCCGCGTTGCCACTGAAGAACGAGCCGATGCACCAACTGCACGCGATCGCGTACGCCGTGGGTTTGCTCGATCTCTCGGCGACGGTTGATGGCGGCGTCACGATCACGCCCGGGAAGGAAGGCCCGACAAATCGTTCGCTCGAGCGTGCGATGGGGATCGATCCAAGCGTGATCCCGAGCATCGTGACGACGGCGGCCGCGGAGTACAGCGCGTCGAAGGAGATCTTCAAGGACGTAGCGGCGTCGATGGCGGTGACCGACTCGCTCATCGAGCGCATCCAGGTCGGCATGGTGAACGCGATGGACGAGATGCTGGTGGGGAACATCCAGAGCCGAGCGGAGCGAGAGCCCGGCTCGACCCGGTTCCGCCTCGGCGGGCAGAGCGTGGAACTGCAGCGATCCAATGATGGCTCGTGCACGGCGTACCTCTACGACTCACAGGGTCAGAAACTGCTGACGCACGTCTTCCGTTCCTCGGGGCAATCATCGGACACGATCCGCGAGGCACTCGCGCTCGACGCGCATCCAGATGACGAGGCCGCTGCTATCAACTCGTTTATCCGGGCCGCGTGAGTTCGAGATCTCCGGCGGTTGACAAACACCGAAAAGCCAGCCGGAATGCGGGGCGAAAGTGAGCCTCGGCGTTCCTACCCTCTAGGCCCTATCGGCTTGAGGAGGCGTCATGGCGTTTGAGTGGAAAAAGGTCAGCGAAGCGTTGAAAGCACCCGTCGGAAGCCCAGTCACCATCAAGGGTTGGGTGCGGACGCGGCGTGACTCCAAGGCCGAGGGCGGCTTGTCGTTCCTGCACGTCCACGACGGCACGTGCTTTGACCCGATCCAGGCGGTGACGACCGGGGCGCTCCCCAACTACACCAGCGAGATCCTGAAGATCACGACGCACTGCGCGATCGAGGTCGACGGCACGATCGTGCAGAACCCCAAGGGTGGCAACGAGGTGCAGGCGTCGGCCGTGCGCGTGATTGGCTGGGTCGACGATCCGGATCACTACCCGATCCAGCCCAAGCCGCACAGCATGGAGTTCCTGCGTGAGCAGGCGCACCTGCGCGTGCGCACGAACACCTTTGGCGCGGTGGCGCGCGTGAGGCACTGCCTGAGCATGGCGGTGCACCGCTTCTTCCATGAGCGCGGGTTCTATTGGGTCCACACGCCGATCATCACCGGCAGCGACTGCGAAGGTGCGGGGCAGATGTTCCGCGTGAGCACACTGGACGCGGTGAACATGCCACGTGTGAAGCCCGAAGGGGCGAAGGTTGCTCCGGCCGATGGGCCGATCGACTTCGGACAGGATTTCTTCGGCAAGGAATCGCACCTGACGGTGTCAGGACAGTTGAACGTCGAGACCTATTGCCAGGCGCTGTCGCGCGTGTACACGTTCGGGCCGACGTTTCGGGCGGAGAACAGCAACACGAGCCGGCACCTGGCCGAGTTCTGGATGATCGAGCCCGAGATCTCGTTCGCGACATTGAAGGAAGATGCGTTGCTCGCCGAGGAGTTCGTGAAGTACCTCATCAACACGCTGCTTGTGGAGCGTGCGGACGACATGAAGTTCTTTGACGAGCGGATTGAGAAGGGCTTGCTCCTTCGGCTGAAGCACGTGCTGGAAACGCCGTTCCGCCACTTGCCATACACGGAAGCAATCAAGATCCTTGAGGCGGCGATCAAGAATGGCAAGAAGTTCGAGTACCCCGTCAAGTGGGGCACGGACCTGCAGAGCGAGCATGAGCGGTTCCTGACCGAGGAGCACTTCAAGCAGCCGGTCGTGCTGATGAACTATCCCAAGCAGATCAAGGCGTTCTACATGCGGATGAACGATCCGGGCACCGACGGCGCGCCGGGCGACACCGTCGCCGCGATGGACGTGCTCGTGCCGGGGATCGGCGAACTCATCGGCGGCTCACAGCGCGAAGAACGCCTCGACAAGTTGGACGCGCGCATCGCGGAGATGAACCTGCCCGCCAAGGAGTACTGGTGGTACCGCGACCTGCGCCGCTTTGGCACAACGCCGCACGCGGGCTTTGGGCTGGGCTTTGAGCGCATGATGATGTTCGCGACGGGGATGCAGAACATCCGCGACGTTATCCCGTTCCCGCGGGCGCCCAAGCAGGCGGAGTTCTAGAGCCTAGTTGCAGATCGACTCGAGGTGGATTCCAGAGTGACTCTGGGTAGATTGGTTTTCTGGCACTGACTGAAAGGCATTTGTCTCATGGAAGCAGGCATCGTCGGGCTCCCCAACGTCGGCAAGAGCACACTGTTCAACGCGCTGACCAAGGCCGGAGCGCTGGCCGCGAACTATCCCTTCGCCACGATCGAGCCGAACGTGGGCGTCGTGCCGATCCCTGATCCACGGCTCGAGACCATCCGCTCACACATCGAATCACAGAAAATCATCCCGGCGGCCCTGCGCCTCGTGGACATTGCGGGCATTGTGAAGGGCGCCAGTCAGGGCGAAGGGCTCGGCAACAAGTTCTTGAGCCACATCCGCGAAGTGGACGCGATCCTGCAGGTTGTCCGCTGCTTCACGAAAGCACCGGGCGGCGAGGAAATCCTCCACGTTTCCGGTTCCGTCGATCCGATCCGCGACATCGAGATCATCAACATGGAACTGATCCTCGCGGACCTCGAAACGGTCGATGGCTCGATCGGCAAGGCCGAGCGTGCCGCCAAAAGCCGCAACCCAGAGGACATGGCCCGATTCGAAGTGCTCAAGAAACTCAAGCCCATCCTCGAAGCGGGCCAGCCCGCGCGGACGGTCAAGATCGACGAGGTCGACCAGAAGAAGCAACTCAAGCAGTTGGGCCTCATCACCGGCAAGCCCGTGCTCTACGTGATGAACGTGGACGAGGATGATCTCCTGGGCGAGAACGAGATGTGCCAGAAGGTGCGTGCGTACGCAAAGACGGTGAACGCCGAGGTCGTGCCTGTCTGCGCCAAGATCGAGAGCGAACTGTCACAACTCGCAGACAGCGAGCGTCAAGAAATGCTCGAGGCATTGGGCCTGAAGGAGCCCGCGCTGGCGGCCGTCGCCCACTCGGCGTACAAACTCCTTGGCCTCCAGAGTTACTTCACGGCGGGCCCCAAGGAAATCCGCGCGTGGACGGTGCACGTGGGCTCGACGGCCCCGCAAGCCGCAGGCGTCATCCACACGGACTTTGAACGCGGCTTCATCCGGGCCGAGATCTACTCGGTCGCGGACCTCGAGAGGTTCAAGACCGAGAAGGCGATCAAGGAAGCCGGCAAGATGCGCGTCGAAGGCAAGGACTACGTGATGAAGGACGGGGACGTGTGCCACTTCCTGTTCAATGTGTGAGCGCCCTGGTTACGGCTTGATTGCATCTCCTCGCGCCAGGCCTCGCACGACGTCTTCCAAACGCTCCACCACCACGGTCATGCGCTCGAAGTCGATTTTGTCGGGCGTGTCCTGGGGCGTGTGGTAGTGCGGATATCGAAACGGCGCCGTATCCGTGACCATCAGCCCTGGGTAACCGAACTGCCCGAAGGACCAGTGATCGCTGGCCTCGATCATCGACACTTCTTCGGGAAGAGCCGCGCCCAGCACCGGGAGATCACCTCGACGACGCATGGCCTTAGCGCAGTAGCCGACGAGATTCGCCGCGTGCTTCGCCCCGACTACCGCGATGAACGACCCCCGCGTTGGCAATAGGCCGAACGCTCGGATCGGGAATCGCTGCGACCCCGGTGTATTGGTGAAACAGCCAATCGTTTCGGGTGTGATCATCGCCACGATCTTCTCACCACGCGCGTGGCACGCCTCCGCATACTTGTAACTGCCCATGTCCTGGGAGAAGAAGTACGGCGGCTCTTCATTCGCAAAGAGCACAAAGCGAATCGTGCGCACGTGCGAGACACCGTGTAACCGCTTGGCGATGGCGAGGACGGCCGCTACGCCACTGCCGTTGTCATTGGCTGCCGGACAACCGCCGCGGATGGGAACCGAATCGTAGTGCGCGCCAAAGACAACAATTTCTTCCCGCTTCGCGACTCCGGGAATCTCGACGTCGAGATTGACACACTCGACTCGACCGTCGCCGTTCACAGTGAATGTCTGGCGCCGGACCTCGTAGCCCATTCGCTGGAGTTGGAGTCCGAGATACTCCTCGGCTTCCTTGTATTTTGCAGGCAGAAAGGCGTTCCGCGGACCAATCGAGAGGGATAGATGTTCAATGGACTCGCGAAGTTCGGCCAACAGCGCAGACCGATCACCCACGACTACAGGTGCAGCAAACTCCCGCTTGACGCCTCGCAGCCACAGCGAGCTCCGCCAAAGCACCATGAGCGCGGTGTACACGATCTCCGCACGGGGCCAACGATCGAAGAACCAGCGGAGTCGAGCGTTCATTTCTCCCGCAACTTGCTCAAGAGCCGCAGCACCTCGATGTACAGCCACACGAGCGTGACGAGGAGCCCAAAGCCCGCGTACCACTCCATGTACTTGGGGGCTTGGTTCTGGACCCCTTGTTCCACGAACTGGAAGTCCAGCACGAGGTTGAGTGAGGCAAGGCCGATCACGAGCAGGCTGAACCCGATGCCGATGGGGCCGCCCTGGTGGATGAAACCGATGCCGCCAAAGCCCATGAGGCTCATGACGAAACTCGCGAGGTACACGAGGCCAACGCCCATTGTGGCGACGACGACGACCTTGGTCGCGGTGGTGCCCAGGCGCACGAGGCCGGTGGAGAAGGCGATGAGCAACGCCGCGAGGATGCCCAGCGTGATGGCGACGGCCTGACCGATCATCCACGCACCTTGCGGCCCGGCCTGCTTGGCAAAGACGAGCGAGACCACGCCGAGGAAGAGGCCCTCGAGGATCGCGTAGATCGGGGCGAGGAAAGGCGAGGCCGTGGGCTTGAACCCGATGATGAGGGCAAGGACAAAACCGCCGAGCCCGCCGCCGAGGGCCATGGGCATCGCCACGCCCGGATTCGTCTGGGCATAGTTGAAGGAGAACGCGGCACAGATGACGGCAAGGCCGAGCAGGATGCCCGTCTTGGCCGTGGTGCCGCCGACGGTCATCGTCGTGGACGAAACGCGGGCCTTGGTCTCGGACCGCTGCAGGTCGGCCATGATGCCGCCCCACTCACGCGGGGCGAAGGCTTCCTGACGGCTGAAGGCTGGGTTGGACGTGCGCATGGGGGTCTCCTGCTAACACCAACAACGCTGGCTGAGGGAGGCAAGATCGTATGAACGGGTGTTCTTTCTGGAGTTTCGATTTGGAGTCACCAAACACACTCCGATCATCCGGATGATCTATCGCAGACCGCGCGTTGGAATCCGTCAGAACGCGTTCATGGTGCGACTATCTCCACATGGGGGGTCGTGCTGGTTGCGTTGGCGGTGAGCCTCGTGGCTCGCGCCACCCGAATCGCAGGCGACCTCAAGAACGCTCGATTGGAGCCACCATGCAACGCGAGAAGTCGATCGTCCTCGGATGTGTTGTTGCCACCTCAGGTCTCTGCACAGCCCTCGCACACGCCCAGGTGAACGGCGCGGGCGACGTGACCGGCCTGGTCATCCAGTACCAGGCGTTCTTCACGCAGAACAGCACCAGCCCGCCGCCGGCGAGCACCACCCACGTGTGCAGCGCGTTCATCGCGTTCGACAATGCGGTGAGCAGCGACATCGACTTTGTCGATGTCCTCAAGCCCGGCGGGGCCAGCGTTTCGACCTCGGGCTCGGGCACGTTCTACTCCACGGGACAGTACACGTACGCCTCTCGGGCGACGCTGATGTCCAACTGGCCCAGCGGCACCTACACGTTCAGCGTGGAAGACCTCAACGAGATCACGACGAACTTCACGCTCTCGCAGCCGTCGGCCGCGGGCGCGTGGCCAACCGCTATTCCCGCCTTCACGCCCGACTCATACACCGGCCTGCAGAACATGAATCCGACGCAGCCGCGTCTGGTCGAGGTGAACTCATTTTCGATCACGCCCCCCACCAACGGGCAACTCAGCGGCCTCTACATCAGCCAGCGCTTCGGCAACCTTCCTGGCCCCACCGTCTGGTCGAGCCTGACCACCATCGGCGCGCCGACGTCCACTCGAACGATCCCCGCCAACGCGCTCCAGCCCAACACGGACTACTTCGCGACGTGGATGTTCGATCAGCGGATCTCGACGAGTTTCCCGCCACCGGCGGTCGTGGAGTTCACGAACGTCACCTTCGGCAACGTCACCCGCGTCGCGTTCCGCACCGGAGCGGCCGTCGTCTCGTGTGCCGCCGACCTCGACAACGGCTCGGGCAACGGCACACCCGACGGCGGCGTTGACATCAACGACCTCTTGTACTTCCTCGCGGAGTTCGAGGCTGGCAGCACCAACGCCGACCTCGACAACGGCAGCAACAACGGCACGCCCGACGGCGGGGTGGACATCAACGACTTGCTGTTCTTCCTGAGCCACTTTGAGGCGGGGTGCTGAAGGAACGGCGTGCGCGAGTCCGGCGAAGCCGCCTCCTACTCCCTCTTCCCCGGCATGTAGTTCGGGCTTTCCTTTGTGATCACGATATCGTGCGGGTGGTTTTCGACCACGGTCGCCGGTGACACCTTCACGAATCGGGCGTGCGTGCGGAGGTCCTCGATCGTCGCGCATCCGCAGTAGCCCATCGCGCTGCGCAGTCCTCCGACAAGTTGATAGACGAACTCGGCGAGGCTGCCTCGATACGGCACCAGACCCTCCACGCCCTCGGGCACGAACTTCAGCGTCTGCTTGCCATCGCTGCTGACCTTCTCGCTCTGGCGATAGCGGTCGGCGGAGCCCGCCATCATCGCGCCCTCGCTGCCCATGCCGCGGTAACTCTTGTAGCGGCGGCCCTGCGAGATCACCAGTTCGCCCGGGCTCTCATCCAGCCCCGCGAAGAGCGAGCCGAGCATCACGCAGTGCGCGCCCGCGACGAGGGCCTTGGGAATGTCCCCCGAGTGCCGAATGCCGCCGTCGGCGATGACGGGCACATCGCTCTTGCCGCCGAAGTAGTCCTGGATCCCCTGCACGGCGTTCATGACCGCCGTGATCTGTGGCACCCCCACGCCCGTGACCACGCGCGTGGTGCAGATGCTGCCCGGGCCGATGCCGACCTTCACCGCGTCGGCGCCCGCGTCGATCAGGTCGCGGGCGGCTTCGCCCGTCGCGATATTGCCCGCGATCACCTGCACGTTGCGCTTGGCGACCTCGGGCATCGCCTTGACGGCCTTGACTGTCCTCAGCACGTTCTCGCTGTGCCCATGGGCCGTATCGACGACGAGGACATCAACGTCCGCGGCAATGAGCGCCTGCACGCGGTCGTATTGATCGACGCCCACCGCCGCACCGCAGCGAAGTCGCCCGCGCCCATCGCGGCACGCCCGCGGGAACTGGCTCGCTCGCTCGATGTCACGCATCGTGATGAGCCCAGCAAGATTTCCCGACGCATCCACGAGGATCAGTTTCTCAACCTTATTGCGATTGAGGATCCCCTCGGCCTGCGCGAGTTCGGTGCCAGCGGGTGCCGTGATCAGAGCCTTACCGTTCGCCGGGCCGCTCATCACCTTGCCGACCAGCGTGTTGTTGTCCTCGACGAACTTCAGGTCGCGGCGGGTGATGATGCCAATCACCTTGCCCCTGCCGCGCGGCGCGGTGCGGCCGTCTTCGGTCACGGGGAAGCCCGAAACGTTGTGCTGCCTCATCAACTCGCGAGCACGCCCGACGGTGTCCTCGGGGTGGAGCGTCAGCGGGTCGGCGATGATGCCGTTGGCGGAGCGCTTCACCTTCGAGACTTCGCGGGCCTGCGCCTCGACCGAGAGATTCTTGTGGATGATCCCGATGCCGCCTTCCTGGGCGAGGGCGATCGCGAGCGAGGACTCGGTGACGGTGTCCATCGGGGCCGAGACGAGCGGAACGTTGAGCGCGATGGTGCGCGTAAGGCGCGTGGACGTCTCGGCCGTGTTGGGCATGACGATCGATCGGCGCGGGATCAGCAGCACGTCATCGAAGGTGATGCCGTCTTGCAGGATCTTGGCTTGGGGCGTGAACTGGGGAGGCTGGCCAGACGAAGTGGTCAGCGGATCGGACGGGCGAGCGGCGCGAGTGACAGTTCCCATTTCATAGGGTTGGGGGCGTCGCGCGAGGTGTCAAGGGCCTTCATGGGGCCTTCACGACGCCGGGGGCTTGCTGCGGTCGATTTCCGCCGTTTTCTTCCCCTTGAGTTTCACACCCAGGATCTGGGCGGCGTCTTCAGCGGTCATCGAACCTTCGGCGACATACGCCGCGATCTCGCGTCGAGACTCTTCCTTCGCCTTCGTTTCCGAGGCCTTCCGCCACGCGTCCGTGACGATCGCGATGATCAGGACCACCGCGCCGCCAACCACCATGACGATCCAGCCGATGTTGTCAGTCCAACCATCCTTCGTTGCCGCGAGTAAGAGTTCCATGATCGCCCCTTAGTCCTTCCCGGCCTTCATGAGGCGTTCACCCTGCTCGGGGCTCATGCTTCCCTCCGCGATGTACGCCGCGATCTCGCGACGCGTCTTCTCCTTGTTGTTCGACTTGAGCACCGACCCGATCGTGCGGATCAGGAGGATCAGCACAAAGCACACGGCGACGAGCGTCGGGATGTAGATGTCCTCCCGCTCCAAGAACGATGCCCCAAGCGTTGGAATCCAGCCGATCATCGCGAATCTCCACGCCGACGTGCGAGCGTTTGTGTGTGACAA
>Ga0209175_10001349_pt1 | contig 12397 bp, 13 predicted proteins | sample JI91814C2DNA_FD_187506 | JGI IMG/M metagenome (GOLD analysis project Ga0209175, IMG submission 187506) | Wastewater effluent complex algal communities from Wisconsin, to seasonally profile nutrient transformation and Carbon sequestration -... | ecosystem: Engineered > WWTP > Effluent > Algae...
GTTGAGGAAACCCAAAAAGCCGGCATCACCGGGTTTGTTTTCTATTCAGCAGAATGGATTATTTTGGCGGGAAGTTTGTTACTTGGGATAGCATGTGCGTTGATCCCTGCACTCCAGGCCTACCGCACCGATATTTCAAAAGTTTTAGCAAGTAATTGATTATGAAGAATGTACTATTCGCTTGTCTGATGCTCGGCACAGTTTCTGTTTTTGCGCAAACGAAAACGGATGCGTGGAACGAGTTTGCTAAAACCAAGTACGAACCGAAATACCTTGAGAAGATTGGGGAGTACCAGTTTTATCCAACGTTTACAGCCGAGGTAAAAGCATTAGTGGGTAAAGAAATTTCCATTGAAGGTTTTTATGTTCCGTTTGCACCGGAAGAAGGCAACTACATTATTCTCTCGAAGCTGCCCATGAGTCAGTGCTTTTTCTGCGGAGTGGGTGGTCCGGAAACAATTGTTGAAGTAAGCTTCAAGGGCGCAACACCCAAATTCAACAACGATGACCTGGTGACCGTAAAAGGTAAGCTCAAGCTTAATGCCGATGACATTGAGCACATGAATTTCATCATTACCGAGGCGGTAGTGGTCAAGAAGTAGCCAGCTGTCAGCCTGAGCGGTCGAAGCCAGGCTGGCTGGTCAATTACTTTTCCGATATTAGCAAAATGGATATTAACTCGTGATCGTTTGAAAAAGCTTATCGTAAACCTATTTTCATTAGTTCTCTTTTGTCACACGGCAGAAGCGCAGTTTAAAAATGTTTTGATTGACCCTGCTGGCGCGTATGAGCCTTCTATAGCGGTTAGCCGGACTGACATGCAAAACGTGGTTGCATCTTCCGCTCCGGACAATATCTACTACAGCAACAATGGCGGACTTTCGTGGGAGAAGACAAAGCTGAGCTCAGCGTTTGGAACAATCAGCAGTGTTTCATTACTGGCAGATTTTAAAGGTAATTTTATTTCACTGGTTGAGGTAAAGAAAAACGGCAAGAGCAATATCGTCATTAAGGCATCAACCGATGGCGGTAAAACCTGGAACAGGGAGGCGCGCGTTAGCAGCGACACTACTAAATATGCTGTCAGTCCCCGAGGTGCCATTGACAGAAGTGGAAATTTATTTGTGACCTGGACCGATTTTGATTCGTTCGAAAGTGATAATGATTCGTGTGTTTCCAGGGTTATGTTGAGCCGGTCCTCTACCGGAAAAAAATGGTCGAAGGCTATGGAGCTTTCGCTAACCTATGGCAACTGTAAAAACGATGATCAGACGCCTGCGGGTGCGATGCCTGCAGTGATGGGCGGAGGTCAGCGTGCGTTTGCAGCCTGGGCAACGCATGAAAAAATATTTTTCGATCGCGCCTTTGATGCCGGAAATACATGGCTCAGCAGTGACATTGCTATTGCGGAACAAGTCGGTGGTTGGAGAATGCAGGTCCCGGGCGTAAAAGCCGCTAACGGAATGCCGATGCTATTGTGTAACAACACGAAAAAATCTGACTTAACGGGCGCTTTATATATGGTGTGGGCTGATCAGGTCCGCGGAGAAAATGATACGGACATATGGTTTACCCGATCATTAAATTTTGGTGACAATTGGGATCAACCCCATAGGATAAATGATGACATTCCCGGCAAGCATCAGTATGCCCCGTTTATAACGTTTGATTCTGAAACTGGTTATATATACATAATTTTTTATGACAGGCGTAATTACATCAATGAGACCACGGATGTTTATGTTGCCTATTCTAAAGACGGTGGAGCAAGCTTTAAAAATGTAAAGATCAGCGAAACGCCTTTTGTTTCGGATGCTTCTGTGTCAATTGGAAATTACATTGGCATAGCCGCGCACAACGGTATTATCACTCCTGTCTGGACCCGAACCGAAGAGGGTAAGAGCAGTGTTTGGATGTGCACCATCAAACAGGATGAGCTTGAACGTTTAAGTAAACCTTAACAGACTTTAGAATCCGTGTCGCAAGCTTCGCCAGAAGCAAGTGCCTCTTTACCCATATCTTCAAAAGCTTTTATAAAAGTTTCACTGGCTTGCGCACCCGAAACTCCATACTTGTTATTGATAATGTAGAAGGGCACTCCTGAAATTCCCAGCTTTTGAAGCTCGTGCTCGGCCTCCTCAATGGCTGAAAGGCCTGTGTCAGAAGAGAGCAGTGTTTCAACCGCCTCCTGAGATAACCCCGCGCTAACGGCAACAGATACAAGGTTGTCTTTTTTAGAAAGATCAACACCTTGCTCAAAGTAAGCCTTCATAAATGCTTCTTTAACTTCAGGTTGTTTGCCGGCCAGCAGCGCGAACTGAATAATACGGTGGGCATTGCGTGTATTCGGTGATATTTTTTGCTTACTGAAATCAAAGGCTAGCCCTTCCTGTGCAGCGACTTCTGTAGTATTGGCGGTGATTTTAGTATACCGATCTTCGCCTCCGAATTTCGCGGATAAATATTCCTTTTGATTTACACCTTCCGCGGGCATTTGAGGATTTAACTCGAACGGATGATAGACAACCTCAAAATCATATTTATCCTGCAGGGCATCCATGGCTTTTTCAACCCTTCTCTTACCAATGTAACACCATGGGCAAACCACATCGGAAACAATATCAACTTTGATCTTCGGCTTTGTCATATAAATCGGAACTTGGATAATAACAGGCTTGTTAAAGTAATGGTTCAACACCCTTGCGAACAATCATGATAAACCTTGTGTAATTAATAAACCTTTATAATATCTTTGTGTTTTAGATAGGAACATAATCAATTGTAAAAAGCATAATCAATGAAAACCACTACAGAATCGACCGTCAAATTTAAGGTTAAAGATGCCTCTTTAGCTGCCTGGGGCCGCAAGGAAATAACCCTTGCAGAGGCTGAAATGCCCGGCTTAATGGCCATCCGCGAAGAATTCGGTCCTTCCAAACCGTTAAAAAACGCCCGCATTGCAGGCTGTCTTCACATGACTATTCAAACTGCTGTATTGATCGAAACCCTGATTGAACTGGGCGCTGAAGTAAGCTGGTCGTCATGCAATATTTTCTCAACCCAGGACCATGCTGCTGCGGCTATCGCGGCTGCCGGTATTCCGGTATACGCCTGGAAGGGTATGAACGAAACAGAATTTGACTGGTGCATTGAGCAGACGTTGTTTGCGTTTAAAGATGGCCAGCCATTAAATATGATTTTGGATGATGGTGGTGATTTGACCAACATGGTACTGGATCGCTATCCGGAATTGGTACAAGGCATCCGGGGTATCTCCGAAGAGACCACTACAGGTGTTCACCGGTTGATCGAGCGTCAGCACAATGGAAAATTGCCATTGCCTGCGATTAACATCAACGATTCAGTTACAAAATCAAAATTCGATAACAAGTACGGCTGTAAAGAATCACTGGTAGATGCGATCCGCAGAGCTACCGATGTAATGATGGCTGGTAAAGTTGCCGTTGTTGCCGGATACGGTGATGTGGGCAAAGGTTCAGCTGCTTCCTTGCGGGGAGCTGGTGCGCGTGTGATTGTAACGGAGATCGATCCGATCTGCGCGTTGCAGGCTGCGATGGATGGCTATGCCGTTAAGAGAATGGATGATGCAGTGAAAGAAGCTGATATCATTGTTACCGCAACCGGAAATCATGGTATTGTGGTTGGCCGTCATTTTGAGTCGATGAAAGACAAGGCGATCGTATGTAACATCGGTCACTTCGATAACGAAATTGATGTTGCGTGGTTGAACAAGAATGCATCGAAGGATGAAGTGAAGCCGCAGGTTGACTTATATACACTGAAAAATGGCCGTCAGGTTATTTTATTGGCAGAAGGCCGCCTGGTTAACTTAGGTTGTGCTACAGGTCACCCTTCGTTTGTAATGTCGAACTCATTTACAAATCAGGTACTTGCTCAACTTGAGCTTTGGAACAATGTTGACAAGTATGAGAACAAAGTTTATATGTTGCCGAAGCATTTGGATGAGAAAGTTGCCCACCTGCACCTGAAGAAAATCGGGGTGGAGCTTGAAACACTTTCTCCTGAACAGGCGAAGTACATTGGCGTAGAGGTTAAAGGACCTTTCAAGCCTGACTACTATCGGTATTAGTCAATCGTTAGTCGATATAAAAAAAGTCTCCTGATTTTCGGGAGACTTTTTTATTGCAGGTGTAGTGCTTATGCATGCATTCGCGTTCGTCTGGCAAACCACGGCTTCAATACGGCCCGATCTAAAATTATAAAGGCAATCGCCAGATTGATGATAATGATGATGTTCATGATTAACTTTCCACTGAGGGTTATCGTGGGGAATGATTCGGGGATATATTTATTTTTTAGTGTCTCATTCAGGTCAATACTGCTGGTGCCATCAAACACTCCGCTGCCTACCAGCACTGAACCAATGCCCACAACAAGTAATACACCGGCCAGTAAGAAAACACTATTGCGTAATGACAGGCTGGTGTTACCCAAGGAGGCGGCCTGAAGCTTCCCCATAATACTATGCGTGAAGCGATCCGATGGATGCTCCATACGGGTTGATCTTAATGTCGTATCTAACATATTAAGTTCACTAAGCCGTGATTGCAGGGCGGGTGAATTTTTGATTAATTGCTCCACCTGATCTTTTTCGACAGCACTCAACGTTCCATCGATGTACTCTTGTAATCTTTCTTCCTCTGCTTGTGATATTTTCATAACATTATAAAGTTAATGCTTCTTTTTGAAGAATGTTTTTTAATTCATCTGCCAGTTTCTGACGTGCCCTGTGTACCCTTACTTTTACTGTATTGGCTTGCATTCCGGTGATGGCGCCAATTTCCTCCAGTGAAAATTCCTGCAGGTAGAACAGGTTAACGGCCAACCGGTCCGCATCATTTAGCTTTGACATGCCCTGTTCTATAAATCTCTTTCTATCGTCATGTTCAAGTCTGTTTTCCCCTTCTTGTGCATGGCCGATTACTACATTATCCAGACTCTGAAAGATCGCCTTGTGCTTTCGCTTGTAGCTGATCGCTGTATTAAAAACAATCCGGTACAGCCAGGTGGAAAACTTGGATTCACGATTGAATTTATCCAACGCATGATAGGCTTTTATAAATGCATCCTGAGCAGTTTCTTCAGCTTCGGGCCTGTTTTGCAGGATTTTTAAGGCAATTGTGAATGCATAACTTTTATAGCGATTAATTAACTCCGCATAAAGTTGCTGCTCGCCCGCAATAATCCTGTCGATAAGCAAAAATTCGTTAGTCATTACGCTGCTTGGACGCACATTACAGGAAGTAAGTTACAGGCCCTGTCAGTATATTCCTACAACGGTCGGTAATAGAGTGTTGACTGCTGTAAACTTTTTTTGAGGATTCTGTAACGTCCCGCAAAAAGACTGCGTCATAGCGGCAGAATTCACTTAAATACACATAGTTATGAATGATCTAACAAAAGTTTTAGGCGTTATGATTCCTATTGTTGGTCTTGTAGGGGCTTTTATCATGGTAGTTTATCTCCGGAGAATTGAAAATACCGAGCGACTGGCAATGATTGAGAAAGGCGTTGACCCGACTTTATTTGCTAAAAGGAGACGCGATTCATCATTCCCGCTCCGGACTTCACTGTTATTTATTGGTGCCGGTATGGGACTTTTGATGGCCTATTTTCTGGATCGAGCATTCGACATGCAAGAGGTAGCATACTTCTCCATGCTGTTCATTTTTGGTGGCCTCGGCCTGGGTGCCGCTTACCTGGTGGAGGAGAAGAAGAATAAAGAACCCCGTAATTAATCGTTTAGTTTTATTTTGGTAAGGAGCCCTGCGAGAGTGGGGCTTTGTTTTTATACCAGCATTTCGACTCACTTTTTACCTACGACATTTTCGGACGGAATATCCTTTTCAACATCCGTTAAATTCTTTAGTGTTGTAATGGCAATTTGTGTCAGCGCTTCTTTTGTTAAAAAGCCCTGATGAGACGTAATAAGAACATTCGGAAAACTCATCAAGCGTAAAATTGATTCGTCCTGAAGTACCATTTCAGACAGGTCTTTGAAGAAGAGGTTGCCCTCCTGTTCGTAAACATCGATCCCAAAATATCCCAGTTTTCCATTCTTTAAAGCCTGGATCGCATCTAGTGTATTGATCAATGCGCCTCGGCTTGTATTAATCATCATTACACCATTTTTCATTCTCGAAAACGTGCTGTCGTTTATGATGTATTTCGTTTCAGGCGTTAGCGGGCAGTGCAGTGAAATTATATCTGACTCCGAGATTACTTCGTTAAAGGATTTATACCGAATGCCTGCTTTTTTTAAATCATCCGATTCATATGTATCGTGGGCGAGCACCGTACACCCAAATCCAGTCATTATTTTACAAAATATTGCGCCTATTTTGCCGGTACCGATAACACCTACAGTTTTTTTGTAAAGATCGAACCCCACTAACTTGTCCAGCGAAAAATTACTTTCCCTCACCCGATTGTATGCTTTGTGTGTTTTTCTATTAAGTGTCATGATCAGTGCCACCGTATGTTCGGCAACCGCATGTGGCGAATAGGACGGGACATTTAATACCGTTATATTTTTTTCTTTTGCTGCCTCCAGGTCTACATTATTAAATCCCGCACACCGCAGTGCAATCACCTTAATTCCATTTTCTGAAAGTATGTGAATCGTCTCCCGGTCAACTTTATCATTCACAAAAACGCATACCGCATCAAATCCGATTGTTAATTTGGCCGTGTTTCGGGTTAGCGATGTTTCAAAAAATGTTAGCGCATGATTTTCTGATATATTAAACCTGTCAATATATTCCCGGTCATAATTTTTTGTACTGAATATGGCTACTTTCATTTTTATCCTTTCTAAATAAATCGTGTTGTATTTTTTAAGTTAAGAATAATTATCCATGCTACCTAAACATCCACTGCTTCATCATAATCGAAGCAATTTGGATTGCTATTAAACTTGTAAAATTTCTTCTACTAGCTCATCATGTCTTTTATTCCACGATTCGTCTCGTTTTTCCTTCGCGACTTCATAGTGAATAAGAACAGCTTCAATTTTTTGTTTGTAGAGATTGAAACATTCCTGCCCTTGCTCTAAGGTAGAAATGAACTTAGTATGAAACATTAGTCCGTAAATACCCAACGTAATAGAAAACGGTGCAATGTCACCCTTACCTTCCAGGGATATCCGGGCACCCCAGGTGTTCTCTTCGTCTCGGATGACTTTTCCTCCTTCCGTTCCTTTTTGTTCGATGGTTTTCCCTTGGTCAAAATTTACCCACTCGTAATCCATAAGTTCAAATAGGCCTGAATGAAATTATACACCTTTTACCCAAAAATCCACTGCACCAGCGTAATCGAAGCAACCCAGATTATGATAATTGAAACTATGTTCAGCAGCAGCCCGGCCCGAACCATATCTTTCATCCGGATGTAGCCGCTGGAGAAAACAATGGCATTGGGCGGTGTGGCAATCGGGAACATGAAGCCAATGCTTGCCGCAAGGGTCACGGGCAGTGCAAGCAAAATCGGGTTGATGTTTAATCCCTGAGCAATTCCAAAAATTACCGGGATAAAAATATTCACCAGCGCCACGTTGCTCATCATCTCGGAGAGAACAACGGCCACGGCAATCAGCAATAAAATAAACCAGATGTTGTATTCCGTTTGTGCAACGATCCAGCCACCCACGGCCTGAATTATTTTTGCTTCGCCTAATCCTTCTGCCAGACAAAGGCCGCCACCGAAGAGAATCAGGATGCCCCAGGCCATGTTCTTTGTGTCTTCCCAGTGGAGAATGAATTTGGATTCTTTCAGGGTCACCGGAACGATGAACATCAGTAGTCCGCCTGCCATTGCAATGTTGGTGTCATTTAAAATTTCTGCTTTAAAAATGATGTCATTGAAAAACCGTTGAAAGATCCAGCAGAAGGAGGTAAGCAGAAAAATGGTGAGCACCAGCTTTTCTTCCTTCCGCAACGAGCCAAGCTCCTTAAGCTTTGTGCTGATAAGCTGTTCAGAGCCTTTAATGGTATCAAGCTTGCTGGGAAACAGAATTCGCGTAACGATGAAATAGTTGGCAACAAGTAGTACTAACGCTACCGGAACTCCGATCAGCATCCATTGTCCGAACGAGATTGTCGGGCCGTTAAAGTCATTCAGCAAGCCGATGAACACAACGTTGGGCGGTGTGCCGATGATGGTTGCCAGTCCGCCCAGTGTGGCTGCATAGCCAACCGCGAGCATTAAGCCTAACGCAAAGTTTTGTTCTCCTGAGAGCTTGCCATCGCCCAACATTCTATTTTCCGGAATGATGAGCTTTACAACAGATACGGCAATCGGCAGCATCATCATGGCGGTAGCCGTGTTGCTGATCCACATGCTGATGAAGGCCGTGGAGATCATGAATCCCATAATGATTCCATTGCCGGAAGTCCCGGTTAGCTTGATCAGGTTTAAGGCAATACGTTCATGCAGCCGGTGCTTCTCCAGCGCTATCGCAATGAAGAAGCCGCCCATAAATAAAAAGATGATCGGATTGGCGTAAGGTGCAGCGGCTCTCCCGACTGACATAACACCCAGGGCTGGAAATAAAATTAGTGGAAGCAGCGCAGTTACTGAAAACGGCATCGCATCGGTAACCCACCAGGTGATAACCCACGCAGCTACCGACAAAACTTTATATGCGATGGGAGAGATGAAGGTCTCCGGGACGAAGATATTGATCAGAACAAATAACGTTGGCCCGAGAATAAACCCGATTACTTTGGTCGACTGAAACCCCTTCTCTCCAAACATACGTGCATATTAAAAAAGAAAGCCCTGAACATACAGGGCTTTCTATAAGATGTCAGTATTAAATTTATTGGTTAGCGTTTCCGGGCTTCACAACAATCGTCCGGCCATCGAGTTCGCTCTCATTTAATGCGGCAATAGCTTTGTTGGCCTCGTCATCGTTTGGCATTTCAACGAAACCGAAACCTTTTGATCTTCCGGTATCGCGGTCAGTAATAATTTTGGCTGAGGCTACCTGGCCGTAGGGGCTAAAGGCTTTTTCAAGATCCTCCTTACGGGTCTTAAAGTTGAGTTTGGCGACAAAAATGTTCATGGCAAGAGGGGGTGGGAATTAAATACGCTAAAGACAAAGGCTTTCGCCCTTAACAAATATAATAAAACACCCCACTGAATTACAAGTCCTTAATTACCAGTCTTTTTCCTTCTTCGCCTGTCCCATCTGAACGCCAACCATACAACCAATGCAATCAGGATAAGAAATGGCCAGATGTTAACCAGTCCGATCAGGAACACCAGGAAATAGTCCCAGCCCGAACCTAACGCTTTGCCAAGCTTGGAACCAAAACCGAAATCCGTTCCAATGGTTTCGTAATACGAAAGGTTCAGTGTGCTGTAAGCAACCTGACTGTTAAGATATTTTAACCTGCCTTCCATCGATTCAATTTCCGAACGCACATTGGCGATCTGACTTTCGATGGAAATTATTTCTTCGACTGTTTTGGCCTGCTTTAAGATCTCGCGATAGCGGGCTTCGAGTTCTTTCTTTGTTTTTAACCTGGCTTCAACATCAATAAACTCTTCCGTAACATCCTGTGTGTTGACGTTCTTGGTTTTTACCGCACTTGCTTCTGCTTCAATTTTCTGTACCAACACATCAAACTTATCCGCTGACACCCGAATGATTTGATTGTATTGAAGTCGTTCATCGAAGTTGTTTTGATTTTCGTTAGAGATGTACGCATTCAGCTCTTTGCAGATTGCGTCTACGGCAGCTTTTGTTTTCTTAACATCAGAAGTTTCGAAGGTTAATTCTCCGTTCTTGATAAGCTTGCGTTGGGTAATAGGAGCAGGCTCGTTGTGGTTCTCCGGTATTTTGACCGAGGGCAGCGCATCAAAACTTGTCAAGCCTGCATAGGAAGTATTCTCGCTCAATCTGAGTTCGCTTCTTCTTTCATCGCATCCTAAAAAAAGGATACACAGTGAGAAAAAAAATAAAATTCTATATCTCATTCTAAATTTATTCTAATGCTTTAACGCCCGGTAAAACTTTCCCTTCAAAATATTCAAGCAATGCACCGCCCCCGGTGGATACGTAGCTGACATCATTGTCAAATCCAAACTTGGCAACCGCTGCCGCGGAGTCACCGCCACCGATCAGCGAGAACGCCCCTTTCTTTGTTGCGCGGACTACTGCCTCGGCAACTGTCTTTGTTCCCTTTTCAAATTTCTCCATTTCAAAAACACCCATCGGGCCGTTCCATAAAATGGTTTTCGATTCTTCAATTACTTTTGAGAAAACCTGGCTTGCCTGCGGGCCGATGTCAAGTCCCATCCAACCATCCTTGATGGCATTGTTGTTTGCTATTTCTGTATTGGCGTTGGCATCAAACTTATCGGCAATGATTGAATCGATTGGCAAATGAAGTTCAACACCTTTTTCTTTAGCTTTTTGGATAAGTTCTTTAGCCAGATCAAGCTTGTCTGCTTCTACCAACGAGTTACCGATGTTTCCGCCAAGCGCTTTGAAAAATGTGTAGGCCATGCCGCCCCCGATGATCAGGTTATCAACAATATCCAGCATTTTTTCGATGATCAGAATTTTATCAGAGATCTTGGCTCCGCCCATAATGGCTGTGAAGGGCTTCTCAGCCTTTTCCATTACTTTTTTAGCATTATCAAGCTCCGCAGCCATAACTAACCCGGCACATTTATCTTTGAAGAACTGAGCAATAATAGTGGTTGATGCATGCGCACGGTGTGCTGTCCCGAAAGCATCGTTCACATACACATGTCCGTGACGTGCTAACTTTTGCGCAAACCCAACATCGCCTTTCTCTTCTTCTTTGTAGAAACGGAGATTTTCCAGTAGCAACACTTCACCCGGCTTCAGGTCGTTCGACATTTTGAAAGCTTCTTCGCTGATACAGTCACTCACAAACTTTACCGGAACCCCTAACAGCTCTTCAGTCTTCTTAACTGTATGTTTTAATGAATATTTTTCTTCCGGGCCATCTTTCGGCCTTCCCAGGTGTGACATCAGCACGCAGCTGCCGCCATCTTTTAAAATCTTTTTAAGAGTGGGTATGGTCGCCTGGATCCGGTTATCGTCTGTAACGTTAAAGCTTTTATCGAGCGGGACGTTAAAATCAACACGGATCAAAGCACGTCTGGAATCAAAATTTATGTCGTTAAGGGTTTTCATGAGAAGAGAAAAATTTAAGAAGTCAAGTTATAAAATTTTATGTATGTCAGTCTGAGCCTGTCGAAGACTGATTACTCCAAGTCAGGTTTCGACAAGCTCAACCTGACACATAGCTCAGGCTACAGGGTTAGTCGCCAAACGTAATACTCAATCCCTTGGCTGCCTGCACGAGGTATGATGATTTTTTCACCAGGCTCTGCTGACGGGTTGCTTCCTCGAAAGAAACGTAGCTAATCGTGTTGTTACGAAATGCAACCATTTTTCCGAATTCTCCATTGATCGCAAGCTCCATCGCTTTTACTCCGAATAAAGAAGCCAGCACCCTGTCAAAAGCCACTGGTGTACCTCCTCGTTGTATGTGGCCTAAAACAGTTTCGCGGATTTCTGCTTTGCAGCCGGCATCTTTCAGTTGTTTGGAAAGCTGGTAGGCTACTCCCCCCAGGCGTACATGTTCCGATCCTTTCTCGCCCTTTGCGGAAGTAATTGTTCCTTCTTTTGCCAGCGCGCCTTCGGCAATTACAATGTTTACAAAGCCGCGGCCATTTTTATAGCGTGATTCAATTTTCTTGACAAGCTTATTGATGTCGTACGGAATTTCAGGGATCAGACATATCTCTGCACCTCCGGCAATGGCGGTATGCAACGCGATCCAGCCTGCATCGCGACCCATTACTTCCATGATCATCACCCGATGATGGCTCTCGGCTGTTGTTACCAGTTTGTCGAACGCATCCGTTGCAATCTGCACAGCGGTTTGAAAGCCGAATGTCATGTCGGTTGCGGAAAGATCGTTGTCAATTGTTTTAGGAACACCGATGATCGGGATTCCCTTATCGAACAATACCTTAGAAATTTTTTGGGAGCCATCGCCACCAATATTGATTACGGCATCGAACTGTAGATCTTTTAATTTTTTTACTAATTCATCGGAACGGTCTTCAAATTTTACGGTGCCGTCTTTTTGCGTAACCGGAAATTTTATCGGGTTCGATTTGTTGGTGGTCTTTAAAATTGTCCCGCCTTTTACATGGATACCTTTTGTTCGGTTGCTGGTGAGGGGAATAATTTCCTGCGGATCATTCAGCACTCCATTAAAGGCTTCAATGCTTCCAAAAATTTCCCAATTCTTTTCTTTGCGGGCACGTTTTGCGACAGCGCGAATCACAGCGTTTAATCCGGGAC
>Ga0209175_10001355_pt1 | contig 12366 bp, 10 predicted proteins | sample JI91814C2DNA_FD_187506 | JGI IMG/M metagenome (GOLD analysis project Ga0209175, IMG submission 187506) | Wastewater effluent complex algal communities from Wisconsin, to seasonally profile nutrient transformation and Carbon sequestration -... | ecosystem: Engineered > WWTP > Effluent > Algae...
GATGGGACTGTTATTGAACTAGATAAGAATCGCAAGCTAGATGGGGATGTCGTGATTAAAAATGGCAAAGAAGGAATCGTTGCGAGAATTGAACTTTCTGATATCAGAAAGGCAGATTTCTTTGCCGCTTAAAAAAGCAATTCTAGTCTCAAGAATCAAAAATATTTCTTGCCCTCTTATTAATTTTTAAAATCGTAGTTATATTAGTATTTCCCTGCCTTTTTGGTTAAGGGAAATAAACGTTTAAAAGGAGATTAGATGGTAGGAATCATTATTAAAGAGGGAGAATCCATAGAGGGAGCACTCAGAAGATTCAAAAGAGATTGTGCAAATGCAGGTATTTTAAGCGAAATCAAAAAAAGAGAACACTTCGAAAAACCTAGCGTTATTAAGAAAAAAGCCATAGACACAGCTAGAAGAAAGCGTGACAAAAAGAAACGCATTTTCGCTAAAAAAGAAAAGATTTAATTAATCCCCAATAGGACTGTGTAAGAAAATTTATTTTTACACACCCCCTAAGGTATCCCTTTATATTTCGAATCCATCGTTATAGCTATGTCTTTACAAACTCAAATAAATGAAGATTTGAAGTCTGCACTCAAGTCCAAGGAAGAGCCAAAACTCTCTACCCTTCGCTTGTTAAAGTCAGATATTCAATACGAATTGACCAAGACCGGTGTGTCTACATTAAACGACGATCAGGTCATTGCTTTAATTAGAGCAAACTCCAAGAAGCGTCGTGAGAGCGCAAGTGAATACAGAAAGGCAAATAGGGAAGACTTAGCAGTCAAAGAAGAAACGGAAGATGCAATTCTTGCTTCTTATCTCCCTGCTAATATGCCAGAAGCCGAACTGAGAGAAGTGATTCTTCGCGTCATAAAGGAATTAGCCCCTAAGAGTCCTGCTGAAGCTGGCAAAGTAATTGGCAAAGTCATGCAAGAAGTAAAAGGAAAAAACGCAGACGGCTCTCTTGTATCTAGTTTGGTTAAATCCTTGATGTCTGAGGCATCTTAAAACTCTCTGTGCAAAATAGCACCGATTTCGTCCCACGTGTAAAAAGAGAAGTCGGGCTAGAAGCTTATATTTCTCGCTTTGTAAAACTTAAAAAGAATGGAAGGCGGCTACTTGGTCTTTGCCCCTTCCACAATGAAAAATCCCCTTCCTTTACTGTATCCCCCGACCTGGGAGTCTATCACTGCTTTGGTTGCGGAAAATCAGGTGATTTATTTCGATTCGTCATGGATTTTGAGCGAGTTGACTTTAATCGGGCAAAAGAAATCTTATCTGAATATTCCGGGATTCCGATTAAGGAAGGACACGGGGGTAATAATGAGTTTGCGGAAAAGAATGCTCTTTATGCTCTCAACCAAAAATTTCTAGATTACTTCATTAAGAATCTCAACTCCGAGGAAGGAAAGACTGCAAGGCAGTATCTAAAGACTCGTGAGATATTAGAGCCGGAAATTTTACATTTTAAACTTGGCTTTAGTCTTCCCGGCTTTGACAATTGGAAAAAAATGTCTCTTTCTGAAGAAGAAGTTCGAAATGCAGTTAAGCTAGGTCTACTAAAAGCAAGCGCTACGAACCGTAGTCATCTCTATGACTTCTATAGAGAAAGAATTATGTTTCCGATCTTTGAGCCAGGCGGTAAAGTTGCGGGCTTTGGTGGTAGAACGATTCAGACAAGCGAAGAAGCAAAATACATCAACAGTCCTGCCTCGCTTATCTATGACAAAGGAAAGATGTTTTACAATCTATTTGGTGCGCAAAATTCCATTCGTAAAACCAAGACTGCTTTTCTTGTGGAAGGCTATTTGGATGTAATTGGACTTTTCTCGAAAGAGTTTGATAATGTCATCGCTCCCCTTGGAACTTCTTTGACCGAGAAGCAAGTTCGCACTCTCAAAAATTACGCCGATAAAGTGACCATTCTATTTGATGGGGATGGAGCCGGGCGTAAAGCTGCCTTCCGAGCAACAGAAATTTGCATCAAAGAAAATCTATCAGCGGATATTCTACTTCTGGAAAATGGCATCGATCCATTCGACCTTTCTAGACAAAAGACCAGAGTGGAAATTCTTGCACTTTTTAGTAAGCCTATTCCTTCTTCTGACTTTGTCATCCAGGAGACTATGCAGAATACGACTCCTGCCTCTAAACCAGAACAAAAAAAGAAAGCGATTGAAAATCTATTTCAATTTATCAAGACTCTAGAAAAAGAGACAGATAAGCAATCTTATTTGGCAGAAGGTGCCAAGTATTTAGGTCTAAGCTTTGCGGCGATTTTAAATGACTTCAAAAAAGAAGCAGTACCTAATTTTGAGCCTAAGAAAGACGATAATAGAAATAAGCCTGTAGCCAAACCAAATTCTACATCGCCTGCAATTAAATACGAAAGAAAACTGATTTCCATGCTAATTTTAAACGACTCCCTTTTACATCATATTAACGAGGTTTTAGACCAAGAATTCTTTGATTCTGAAAGTTCTATCCTACGTGACTTGATTTACAATCGTTTCTTAGGAAATGAAGAAATTAGCTATGAATCCATTTTGGATTCCGGGATTGATGATTCTACAATTAGTGCGATTACTCCTTTTATAATGGAAGAAGTCGAACTAAAAGAATTACCAGAAGAAGAAAAGGAACTCATTTTTAGAGAAGCATTTTTGCAACAGAGGAAGTTTGTAATTGATTCACAGATCAGTAAACTTTCTCTCAGTCAAAATTATTTAGAGAACTCGCAAACAGATTTAGAAAAGCTAATGGTTCTTAGAAAAGAAAAACAAACAATTCTAGAAACAATTGGATCGCTCAGTTTAGCCAAGAAAGAGGTAAATTAAAAAATGGAAAACTTACAAAGTCTCCCAGAAGTACAAAGAATTATCGCAATTGGTAAAGCCAATAGCGAAGTATCCTATGATGAAATCAATGAGATACTTCCTGATAAAATTTTAAACTCCGAAAAAATCGACGATGTATTTACGCTCTTACATGAATTGGGGATTGAAGTAGTTGAGGAATACAGTAAGAAGTCGGTCGAGGCACCTGTCATGCCTCCCAAAGAAGAAAAGCCTACTAAAAAGAAAAAGGAAACCTCTTCTATTTCTGCTACCTCGGAAGATCCGATTCGTCTTTATCTAAAAGAAATTGGAAAGGTAAGTTTGATTTCGGGGGAAACAGAAGTTTTCCTCGCTAAGAGAATTGAGAAGGGCGAAAAGATCATTGAAGAAACAATTCTTTCTTCTAGCATTCTTCGGGCTAATTTCGCTAAACTCATGCCTAAGATTAAAAGCAAAAAGATCAAAGTCTACGAATTAGTTAAGGTAGACAAGCTGTATGCGCTCAACCAAAACGAAGCAGACAAACTCGAAAAAGTTTTCTTCTCCAATATGGACATCATTCAAAATGAAGAAAAAGTTTATAATGAATCTGTAAACCGAATTAAAAAATATTCTGAAAACAGTAAGAAATACAAAGAGCTGAGAGAAAAAATTGAAATCACTTCTTCTAAGATTGATAATGCCACTCGCATGATTGGTGTATCACAAAGAGAAATTCAAAAGATTTCTCAGAAGATAAAATCAATGGTATTTCGTATCAAAGAAATCGACAGACATTTCTTGAAAATCAAAGCTCGTTACGGTCATGACGTTAAGGAGATAAAGACTTTTAACCGCTTCATCGAGAAAAACGAGAACATCGAAGAAATCGAAAAGATGATGGGTATCGACATTGACGAAGTTAGAGAAGTCATCAAAGACATTCGCAATAATGAGCGTAAGCTTCGTCGTATGGAACAAGAAGCCGGCTCTTCCACTATAGAGATTAAAGAGTGGGGCGAAAAAATCATGAAAGGGGAAAGAGAAATTTCCCAGGCTAAGAAAGAATTAGTTAAAGCGAATTTACGTCTAGTAGTCTCTATTGCGAAACGTTATGCGAACCGTGGAATGCACTTCTTTGATTTAATCCAAGAAGGTAACATTGGTCTTATTAAAGCCGTCGATAAATTCGAATACAAAAAAGGTTATAAATTTTCTACCTACGCAACCTGGTGGATACGTCAGGCGATAACACGCGCGATATCCGATCAAGCTAGAACCATTCGTGTTCCTGTGCATATGATTGAGCAGGTAAATAAAGTTATCCGCGAGGCTCGTCTCTTTGTGCAAGAATTTGGTCGTGACCCGACTAATGAAGAAATTGCAGAAAGACTTGGCTGGCCTGTTCAAAAAGTTAAATCAGTTAAGAACGTTGGGCGCGAGCCAATATCTCTTGAAATACCTGTTGGTTCAGAAGAAGATTCTGAGTTAGGAGATTTTATTGAGGATAAGGAAGTAGAGTCCCCACTTAATTCTGCTGCTGGAAGTATTTTAGCAGAGCAGATTCGTCAGGTGTTACATACACTTCCTGCGCGTGAGCAAAAGGTTATCCGTATGCGATTTGGGTTAGATGATGGTTATGCGCAAACTCTCGAAGAAGTAGGATATCAGTTTAAGGTAACAAGAGAGCGTATCCGTCAGATTGAAGCAAAAGCATTAAGAAGGCTTCGTCACCCGACTAGATCTAAGAAGTTGAAGGATTATATTCTAGATTAAAAAATAAGGGCTGAGTAAAAAAATGCAGGAGTCTATCTATTCGCGTTAAGCAATCAGATATTTTTTACCAGCCCCAAAATCAGACACACAATTTATCTAGTTAAATTATCGTCTGAGTTCAAAATTTACACTGAAACTTTTTTTATTAAAAATTGATAATATAGGATAAGAATATGTTAAATCTCTCTAGAAATTCTATAATAAGGTTGCCACAGAGTCACAGAGGCATAGAGAAAGGAGAGGATAGAGGATTTAATTTAACGAATAGGTTTTTAAAAAGTTTTTCTAACATTTCGAAAATTCTTAATTTATTTTCCCCCTCCGTGTCTCAGTGTCTCTGTGGCAAATCCATGCTACGCTTTTTCGGGCGGGCTTTTGTTTTACTATTCATTCTATCACTGAGTGCTTGCTTTGAGTATGAGGAGACGATTAATTTCAAGAAAGGGTTTGCTGGATTTGTTGAGATTACTTATACTGTGCCGCTCAATAATAAATCAGACAATACTGTAATTAAATTTCTTCCTATTTATGAAGATGACATTAACAAAAGAATTAACAAAGGCTTGTTTTCTAAAAATCTAAAGATCAAAGATTACACTCTCAAATACTTAGAGAAGAATGAAAAAGAAATCAATCCTATGTTTCAAAAAAAAGCACGAGTGAATTATAAAATTGAATTTAACGACTTAGCAGTGTTAGATGGAGTTTTACTTGGTTCTCTATTTGTCAAAAAACGATCTAACAATAGCATCAGCGTAAAGCGAGAATTCAAATCTGTATTAAAGCCAATCGATCAAACATCCACTACAGGCGAAAAAAAGATTTTATCTGAATCTACTCGTTTACTCGGAGAAGGATTCATTGCCTTTAGAGTCAACTTTCCATTAACCTCAGAATGTCGATCTAGTAAGGGAGATGTGAGTCTAGGCTCAGTCTATTATAAAATTCCTCTTGTGGATACTGTCGATAAGCCCGGACCAAAATCCTGGGATTATACGATTACTATGTTGTATTAGGATGAGAATGAAACCGCTTCCGATAGGAATTCAGACATTTAGAGATTTGATTGAGGGGAATTATCTCTACATAGATAAAACACGTAATATCTATGATCTAATAAAGAATACAAAGGGCGCGTATTTTCTATCTCGCCCACGCAGATTCGGAAAAAGTCTTATGCTTTCTACACTCGAAGAAATCTTTCTTGGTAGTAAAGAACTCTTTCAGGGACTTTGGATTTATAACTCGGAATACAAATGGAAAAAGCATCCAGTCATCCGATTTGATTTTAGTAAGCAAAAGGCGAATGAGCCTGAAGCATTAATTCGCTTTATCCATTCTGAATTGAATTTAATTGCTAGGAAGAATAATGTTACTCTAATAGAAAAAGACTATTATTCCCAGTTTCAAGAACTCATCATTGGAATCAGTAAAGTGGAAAAAGTCGTTATCCTAATTGATGAATATGATAAACCGATTATTGACCATCTAGAAGATACAGAGCTTGCAATGAAGATGCGAGAAGTAATGAAAGGATTTTTTACCGTATTAGAGGGTAATGATGAGTATATCCGATTTCTTCTTTTGACTGGTGTAAGTAAGTTTTCAAAGTCAGGTGTGTTTAGCAATTTGAATCACCTAATTGATATTACCCTCGACAATTCCTATTCGGATTTAATTGGAATTACAGAGCAAGAATTAAATAAATACTTTCCTGATTATATTTCTGCTTTCGCAAAGGAAGAAGAAATAAACGAAAAAGAACTGCTGGAAAAAATTCGCAGTTGGTATAACGGATATCGTTTTTCACCCAAAGGGATTTCCATTTACAATCCTTTTTCAACACTACTCACATTTGAAAAGAAAAGCTTTGAATACCATTGGTTTGAGACAGGCACGCCCGAGTTTCTTGTTAAATTAATTATAAAAAATAATTATGACATCATGGAAATTCCTTTTCAGACGGAAGCTTTGAATTTTTCTAGTTACGAAATGGAATTGGTGAAAAGAGCCTAAAAGCTTGAGTATGACAAATATCAGTTTATTTTTATTTGTATCTTTTAAAAAGAAAGTTGCAATTAAAAAGAAATATTGTCTTTCTAGGATTTAATTTATTAAATAATAGTAAAAAACGACCGTTGTATCGCAATCTGAATACCTAGATTATTAGTAACTTAATCTATCACTGTTTATTTGTATCCATCGGTGGTAATCATTTTTAAATAAGAGGTAATATGAATCCATTTATTCAATCAAAAGTCATGACAGCAGAAGATGTGGCAAATAGAATGCCAATACAGGGAACAATTGCAACGAGTGGTTTTACTCCTGCCGGTTACCCGAAAGTAATCCCTAAAGCCTATGCTGCGCGAATAGAAAAAGAGAAACTCGCCGGAAAAAATCCTTGGTTTAATCTATACACCGGTGCTTCAACCGGAGATGAGCTTGACGGAGTGCTTGCACGCACTGGATGTATGAAGAAGCGTTTGCCGTTTCAATCATCCCCAGATGTTCGTAATCGAATCAATGCAGGAGAAATTGATTTCGTAGATATGCACTTAAGTCATGTTGCACATTATATACGAGATGGAATTTTAGATCCAATAGATGTTGCCATAGTAGAAGCAGTAGACGTTTCCTCTGACGGTAGAATATGGTTAACCACTTCTTCTGGAATGAGTAGAACTTACTTGCATCACGCAAACGAAATTTATATCGAATTAAATTCTCGTCCTCCAATGGAGCTAAAAGGTTTTCATGACTTAACAGCACCGGAGCAACCTCCTCACGGAAGATCAGTTCCTATTAGTCGCGTCGATGATCGAATTGGTAGACCTTATGTTGTAGTCGATCCAACTCGCATAAAGGGAATTGTGCTCACTGATTTGGATGATTCTTCTGGTGAATTCAAAGCTCCCGATCAAAATAGTGTATTGATAGCTGAGCATATTCTAGAATTTATTTTATTTGAGATTAAGAAAAATAGAATTCCAAAAGAATATCTTCCATTCCAATCTGGTGTAGGTAATGTGGCTAATGCGGTATTATCCTGTATTGCAAAGGATAAAAGATTTCATGAAATCGAAATGTGGACAGAAGTATTACAGGATTCCATTTTTGATGTTCTAGAGGTAGGCAAACTTCGTTGTGCTTCTACATCAGCTCTTACTTTCTCCAAAGCAGGTCATGAAAAGTTCTTACATGATATCAATGAACTACGGTATAAGTTCATTATCCGCCCGCAAGAAATTTCCAATCATCCAGCCCTTGTTAGAAGTCTTGGTATCATTGCGATGAATACAGCGCTTGAAGCAGATATTTATGGAAACGTAAACTCTACTCACGTAGCGGGAACAGGAATGATGAATGGAATTGGGGGTAGTGGGGATTTTGCGCGAAATGCGTATGTTTCTATCTTCATGGCACCGTCAGTTGCTAAAGGTGGAGCTATTTCTGCATTTGTGCCAATGGTATCGCATGTGGATCATACCGAGCATGATACACAGATTATCGTATCAGAGCAAGGACTTGCGGATATTCGCGGTTTGGCGCCAAGGAAGAGAGCAGAGGCCATTATCGAGAAATGCGTTCATCCATCTTACCGAGACGCAATGCGCGAATACACAAAGGAATCCTTTGCTACAGCTAAAACAAAGCATACACCTCACAATCTAAAGAAAGCTTTTGATTGGCATATCAAACTTCTTGAAACGGGAAGTATGAAATAACCGATTTCATTTAGATTTAACTAGTTACAAATTTAAAATTAAGGATTGTGTAAAAAAAGTTTCTCACAGAGTTCGCAGAGAGTAGACCCAATTGACTCTTTTCTTTGTGCTCACTGTGAGAAATTCATGTTTTTGCACAGCCTATAATAACTTAATGTTTGCGTCATTATGCGAATTAGATTTTATTCTTGAAAATTCTCCACCTTCACCATAATTGAGCATTGCATATTTATGGAAGGGGTCAATGAAAACTAAATGCATACATTACTATCTTTTTTTGCACCTATTACTATTTGGAATTTCGAACTGTTCTATTCCTGAATCGAATTCAAATTTTTCCTTTCTAGTCTATCTTAGTAAGATTAGAAATACAGGAGCGGATAATACTGTAACGCCTCCAGTTACGGTTCCTCCTGCGACTGCAACTCCGGTGACTGCAACTCCGGGACCGCCGACTCCAATAACTCCGAAAGTCCTTTCTCTAACTCCTATAAACAATTCTACAAATGTTTTAATTGGAACTCCTATTACCATTGTCTTTGATAAGCCAATGGACCTGACAACTCTTACGATGATTTCTACGGATGGCACTTGCACGGGCAATATCCAAGTATCCTCAAATAATTTTATTACCTGTATGGGTGGAACGGTTTCTCTCTCTGCTGATCAACTAACAGTGAGTATAACTCCTAAAACTTCCCCCTGTGTTGAATCTACTTATACTTTGCAGTTTAAAGTATCAACTGGAGTTAAGGATACTACGGGTAATCCGCTTACCTCTGAGTTTTTAAATACAACTACATTTCAAACGCAACAGGCATTCGTTAGAGTAGGTGTATCCGGTAGCTCAAATATAGTGAATGCATTAGCCGTATCTTGTAATACTTTGTATGTAGGTGGAAATTTTACAACGGTTGGTAGTTCTACGCGAAATAATATTGCTGCTATTAACCTAGCAACAGGTTTAGAATCTTCCGTTAATATAGGAACAAATGGCACAGTGAATACGATTCTTATCAATGCAGGTATTGTTTATATTGGTGGAACATTTACCAGTGCAGGTGGTCAAAGTCGAAACAATGCTGTGGCAATCGATCCACTTACAGGAGCGGCTACTCCCTGGAATCCGAATGGGAGCGGTCAAGTAATGTCTTTAGTTTATAACGGAGCAACGGTTTATACAGGAGGAGCATTTACTACGATAGGGGGACAGGCTCGAAATCGCATTGCTGAATTAGACCTTACTAACGGAAATGCAACTGCTTGGAATCCTAATGCTAGCCTTGGAACAATCAATACGATAGCGTATGATGCAACTAACGTTTACCTTGGTGGAAATTTTACATCGGCAAATATTGGAGGGCAAACGTATACTCATCTCGCTGCTGTATCTCGATCTACCGGAGCAGGAGTTGCAGGCTGGTGTCCAACAACGACTACTTTTCCTGTTAGCGCATTGGTATTAACTGGCGGAGTTTTATTTGCAGGGGGAGCTTTTGGTGGAAATCTTTGCTCACTCACTATCTATAATTTTGGTGGACTTAATCCAGCAAATGCGGCTAGTAGTGGTTATCCGTCAGGAGGAGGAACGGGGGCGGGTGCTGCGGTCAATGCACTTGCAGTGAGTGGGAATAATTTATATGTAGGTGGAGCCTTCAATGGGGCTGGTGCCTTTTTTAATCAGGTTAGAAATTATTTGGGATCGACTACTACTGCTGGAGTTCTTAACTCTTGGGATCCGAATGCGAACAATACTGTGAACGCAATCACAACCGTAGGCTCAGCCGTAATTATAGGAGGGACTTTTACTACGATCAATGGAGGCACGGCTGCGGTTAGACTTGCCATTGTAGATGCTAATACTGGAGTCATTAGACCTTAGAATAAATCTAGGAATGCTAGAGTGATTGCAAAAAAACTATTCTTTTTTAGTTTGAAATTTCTCTATCAATCGGCAAAGTGTAATCTAATTATCTAAGGAGTATATCTTGAATCAAAAAAGTTTTTCTAAATTTCTAATCCTTTTGCTCGTGAGTCTTCTCATGAACTGCGGCTACAATCGCATACAGGAACTCGACGAAGAGGTTAACGCGAATATGGCGGAGATTTTAAATCAATACAAACGCCGTGCTGATTTAATCCCAGGGCTTGTAAAAATTGTAGAAGGCTATGCAAGCCATGAAAAAGAAGTGTTAGTTGAAATCACAAAGGCACGTAGTAGTGTAGGTGGCTTACAGGCAACGCCAGAGCTAGTAAACAATCCAGAAGCATTTAAGAATTTTCAAAACGCACAGAATTCTCTCGGCTCTGCCTTACAGAGACTACTTGTGGTTACTGAACGTTATCCCGATCTCAAAGCAAATGAAGGCTTTCGAGATTTACAAGCGCAACTAGAAGGAACAGAAAACAGAATCGCTGTAGCCCGCGGACGTTATATAAAAGCTGTTCAGGAATACAATGTAACCATTCGCCAATTTCCAACAGTTTTAACTGCTAAAATGTTTGGGTATGGAACTAAGACTTCTTTTACTACTGAGAATGAAGCGGATATTAAGAATTTGCCATCTGATATTTCTAAACCTCCTGAAATGGATTTCGGTAAGAAGAAATAAGATTTGCCACCGAGGCACGGATTCGATAAACTCACCGCAGGCGCCGACACAGAGGGAATTGAAAAGAGTCTATTTCACATAACGCATATGAATAAAAATAGAACTATCCCAAAACCCTATGCGTCTTGCGCTGGCGGTCAATGTCATCCAGTTAACAAAAAGAAAAAAAGAATTAACCGCGAAGGGCACGAAGAACGCGAAGAAAAGAAAGGGATTCTTGATAAAATCCTTCGTGAGCTTCGTGCCCTTCGCGGTAAAAAAATTCTTATCTTAATGACATTGGGCTCTTGTTGTCAGTCGCAATTTTGTATATCGAATCCGAGGCAAACCAATCAGTAGTTATTGTTTGCAAAGATTTTTTAGTAGCAGAAAACGCTTGAAATTTTTAATGTGTAGCTATTCGCAAAAAGGAATGTATGGAAGAAATCTTCATTACAAAAATTCAAATCAATAAAGTCCGTCATTTAGAAAATATCGAAATTCCAATAGACGAAAAAGAAAGAAAGCATCTTATTCTAACTGGAAAAAATGGAAGCGGGAAAACTTCTGTTCTTAATTATTTGAAGCAGTATTTAGCATTATTTCAGAGCACGGGAATAAGTTTTCATAACTTACAACAACATGGACAAAATATTTCTGCTTGGCAAAGTTCACTCTTACATTTAGAAACCCAATTAAAACAAGCAAGCATAACTCCAAAACAGCTGCACGAGTTAACGGTAAATATTAAGAATCACAATGATGCAATAAAAAATTCCCAAAATATAATTAATTCATTTGAAACCATCATTCCTGATATTACAAATATATTTTCTTTTGAAGAACTATATAAGCAAGGCAACTTTATATTATGCTTCTTCGATTCTAAAAGAGTTTCGAAATTTCAAGAGCCAAATGGAATTCATAAACTCTCATTAAAAAATACTTATCAATTAGATGAAAAAACAGGAAATCTTTTTTTGCAATACATTGTAAATCTAAAGGCTGACCGCTCTTTTGCGCGAGACGATGAAAAGCAAGATGTAATAAAATCAATTGATGAATGGTTTTTCAAATTTGAAGGATTATTAAAAGAAATATTCAATGATCCGAATTTAAGTTTAGAGTTTGATAGTAAAAATTATACATTTCACATAATCACGAGTAACCGTGAAAAGATAGGTTTCAACACTTTATCTGATGGATATTCTGCGATTTTAAATATTGTGATCGAACTCATTCTTCGAATGGAAGAAAAATCTTCTAAGATCTATGATATGCAGGGCATTGTATTGATTGATGAAATAGAGACCCATCTACATATTGAACTACAGAAAAAAGTTTTACCTTTTTTAACTACGCTATTTCCTAAAGTGCAATTCATAGTATCCTCTCATTCTCCATTTGTTTTAAATTCTATTGAGAACGCAGTTGTTTATGATTTAGAGA
>Ga0209175_10001356_pt1 | contig 12365 bp, 8 predicted proteins | sample JI91814C2DNA_FD_187506 | JGI IMG/M metagenome (GOLD analysis project Ga0209175, IMG submission 187506) | Wastewater effluent complex algal communities from Wisconsin, to seasonally profile nutrient transformation and Carbon sequestration -... | ecosystem: Engineered > WWTP > Effluent > Algae...
GCACCAGGCCGTTCACCTTCGACCCGGCCAACTCCACGAACAGGCCGAAGTTGGTGACGCCGCTGATGACGCCGTCGAACTCGTCGCCCACGTGCTTTTCCATCCACGCGCCGCGGTAGCGCTCGTCCACCTCGCGCTCCACTTCATCCGCACGGCGCTCCATCGCCGAACAGTGCAGCGCCAGCGCCGACATTTCCTTGGCGGTGTAGCGGTAGCCGTCCGGGTCGCCCGACAGCAGCGCGTGCTTGATCGAACGGTGCAGCAGCAGGTCGGGATAGCGGCGGATCGGCGAGGTGAAGTGGCCGTAGGCCTCCAGCGCCAGGCCGAAGTGGCCCAGGTTCTCGGTCTGGTACACGGCCAGGCTCTGCGAGCGCAGCAGCACCGTTTCCAGCAGCGGCGCGTCGGGGCGGATGCGGATCTTGCGCAGCAGGTTGGTGAAGTCCTTGGGCTGGACCTTGCTCCACGGCGGCAGGCTCAGGCCGAACTCCGAAAGGTATTCCAGCAGGTCGGCGTACTTGGCTTCCGGCGGCCGCGGGTGCACGCGGAACGGCGCCGGCACCTGGCGTTCGGTGACGAACTTGGCGGCCTCGACGTTCGCCGCGATCATGCACTCCTCGATCAGCTTGTGCGCGTCGTTGCGCTCGAGCATGCCGGCCTGGATGACTTCGCCGCTGTTGTCGAGCACGAAGCGCACTTCGCCCGACTCGAACTCGATGGCGCCGCGGCGCGTGCGCGCCTTGGCCAGCACCTTGTACAGCTGGTGCAGGCGCTGCACCTGCGGCATCAGCGAGCCAATCTGGGCGATGGCCTCGGCACCGGCTTTGGTGTCGGCTTCGCCCACGGCCTTCCACACCTGGGTGTAGGTGAGGCGGGCGTGCGAATTCATCACCGCTTCGTAGAAGCGCGAGGCGGTGACGTTGCCCTCGAAGTCCACCTGCATTTCGCAGGCGAAGCACATGCGCTCAACCCTGGGCATCAGCGAGCAGATGCCGTTGGACAGGCTCTCGGGCAGCATCGGCACCACGAAGCCGGGGAAGTAGACCGACGTGGCGCGCTTGATGGCCTCGTCGTCCAGCGCCGTGCCGGGGCGCACGTAGTGCGACACGTCGGCGATGGCGACGATCAGGCGGAAGCCATTGGCGTTGGGTTCGCACCAGACGGCGTCGTCGAAGTCCTTGGCGTCCTCGCCGTCAATGGTGACCAGCGGCACCTTGCGCAGGTCCACGCGGTCGACGATTTCCGCCGCGGGCACGTCCACCGGCACCAGCGCGGCTTCGGCCAGCGCCTCGCGCGGGAACACGTGCGGCAGGTCGTGGCCGTGGATGGCGGCTTCCACCACCAGCGACGGCGTCAGCTTGTCGCCCAGCACCAGCAGGATGCGGCCGATGGGCGGCCGGCCGTTCTCCGGCGGGGCCGTCACTTCCACCACCACCAACTGCCCTTCGCGGGCCTCGTTGCGGTCTTCGGGTGGAATCAGCACTTCGGTCAGCACGCGGCGGTCGTCGGGGACCACCATGCCGATGCGCGAGCGTTCGCTGTAGCGGCCGGTGAGGCGCGTGAGGCGGTGCTCCAGCACTTCGACGATGGCGCCTTCGCGGCGGCCGCGGCGGTCAATGCTGGTGACGCTGGCCAGCACGCGGTCGCCGTGCAGCGCCTTGCGCATTTCGGCCGGCGGCAGGAACAGGTCTTCGCCGCCGTCCTCGGCCTTCATGAAGCCGAAGCCGTCCGGGTTGGCGATGACAGTGCCGGCGATCAGGTCGAGCTTCTTGGCCGTGGCGTAGCCGCCGCGGCGGTTCATCAGCAGCTGGCCGTCGCGCACCATGGCGGCCAGGCGGCGCGTCAGGGCCTCGAAGCGGTCGGGCGCGGTGAGCCCCAGGGCCCGGGCGATGTCCTCGGCGGTGAGCGGGCCGTCGCTGTCGCTGATGAAGTCGCTGAGGGCTTCGCGGCTGGTGATGGGCTGTTCGTACTTGCGCGCCTCGCGGGCGGCATGCGGATCGGCCAGCCCGGCGCCGCCGTGCGGACCGCGCGGGGGCTTGCCGGGGCGCCCGGGGCCGGCGAAGGCGGGCTTGCCGCCGGGCTTGGGGCCTGCCTTGCCGCCCTGTTTGCCGCCGGGCTTGGGGCCGGGCTTGCCGGCGGCCTTGGCTTTGGATTTGGACTTGGAGGGACCGGCCGGCGATGCCGGGCCGGACGTGCGTGCGCTTTCAGGCATCCACGGCGGCAGTTTGCCGCCGGTGCCACGCTTCTTGGGAGGTTGTGTCATGTGCGCCATGGTACACCCGCGGCCGAGCCGGACCGGTCGAAGCGAAGCCGGGCGTTGACAAGACGGTCGGTGGCCATTAACTTAAGCGGCTTCCTGCTGCATCGCACGGGAAGCACCTGCCCAGGTGGCGGAATTGGTAGACGCACTAGTTTCAGGTACTAGCGGGTAAAACCGTGGAGGTTCGAGTCCTCTCCTGGGCACCAATCATCGAAAGGCCCGCTTCGGCGGGCCTTTTGTTTTTCCGGGCCACGCCGGCCGGCCGGGCCCTCGCCCTACAATCAGGCCCGTCGGCCCCCACGGACACCCACGATGCCCACCGATCCCAACCGCATTGACCATGCGCTGGCGCTGGCCGCCGACGGCAAGCACGGCGAGGCCGACACCCTGCTCGAGCACCTGGCCCGCCAGGACAAGGACCCCACGGCCGCCTGGCACCTGGGCTGGCTGCGGCTGCGCGCCGGCAACGCCGAAGGCGCCCTGGCCGCCCTGCGCGCCTTCCCGGCCGATCCGGTGTGCAGCGAGCGGGCGCGGGAAATGCTGATCGGCGAGCGCCGCAATGCCGAGGCCCTGGCCCTGGTCAAACAGGCGCCCGTCCTGCCGAACGACCCGCGCAGCCTGGTGTCACAGGCCTTCGAGCGGCACCTGGCCGGCGACTATGCCGCCGCGGTGGCGCTATGCCGGCAGGCCCTAGCGTTGGCGCCGGCGCATGCCCCGGCGCACAACCACCTGGCGCGGGCGCTGCACAACCAGGGCGAACTGGGCGCGGCGCGGGCCGAGTTCGAGCGCGCCGTGCACGCGGACCCGCGCTATCCCGAAGCCTGGCACAACCTGGGGCATGCGCTGCGCGCGGCCAACCAGCTCGAGCGCGCCTGCGAGGCGCTCGAACAGGCGCTGGCGATCTCGCCCGGCTACCGGTCGGCGCGGCTGAACCTGGGCATCACGCTGTTCACGCTGGGCCAGCCCGTGCGCGCCCTGGAATGCTTCGAGGCGCTGCTGTCGCGCAACCGCGACGACGTCGAGGCCATGGTGAACGCGGGCCTGTGCCTGCAGCAGACCGGCAAGGCCAGCAAGGCGCGCCAGCGGCTGGAGCGCGCCCTGGAACTGGTGCCCGACCACCAGTGGGTGCAGTACTACCTGGGCGTGCTGCTGCACGAACAGGGCGACCTCGCGGGCGCGCGCACGTCGCTTGAACAGGCGCTGCGGGTGCGCGCGGACGACGCCGACGCCTGGGCCGCGCTGTGCGCGGTGCACGCCGACGGCGGCGACGAAGCCACGGCGCAGTCGGTGCTGGCGCAGGGCCTGGCCATCGCGCCCGGGCACGCCGGCCTGAACATCGAAGCGGCCCGCCGCGAGCGCCACCGCGGGGATGGCCTGGGCGCCGAGGCCCGCCTGCGCCGCATTGATCCCGCCACGCTGGCCCCGCAGGTGCGCGAGCGCTACTTCCACGAACTGGGCCGGGTGCTGGACCGCAACGCGCGCTACGACGCCGCCTTCGAAGCCTTCGTGCAGGGCAATGCGCTGGCCGACCAGGCCAGCCGCTGGCGCGGCAGCCAGCCCGATGCGGTTTTCAACGACATGCACGACATCGAATCCTGGCTTGACGCCGGCGCACCGGGCATGGACGGCGTGGACGACGGCGACGGCGACCAGGGCGCGGACCTGTGCTTCGTCATGGGCTTCCCCCGCTCGGAGCATCCGCAGTTCGAAAGCGCGATGGCGTCGCATCCCGGCGTGTCGCTGCTGCGCGGGCGCAACACGCTGGAAATGCTGGTGTCCACGCTCAAGGGCCTGCCGGGCGGCTACCCGGCGTCCATCGCGCGGCTGGACCGCAGCGACCGCCTTGCGCTGCGGCGCATGTACCGGCTGGCGCTGCAGCGCGAAGGCGCCGCGCCCGGACGATGGGTGCTCGACCAGGCGCCGATGCGGCTGGTGCACGCAGGCCTGGTGCAGGCGCTGTTCCCCAAGGCCAGGCTGCTGGTCTCCCAGCGCCACCCCTGCGATGCGGTGCTGGACAACTTCATGCACGCCGCGCCCGGCGACGCCGCGGCCAACTTCCACACGCTGGCCGGCGCGGTGCGGCTTTACGACACCACGCTGTCGCTGTGGCACAAGATCCAGCCGCGCCTGTCGCTGCGCGTGGCCGGGCTGCGCCGCGAAGACATGGCCACGGCGCCCCGCACTGCACTGGCCGAAGTCTGCTTCTTCCTGGGCATTGACGACGACCCGGCGCTGCTCAGGGCCAGCCCGGCCGACACCGCCGACAAGGCCGCACCGCGCAGCGCGGGCTTCGGGTCACGGCCCACGGTGCCGCACTGGGAGCGCTACCGCGCGCCGCTGCAGCCCTTCCTGCGCACGCTGGGCCAGCATGCGCGGCGACTGGGCTACGACATGGCCCGGGACGGCGATTGACGCTGCTCGACCGCGCCACCTAGGATGCGGGCTCCCTTCGCTCCGGACCCCACCATGGCCCTCGGCAACTCCAGGCTCCACCTGCTCGCCTTCGCCCTCGTGGCCTTCAGCTGCACCGCCCAGGCCAAGCGCGACGAACCCGCCCGCCTGGAGCTGGCCGCCGACGCCACCACCGCCAGCCTCGCCCAGCAGCGCGAAGCGATCGAAGGCGCCATCAAGGACTCCGAGGACTACGTCGAACTGCGCGCCTCCGACCGCAAGCAGGTGCGCGACGCGATGGACCAGATGGCCACGCAGCTCGAGGCCGCCGGTTCGCTGTCCGCACTGGCCGACGCCAACCGCGCGGCGCTGCTGGCCCAGCAGGAGGAAGTGAACCAGATCCTGAAGACGGCGCACGCCGACAGCCGCGTGGTGTGCACGCGCGAAAAGGAAATGGGCAGCAACTTCCGCCGCTCGGTCTGCCTGACCGTGGGGCAGCGCCGGCGCCAGGCGGACAGCGCGCAGCAGATGACCCGCCCGGGCTCCTGAGCCTGCGAAGCCCGGCGCCGCAAGGGCGCCGGGACGGTGTCAGGCGAACGGGTCCTGCAGCACCATCGTCGCCTCGCGGCCCGGGCCGGTGGACACGATGGCCAGCGGGCAGCCCACCAGCTCTTCCAGCGCGCGCAGGTAGGCGCGGGCCGCGGGCGGCAGCTTTTCCCACTCGGTGATGCCGGCGGTGGATTCTTCCCAGCCCGGGAACTCCAGGTACACCGGCTCGCACTCGTCCCAGCCGGCGGCGTCCAGCGGCGCGTATTCGGTGCGCTTGCCGCGGTACTGGTAGGCGATGCACATCTTCAGGCTGGGCATGCCGTCCAGGATGTCGAGCTTGGTGATGCACAGGCCCGAGATGCCGTTGATGGCCACCGCGCGCTTGAGCGCCACGATGTCGATCCAGCCGCAGCGGCGCGGGCGGCCGGTGGTGGCGCCGAACTCGGCGCCCTTCTGGCGGATCAGCTCGCCGGTGGCGTCCGTGAGCTCGGTCGGGAACGGGCCGCCGCCCACGCGGGTGGCGTAGGCCTTGGCGATGCCCAGCACGTAGTCAATGGCGTCGGCGCCCACGCCGGTGCCGGCCATCGCGCCGCCCACGGTCGTGTTCGAAGACGTGACGTAGGGATAGGTGCCGTGGTCGATGTCGAGCAGCGAACCCTGCGCGCCCTCGAACATCACGCGCTTACCCTGCTTGCGCAGCTCGTGCAGGATGCCGGCCACGTCGGCCTTCATCGGCTCGACGTAGGCACCGAACTCCAGCGCTTCGTCGAGGGTCTTCTGGAAATCCACGGCTTCCACGCCCAGGTATTTGGTCAGCACGAAGTTGTGGTAGTCGAGCGTGGTGCGCAGCTTCTCGGCCAGCTCCTTCGGGTAGCTCAGGTCGGCCACGCGGATGCCGCGGCGCGCCACCTTGTCTTCGTAGGCCGGGCCGATGCCGCGGCCGGTGGTGCCGATGGCGGCGCCGCCGGCGGCCTTCTCGCGGGCCTGATCCAGGGCAATGTGGTAGGGCATGATCAGCGGCGTGGCCGGGCTGATCTTCAGGCGCGAACGCACTTCGACGCCGTTGCCTTCCAGCTCGGCGATTTCCTTCTTCAGGGCCGCCGGGCTCAGCACCACGCCGTTGCCGATCAGGCACAGCGCGTCTTCGCGCAGGATGCCCGAGGGGATCAGGTGCAGCACGGTCTTCTTGCCGTTGATCACCAGGGTGTGGCCGGCGTTGTGGCCGCCCTGGAAGCGCACCACGGCGCCGATTTCCTCGGTAAGCAGGTCGACGATCTTGCCCTTGCCCTCGTCGCCCCACTGCGCGCCCAGCACCACAACCGACTGACCCATGACCTGACTCCGGAAAAATTTGGAAGGTAGGGGGCGACGGGCGCCTGGCCCTTTCCGGGGCCCAGACATGCAAAAAGCCGGAGGTCGCCCCGGCTTTTCGAAATTATCCTCGTTTTGTCCGGCCGGGGCTACCCCGGGACCGGCCCCCGCGGGGGCCGGCCGGGCGGCGTCAGCGCTTGTCGTTGCCGAAGTACTGCAGCAGCTCCGAATCCGGGTCCAGCACCAGCGTGGTCTTGCCGTCGGCCATCGAGTTCCGGTAGGCCTCCAGGCTGCGGTAGAAGGCGTAGAACTCGGCGTCCTGGCCGTAGGCCGCGGCGGCCAGTTCGGCCGCCTTGGCGTCGCCGGCACCGCGCAGGCGCTGGGCGTCGCGCTCGGCTTCGGCCAGGATCACCTGCCGCTCGCGCTCGGCCTCGGAGCGGATTTCGTCGGAACCTTCCGAACCCTCGGCGCGCAGCTGGTTGGCCACGCGGGTGCGCTCGGCGCGCATGCGCTCGAACACCGAGTCCAGGATGGTGCTGTCCTCGGGCAGGTTGATGCGCTTGATGCGGATGTCCACGATCTCGATGCCCAGCGTGGCCGCGCCTTCCCTGGTCTCGTTCAGCAGGCGGGCGGTCAGGTCCACGCGGCCGCCGGACACCACTTCCTGCAGGCTCAGCCGGTTGATCTGGTTGCGCAGCGCGTCCTTGATGATCGGCGTGAGGCGCTGCTTGGCGGCCTCTTCGTTGCCGCCGCTGGCGGCGCGGTAGAAGGCGGACACGTCGTCAATGCGCCACTTCACGAAGAAGTCGACGCTCACGTCCTTCTTCTCCGAGGTGAGGTAGCGCTCGGGCGCGTCGTCGAGGGTGAGGATGCGCTGGTCGAACTTGCGCACGTCCTCCACCAGCGGCAGCTTGAAGTGCAGGCCCGGCTCGATGCCGCTGCGCACCACCTTGCCCAGGTTGAGCACGATGGCGGTCTGGCCTTCGTTGACGACATAGACCGAGCCCATGGCGCCCAACAGGGCCGCCACGGCCAGCAGGATGATCAGTGGGTAACCGCGCAGCATGTCAGCGTCCTCCCGGTCGGCCGTCGGCGCGCGGGCGCTCGGCGGTGGGGCTGGTGGGTTCGGGGCTGGCCTGGGTGGCGGGCAGGCGCAGCACGGGGGCCTCGGCCGGTGCGCCGGCGCTGGCCGGGGTGCCGCCGATGGGCAGGTACAGGATGTTGCCGCTGCCCGACATCACCTTCTGGTTGGCCGACAGCACGGCCTGCATCGTTTCCAGGTACAGGCGCTTGCGCGTGACTTCGGGCGCCTTGCGGTATTCGGCGGCCAGCAGGCGGAAGCGCTCGGTGTCACCTTCGGCGCGGGCCACCACCGCGGCGCGGTAGCCCTCGGCCTGGGTGCGCACCACGGCGGCGGTACCGCGGGCTTCGGGCACGATCTTGCTGGCGTAGGCCTTGGCTTCGCTTTCGATGCGGTTCTTGTCTTCGCGCGCGCTGATGGCGTCGTCGAAGGCCGGCTTCACTTCTTCCGGCGGGCGGGCGTCGGGCAGGTTGAACTCGGTCAGCACCAGGCCGGTCTGGTAGTCGTTGAGCGACTGCTGCAGGCGCTGGCGCGCCATCACCACCAGCTCGGCGCGCTCGAACAGCACCGTGTCCATGGTGCTCTGGCCCACCGCCTCGCGCACGGCGCCTTCGGCGGCCTGGCGCAGGGTGGCTTCCGGATCGCGCGAGCCGAACAGGAACAGGCGCGGGTCGGACTTGGTGTACTGGGCGTTGAACTTGATGTCGACGATGTTCTCGTCCTTGGTCAGCACGCGCACCTGGTCGCTCAGCGTCAGCACCTGGGTGGCGTCCACCACGAATACCGTCTCGACCGGCCACGGCCACTTGAAGTTCGGGCCCGGAGTCATGATGCGGTTGAACTCGCCGAAGCGCAGCACCACGCCGCGCTCGCGCTCGTCCATCAGCTTGAAGCTGTTGAACACCAGCCAGATGCCGACCAGGCCCAGGATCCAAGGCAGCGGGTTGAAGCTGCCCGCCGCCTGGCCACCGCGGCCGCCGGTGCCACCACCGCCGCCGAACATCCCCTTGAGGCGATTGACGAAGGCGTCGACCTCGTTGCCGGGGTCCTTCCCCTTCCAGGGATCTTGGTTGCCTTTTCCAGGCTGGTTCCAGGCCATGCTTGCTCCGTCGCGCACTCCGTGCCGGCGTTCTGGCAGGGGCCAGGGCCGTCCGGGGCGCTTTAGTCAGTGTCAGGATTGTAGGTAGGGGCGCCGGGAGCCACAAGCAAGAGGGCGTGAAGCAAATGCCCGCCCGGCTCGTCGGCCAGGCGCTCGGCGGCGGCCAGCGGCAGGTCCAGCTGCAGCCGCCAGCCCTGCTCGTCGGACTGCTCGGACGTGATGGCGCCCAGCGCGTGAAGGCGCGCCCGCAGCCGGCCCTGGTCGGGCGCCAGCCGCAGTTCGGCCTGGAGCCGGCGGTCCACGAAACGGCGGGCCAGCAGCGTGCGCAGCAGGTCCACGCCCTGCCCGTCCCGGGCCGACAGCCAGACGCGCTCGCGGCCGTCGATCTCGGGATCGTGGCGCGGCAGCGCGCCTTCGATGCGGTCTATCTTGTTGAACACCAGCACCTGCGGGATGTCGCCGGCGCCGATTTCCTCCAGCACCTTGTCCACCTGGCCGATGCGTTCGTCGCGCAGTTCGTCGGCGGCGTCGACCACGTGCAGCAGCAGGTCGGCTTCGCGCGCTTCCGCCAGCGTTGAACGGAAGGCCGCCACCAGCTCGTGCGGCAGGTCGCGCACGAAGCCCACGGTGTCCGACAGCACCAGCGGCGCCACGCCGTCCACGCGCCGCACGGTGGGGTCGAGCGTGGCGAACAGGCGGTCGTCGGCGTACACGCCCGAGCCGGTGAGCGCGTTGAACAGCGTGGACTTGCCGGCGTTGGTGTAGCCCACCAGGGCCACGCGCGGCACTTCGTTGCGGATGCGGGCGCGGCGCATCTGGGTGCGCTGCACTTCCACCTTTTCCAGGCGCGCCTGCAGCGACTCCAGGCGCTTTTGCAGCATGCGCTTGTCGAGCTCGAGCTGGGTTTCGCCCGGGCCGCGCAGGCCGATCGAGCCGCCGCGCTGGCGCTCGAGGTGGGTCCAGCCGCGCACCAGGCGCGTGGCCCAGTGCTTGAGCTGGGCCAGCTCGACCTGCAGCTTGCCTTCGTGGGTGGCGGCGCGCTGGGCGAAGATGTCCAGGATCAGGCCCGTGCGGTCAACGACGCGGCGCTTGAGCACTTTTTCGAGATTGCGTTCCTGGCCCGGCGTCAGCAGGTGGTTCACCAGCACCAGGTCGGCGCCGGTGGCCTCGCAGGCGGCCACCGCCTCGTCCAGCTTGCCGGTGCCGATGTAGTAGGCGGCGTTGGGTTTCTCCACGCGCGCGGTCAGGGTGCCGACCACCGTGGCGCCGGCGGACCGCGCCAGTTCGGAGAACTCTTCCAGCAGCGCCGGGTCCTGCTGGCCCGGCGCGTAGGGCTGGACCAGCAGGGCGCGTTCGCCCTTGCGGGCGCGCTCAAACATTGCGGGGCCTCAGCACGGGACGGTCAATCGTCCTGGCCCGCCTCGTCGTCGTCGCCACCGGCCGTGGCGCTGCCGCCCGGACCGACGCGCACGTTGCGCGCGGGCACCACGGTGGAGATGGCGTGCTTGTAGACCATCTGGCTGACGGTGTTGCGCAGCAGGACCACGAACTGGTCGAAGCTTTCGATGGTGCCCTGCAGCTTGATGCCGTTGACCAGGTAGATCGAGACGGGGATGCGCTCGCGGCGCAGTGCATTCAGGAAGGGATCCTGGAGGGATTGGCCTTTGGACATGTGGACTCCGTTATTTTTTTTGTGGCGCGCCAGCTGGCGCGATTTGCGGCCAAAAGGGTCCGAGGCCGCGAATGGGACGAGTCTACCAGCACCGACCGTCAGCGGCGGGTCACGAACAGCCGCAGGGCCTGCTCCAGCCCGGCCCGGTCGTGGGCCGGATCGAACCAGCGGGCGTCGGCCTGGGCCCGCAGCCACGTGATCTGGCGCTTGGCCAGCTGGCGCGTGGCGGCGATGGCCTGGTCGCGGAACGTGGCCGCGTCGGTGTCGCCGTCCAGGTGCCGCCAGGCCTGGCGGTAGCCCACCGCGCGCATGGACGGCAGGTCCGGATGCAGGCGCGGGTCGGCGCGCAGGCGGTGCATTTCATCCAGGAAACCCTCGGCCAGCATCTGGTCGAAGCGGCGCGCGATGCGCTCGTGCAGCACCGCCCGGTCGGCCGGCGCCAGCACCAGGCGCAGCACGCGGAACGGGAACACGTGGCGGGCCGTCTCCTGCTGCCAGTGGCTGATCGGCCGGCCGGTGGCGCGGAACACTTCCAGCGCGCGGGTGATGCGCTGCTGGTCCTGGGGCTGGATGCGCCGGCCGGCGGCCGGGTCCACCGCCGACAGTTCGGCGTGCAGGGCCGGCCAGCCGCGCTCGGCGGCCTGCGCCGCGATCACGGTGCGCAGCGCCGGGTCGGCCTCGGGCAGTTCGGACAGGCCGCGCAGCAGCGCCGTGAAGTAAAGCCCGGTGCCGCCCACCAGCAGCGGCACCCGGCCGCGCGTGGCCAGGGCCTGCATGGGCGGCAGCGCCTCGCGGGCGAAGTCGGCGGCGGAGAAAACCTCGTGCGGGTCGCGCACGTCCACCAGGTGGTGCGGGGCCAGCGCGCGGGTGGCGGCGTCGGGCTTGGCGGCACCGATGTCCAGTCCTCGGTACACCAGGGCCGAGTCCACGCTGACCACTTCGGTGCCCAGCTGCTGCGCCCACTCCACCGCCAGCGCGGTCTTGCCCGACGCCGTCGGGCCCATCAGGGCGATGGCGAGTGGGCGCTCGTCGCGCACGGGCTCAGGCGCCGCTGCGGCGCAGTTCGCCCTGCACGTGGTCGAACAGGCCTTCCATCGCCGGCGACGGCGGCTTGCCCAGGCGCGTGGCCAGCAGGATCGCCAGCGTCGCCAGCAGCACGCCGGGCACCATCGAATACAGGCCCGTGGCCGCCGAGAACCAGATTTCCCAGGCGATCACCGTCACCGCACCCACCACCATGCCGGCCAGCGCGCCGTTGCGGGTCATGCGCTTCCAGAACAGCGACAGCACCACCACCGGCCCGAACGCCGCGCCGAAGCCCGCCCACGCATAACTCACCAGGCCCAGCACGCGGCTGTCGGGGTCGGAGGCCAGCCAGATGGCCAGCGCGGCCACGGCCAGCACCGCGAAGCGGCCCACCCACACCCGCTCGCGCTGCCCGGCCTTGGGCCGCAGGAAGCCACGGTAGAAGTCTTCGGTGATCGCGCTCGAGCACACCAGCAGCTGGCAGCTCAGCGTGCTCATCACCGCCGCCAGGATGGCCGACAGCAGGATGCCGGCCACCCAGGGATTGAACAGCAGCGCCGAGAGTTCGATGAATACGCGCTCGGGATTGGCGCTGACCGCCCCGGCCTGGCCGGGGTTGGCCGCGAAGTAAGCGATGCCGAAGAAGCCCGTGGCCATCGCGCCCGCCAGGCACAGCACCATCCAGGTCATGCCGATGCGGCGCGCGCCGCGCAGGGTGCGCACGTCCTTGGCCGCCATGAACCGCGCCAGGATATGCGGCTGGCCCACGTAGCCCAGGCCCCAGGCCAGCAGCGAGATGATGCCCACCACGCTGGCACCCTTGAAGAAATCGAGGTGGGCCGGGTTCACCTGTTCCACCAGCGCCAGGCTTTCGGCCGGGCCACCGGTGCCCAGCACCACGAACACCGGCGTGAGGATGAGCGCGAAGATCATCAGGCTGGCCTGCACCGTGTCGGTCCAGCTGACGGCCAGGAAGCCG
>Ga0209175_10001361_pt1 | contig 12338 bp, 9 predicted proteins | sample JI91814C2DNA_FD_187506 | JGI IMG/M metagenome (GOLD analysis project Ga0209175, IMG submission 187506) | Wastewater effluent complex algal communities from Wisconsin, to seasonally profile nutrient transformation and Carbon sequestration -... | ecosystem: Engineered > WWTP > Effluent > Algae...
TGAGTATATTTACAACTCACAAATGAAATGAATCATTTACGATTAAAAAGGGGGTAAAATCGGTTACCCAAATAAAAATTCAATTGTAACACGCTGTTATAGAATACGTTGAAATAGGTAGTCAAATCCCTCTTTCTCCGCCAGCATTTTATCAAAATGAGTTAAAACCCTTTAAATTCAACATTTAAAGGGTTTTTTAATTTCCAACCTATCCAAATTATTCAAAGTTTTTCATTTTAAAGGTGTACTATTCGGGGTACTTTAAAATTTTCAATTCCTTGTGCCCCTATCTGTGCGAAGCCCTTTAAAAACAAGGAGTTCACTAAATGAACATCTTGTTTTATGTTGATAGATTTTTTAAATTTCTATTAACTTAAAGGTTACCAATTATGAATGCTACAATTTCAATTCTCTTTTATCTAAAAAGAGCTAAAGCCAATGCACAAGGTCTAGCACCAATTTTTCAAAGAATTACAATCAACGGCAGACGTTTAGACAACAGTACTGGAAAGTTTGTTGACCCATCAAAATGGCATCCCGAAATGTCAAAAATGCAAGGCTATTCAGAAGAAGCTCGTTTAATAAATGGACATCTTGACAATTTGAGAACAAAAATTCTGATTGCTGAGAAAGAACTAAACAAAAAAGACATTCCGGTCAATTTGGAAACATTAAAAAATATGCTGCTTGGTACAAAAGAACGCCAGCGCCTACTTGTTCCAATCTTTGAGGAACATAACAACAAAATTAAAGAACTATTAGGCATTGAATATGCTCCAGGAACCTATGAGCGTTACCAAACCTCTTTAAAGCACACAAAAGATTTTCTAAATTGGAAATATAGTATCTCTGATATTGACATTACAAAAATCGACCACGCTTTCATCACCGATTATGAATTTTACTTGCGTAGCGTTAGAAAATGCGCCAATAACACCGCAGTCACAGCCGTCCGAAAGTTTTTAGAATTTGAATAAAAACAGTTGTGAGGTCAGTCTTTACAGTACTAATTGTGTCTGTTTGTCAAAATTATCTTTTTCAAATAGTACTTTTTTTGGTATTTTTTTTACTTTTCTAACGATTGGTTTTATGTGGTTGCATAAGTATTCCAAAGTAATATAGTGTAATAAACAGATTCTGATCTTCTCACAAAAATTGCTAAATGCTGTTTTAGAATTACAGTGCACACGGCGAATTAATTCTAACAGCAAATACGTTATTAACGACACATATATTTGTGATTCTACCGCATTTTTGGTTGTTCCAAGAAAGGTTTTTATTTGTAGATTTTGTTTCATTGCCTTGAAAAAAAGTTCTATATCCCAGCGTTTCTTATATAAATCTGCTATTGTTCGTGCAGTCCAATCTAAATTATTAGTTAGTATTTCTATTACTTTATTTTCATCTTCTTTGTAAACTGATACAAGTCTGTATTGAATTTGCGATATGCCTTTATCGACCGCTGATTTGCTATCAAATTTAATGATACAATCCTTCAATATATCTTGATCTACGCCTTCGGGTAGGTCTAATTCTGATATGATTTTGAACAACGTATTTTGTTTAATTCGTGAGACAAATACATTTTCAACATCTTGTCTGGTTTTCATTAAAGAAAAATCAAAGTAAGCTCTGCCTTCAACAATTATAGTTCCTTTTTTAAACACTACATTATTAAGTCCTTTATTGTCATGAATTTTCGCCTCTGTAATGTTTACAAGCTCTGGCAGACCCAATTGGTCGTCCCAAACCGTGTGAATTTTGAGTCCGCCTTTAGCTGTCCGAAATTTCGCCCAATCAAACATCTCTAAACACAGGCTTATGCAAGTACTGTCTATGAGTTTAATGTTATGGTTTTTTATCTCTTCTATTACATAGGTTTGATGGCTTGATTTTAACTGATCTTTGATAGCTCAACAGCAGACTATAAAGGTCTTTAAACACTTTTGAATCACGCTTTTTATTGCCATCGCTCATCGTGGATTTTGCGGGATTTTGTTCATGTCCCAAATCTTTTAAAAGCGTCCCACTCATTGATAATCCAGCACTTATGTCAGATAATGTATAACATTTACACAGCTGTCCGAAAATTAAAGCAACAAATTGATCATAAGTCTTGTATTTATGGCATCCCTTGTCAGATTTATGTTTATTGACTTGCGCGCGAAAAATATGATTGGGGATTTTATCTAAAATTTGTCTAATAACAGGTTTATTGCTATTTTTACTGCGCCTGTGGAAATTTGGCATATTTGAAAGTTTTGAAAGTATTTTCAAATTTAACGATTTCTCAGGCAACTTTTTTATTCAAACTTTCGGACGGTAGTGACTTTGAAGCATTATTTTTATTGCCTATTTTCTTTCTTTTTTAAAAAGATTTCGGATTTATGGTCATAAAAATAAAATGTTTAGCATTTTGTTAAAATAAATAGTTTAAATTTGTTTAAAAGAATTATCATGAAAAAAATACTACTAATTACTATCTTCTTCATTGTATTTCAAGTAAATGCACAAGAAAGAAACAAAAACACAACTGATACTATTAACATTTACAACCGTTGGACCATTGAATCCATGATAGGATTTAGTGATGGAAATCTTCCTTATGGTGCTAATTTTGGACCTGGAGACAACAAATATGTTTTTAGTCATTTTAAAATTAATAGTTTTGATGTAGGCTTAAGATACATGGTAACGCCTAAATTTGGTTTTAAAGCCAATTTATCATACGCTAAACACACTGAAAGTGACAATACCAGTTTGCCTTACGAAACCAATCAATATACATTGGCGCTTCAAGGAGTTATCAATGCTGCGAGAGTTTTAGATTTTAAAACCCATTCAAAAATAGGTTTATTAGTACATGGAGGAATTCACTTAGCGAGTCTTTCATCAAAAACAAAGACTTTACATGATGCAATGTTTCAAGAAGTTCCAAATCCATTTTACGGAAGCACTGATTATTTCGGTGGTTTTGTAGCTGGAATAACACCTCAATATAGAATAAACCCAAAATTAGGAATATTTGCAGACTTTAGTATGTATTTTAACTATAGACAACACATGAACTGGGATGGAACATTTGCAAACACTAGTGATTCACAAGGTAAGGCTACTATTTTTTCGTTAGGTTTATCATACTCATTAGGAAAAGATAAAATACATGGTGATTGGAAGGTTTTAAAGATTGAAAACGAATTAAAAATAACCGCTTTACAAAACGAACTAAAAAATAAAATTGAAGACATTGAAGTGATGTTGCAAGATACTGATAGAGATGGTGTGGTTGACTATTTAGATGTCGAACCAAATACAATCGGAGGAGTAGCGGTAGATACTAAAGGACGAGCAATAGATGTAAATAAAAATGGTGTTCCTGATGAATTGGAACCTCAAAATGGAAAAAGAGGATTGAATACATTAGATGAAAATGAGGTATCTTCTTTTAACTATTTGGTTGATCAAGGTATGGTAAATATTTTCTTTGACGCCAATAAAGAAACCCCAAATACAGCATCTGCTAATAATTTATACTACATTATTAATTTCTTAAAAAAACATCCTCAAGCAAAAGTTAGGGCAAGAGGATTTGCAGACACTACCGGAAATGAGAAAAAAAATGAAGAATTAGCCCAAAAAAGAGCTATGAACAGTAAAGAGTTTATTGTAAAATCGGGCATTAGTGCAGATAGAATTGAAATTCTTGGTTCAGGTGTAGATTCAAGCATGGATACAAATAGCAAAACAGGTCGTCAATTAGCAAGAAGAGTTTCTTTTGAATTAATTAGGTAATTAGGGTCTGCTGAAAAATTACTAAAAAAAATAAAAAATGCCACGGACTTTTCAGATTATCACAGATTTTTTTATTTAACTTTAAGAAAATCCGTTTGAATACTTTAATCTGTGTTAAAAATGTATTCTTTTATAATGGCAGATTTTAATTAGGTACAAAGTTATTTTAGATTTTTAAAAAAAAAGCTTATAATTAAAAATAAAGGTTTGAAAGCATCAAAAATAAGGATTTTAAGTTTTTCAGCACACCCTTTATAAGAAAAAATGAAAGAAAAGACTGACAACAAAAATTATCAGTCTTTTTTTATATTAAAATTAAAGGTCTTTATTTATAATAATCTAAAGTCTGCCATCAACCACACCCTTTAAGAAACCTTTGACATCATAAATTATATGATTTGATTTCGTTAAAGATTCTAAATCTAAATTAGCAAACTCATTATGTGCAACACCTAAAATAACTGCATCAAACTTTGGTATCGATGCGAGTTCATTATAACAAACTAATCCATACTCATTCAATACTTCTTCTGGTTTTGCCCAGGGATCAAAAATAGTGAAATGAATACCATATCCTTTTAAAGCTTGCACTATATCAACAATTTTGGTATTACGAACATCAGGACAATTTTCTTTAAAAGTAATTCCTAAAAGCAATAATTGTGCTTCATGAAGTACGATTTCTTTCTTAATCATCAACTTCACAACTTGCGAAGCTACATATTCTCCCATACTGTCATTCATACGACGACCCGCCAAAATAATTTCTGGATGATATCCTGATTCCAAAGCTTTTTGAGCCAAATAATATGGATCAACCCCTATGCAATGACCACCAACTAAACCTGGTTTAAATGGAAGAAAATTCCATTTAGTTCCTGCTGCTTCCAAAACGGCTTGCGTATCGATTTCTAATATATTGAAAATTTTGGCTAATTCATTTACAAAAGCAATATTAATATCCCGTTGAGCATTTTCAATTACTTTAGCTGCTTCTGCTACTCTAATAGTTGGAGCTAAATGTGTCCCTGCGGTAATTACACTATTATAAAGAGCATCAACTTTATTACCAATTTCGATCGTGGAACCAGATGTAACTTTTAATATTTTATCAACGGTATGCTCCTTGTCACCTGGATTAATTCTTTCGGGTGAATATCCCGCAAAAAAATCTTCATTAAACTTTAATCCAGATATTTTTTCTAACACTGGAATACATTCTTCTTCTGTTACACCAGGGTATACAGTAGATTCATAAATAACAATATCACCTTTTTTCAAAACCTTTGCAACCGTTTCACTAGCTTTATAAAGTGGAGTCAAATCTGGCTTATTATGTTTATCTACAGGCGTAGGTACGGTAACAATATAATAATTACAATCTGTAATATCCGCATATTTATTAGAACAATATAGTCCGTTTTTATCAGAAGGTTCAACAACTAAAACTGATTTTAACAAATCTTTATCTACTTCCAAAGTTAAATCAATCCCTTTATTTAACTCCGTAATACGATTTTCATTAATATCAAAACCAATTACAGGGTATTTTGTAGCAAAAAGTCGTGCTAATGGCAATCCTACATATCCAAGTCCTATAATTGCCAAACGAGGTGATGCGTTGATGGGGTAATCTTGAGACATTAAACGTTGCTTTTTTTTGGTTCAACATTCATTTTAACTAACATTCCTAACATCATATTTTATTCTTTATAATTTTTTGTACTTCTCTTTTTAATATATTGTCAAGTAAGACAATAATCCTTTCCTAAAAAATATTTAAACTAAGAACCAATTGCTTGATAAACAAAGCCAATCTTTTCTAATACTTCTCTTTCTAATAAATTTCTTCCATCAAAAACGAAAGCTGGCTTTAACATAGAATCATATATTTTTTGCCAGTCATACGTTTTAAATTCATCCCATTCTGTTAAAACAGCAATAGCATGCGCATTATTACAAGCTTCATAAGGATTATTTGCTAACTCAACTGCTTCGATATTTTTACTTTCGGTACGTGTTTCTAAATAATTCAAGTCAAATTGAATTTGTTCTAAACCTACTTTGGGGTCAAAAACACTAATAATAGCTTGCTCACATAATAAATCATCAGCCACATATATAGCAGCTGACTCTCTTGTATCGTTTGTATCTTTTTTAAATGCCCAGCCTAAAAACGCTATTTTTTTTCCTGAAACTGTATCATATAATGTTTTGATAATGTTTTTAGAAAAACGATGTTTTTGGTGATCATTCATGATGACAACTTGTTCCCAATACTCTGCTACTTGATTTAATCCATAGGATTTAGCAATATAAACTAAATTTAAAATATCCTTTTGAAAACAAGAACCACCAAAACCAACAGATGCATTTAGAAATTTAGGTCCAATTCGACTATCCAAACCAATTGCTTTTGCTACTTCTTTGACATCAGCCCCTGTTTTTTCACACAATTCGCTCATGGCATTAATTGAAGAAACACGTTGTGCTAAAAAAGCATTTGCAGTTAATTTAGATAATTCCGACGACCAAACATTTGTGGTTAAAATTTTATCATTTGGAACCCAGTTGGCATAAATAGCAACCAATTGTTGAATTGCATTTTGACCCTCACTAGTTGAATCTCCTCCAATTAGAACTCTATCGGGTGAAATTAAATCTTGAATGGCAGTTCCTTCTGCTAAAAATTCTGGATTAGATAGAATTTGAAATTGGACTCCGTTACCATTATTATCCAATATATCTTTAATAGCACGAGCTGTTCTTACAGGTAATGTTGATTTTTCAACAACAATTTTGTCGTTTTTTGCCACTCGAGCAATTTGTCTTGCACACAACTCGATATATTTTAAATCGGCGGCCATTCCCTTTCCAACACCATAGGTTTTTGTGGGGGTGTTTACAGAGATAAATATCATTTCAGCTTCTTCAATAGCTTTTTCAACCTCTGTAGAAAAAAACAAATTTCTGCCTCGCGCTTCTGCAACAATTTCGCTTAAATTGGGTTCATATATAGGTATTTTATTTACATCTAAATGATTCCATGCTGCAATTCTGTTTTCATTTAGGTCAACTACGGTAACTTTAATTTGTGGACATTTTTGTGCAATAACTGCCATTGTTGGTCCACCAACATAACCTGCGCCAATACAACAAATATTTTTGACTTTCATACACTAAATTTATAATATCAACAGTGAAAACCATTGAGTTTTTTTTAACTATAATAAGATTTTTTAAACTATAGCTCTAATATTTCTTTATTATTGCCTTATTTTCTATTCTGCCAGTACCACTTAACAGTTTCTTTCAATCCATGTCGCATGGAAAATTTTGGATCATAATCGAGTAATTTTTTCGCTTTTTCTATACTTGCTAAAGAATGTGGAATATCACCTATTCTATTTTCGCCATAAAGAATAGGAACAGTTTCTATTTCAGCATCAAATTCAGCTAAAAATTCTTTTAACGAATTTGCTAATTCATTTAAAGTGGTTCGTTCTCCAAAAGCCGTATTATATACTGAATTAATTGCTTCGGTGTTTTCAGTCAACATGGCCAATTCATTCATTTGTATCACATTATCGATATAGGTAAAATCGCGAGAGAAACTTCCATCACCATTAATAATTGGGCTTTCATGATTTAGGAATTTTGCAACAAATTTAGGAATTACTGCTGCATAAGCTCCATTAGGATCTTGATTCCTACCAAAAACATTAAAGTAGCGCAAACCAATAGTTTGTAATCCATAGGTTTTGCTATACACCTCTGCATACAATTCATTTACATATTTTGAAACTGCATAAGGTGAGAGTGGTTTTCCAATAACATCTTCAGTTTTAGGCAACTTTTGAGAATCGCCATAGGTAGATGAACTTGCTGCGTAAATAAAGCGTTTAACTCCAGCATTTTTCGAAGCTGTTAGCATATTTAAAAAACCTGCGACATTTACATCATTTGTAGTAATTGGATCGTTTATTGAGCGAGGCACACTTCCCAGTGCGGCTTCATGCAAAACAAAATCTACATCTAAAACGGCCTTTTCACAAGTTTCAAAATCTCTAATATCTCCTTCAATCAACCTAAAATTTGGATGCAAAATGAAAGATTGAATATTGTGGTAATAGCCTGTAGAAAAATTATCTAAACAAATAACTTCATTATTGTCTAGAAAATAGTCACAAAGATTTGAACCAATAAATCCCGCCCCACCGGTAATCAATATTTTTTTATTTGTTAATTTTGACATTAAATTTATTTATTTTTAAATTGAATTATTTTTTTCAAATTTTTTTTCCATCCTTTTGGTTCCGTTACATCATCCTTGTATTCATAAACTCCATATCCATATCCATATCCGTATCCGTATTTTGCTTTATTTTGAAAGGCATTAAATAAAATACTAATATTTTTAAGTTCTCCTCGATTATGTTTTTCATTTACTACATTTAACATTCCTTTTTTAGTATATTCTTGCCTTGTGATATAAAGTGTTGCATCGCAAAAGTGTGCTAATTCCAAAGCATCAGACACCAATCCTACAGGAGGTGTATCGAGTATAATATAGTCATATTTTTGTTTTAATTCTTTAATCATTTTTGCCATAGTTTCTCTCATTAGTAGTTCGGCTGGATTTGGGGGGATTGGACCAGAAGAAATTACATCTAAAAAAGGAATGTGAGTTTTTTGGATAACCTCATCAATAGTCTTTTGTTCTATGAGATAGTTTACAACCCCAATAATATTATCGATATTAAAATCTCCAAAAATTTTTGGTTTTCTCAAATCTAGACCAACTATAACTGTTTTCTTTTCGCTTAATGCAAAAACTGTTGCTAAATTGATTGAGCAAAAAGTTTTTCCTTCACCACTAACCGAGGATGTTAGCATTAAAATTTTAGCCCCATCATTTTGTTGTTTTTTGTATAAAAATTGTAATGAAGAACGAATGGCTCTAAATGATTCTGCTAATGGTGATTTTGGTTTTTCAAAAACGGATAGATTATTTTTCGTTTGTTTTTTCCCAATTATTCCTATTACAGGGATTTTAGTTTGCCTCTGAATATCTTCTAAATTGTTAATATTGTTATCTAAAATTGAGAGTATAAATACAATTATTAAAGGGAATAAAAAACCTAAAAATGCCGCTAATATATAGTTAACGCTAGTTCTAGGTCCTCTTAGTCCACCGCCTACATCTTTGGCTAAGTCCAAAAAGTTAACATCTGAAATATTAGAAGCTTTTACAATTTCTGCTTCACTACGTTTTTCTAAAAAAGTACTATAAATTTTATCTTTAAGATTATATTTTCGTGTAATCTTTAGATGTGCTTGTTTATGTTCTGGTAATAAACTGGCTTGGCTTTCTGCATTTCTAATATTTTTATTTACAATAGAGAGATCGATATTTAATGCTGATTTTGAATTTGATATATTTTCTAATAGAACACTTTTTAAAGCACCAATTTCTCTATCAAAATCAGAAAATATTTTTTCATTTTTGACGGTGTAGGACATTCTTGAACGTTCTGCAGAAAAACCAATTAATTTTGAAACGTTTGCTATTATATTTGGATCTTCTATTCCAGCAACTGATGGTGCTGGGAGTTTTGAATAATCTGTACTTTTATCTAAATATGACTTTAGTAAATCTAAATAGGCTATTTTTCTTGAAATTTCATCTTTTTCAATATCGTAAGTAGAAAATTTTTCGGATAAAATTTCGGAACCACTTCCTTCTAACTCATAAATATTTTTACCTTTTCTAAATTCTCTTAATTCTCCTTCGGTATCTTTAATTTGTTCTTCCATTTGCACTAATGTGCTGTCAATAAATCGAATGGTATTGATCGCAAATAAATTCTTACTAGCTAATTCATTTTTGCGTAATACGTCAACCGTTGTGTTTAGATATTCAACCAGCCTATTCTTGTTTGAGCCTTCAAGTTGTAATCTTATAACAGATAATGCTTTTGCATCAGCAATAACATCAATTTCTTTATAGGCAGCTACTGTTTGATTGAAATCAACAAAGCGTATATAATGTTCAGTATTTATATATTCATTGGCATGAGCTTTTAAAACTACTTTTATATTTAAAAATGGAAGATTGATAGTTTCATTTATCTTAAAAATTTTTGTAAATTCTTTTTCAACTACATTATATTCAGATACCGATAAATCAGAATAATTCATCAATTGCATTTTAATAGCGTCTTCAAAATCAATACTTAGTTCATATTCTTTTGAGTTTATAAATTTAATTTTAATTAATTTTTCAAATAATTGCCCCTTGGTTTTATCAATTTGTATTTCAAAAGGGACTAAACCGTAGGAATCTTGAAAAAAATATTCTCCTTGTTTGAGGTATTCTATGTAGTACTGTAATCTATCTACTACAATTTCATTATGAGACCTAGATTTTAAAGTTGTAATTATAGTTTGTACTTTATCTGAAGTGCCTCCCCAGTTAAAAATTAAACTTGTATTTGAGGTAAACAATGGATTGCTTTGATCTTCAATAACAATTAAAGACTCCATTCCATAAATTTTTTCTTTTCTTATGTTGATATTGTATGCAATTATAAAAGAAATTACAAAAGACAAAATAAACCATTTCCAATAACTCAAAATTTTCAAAAGGAAACCTTTGAAATCAAAACTATTTGATGTATCGAAAAAACTAAAATCTTTTGTATCTAACATATTTTTTTATATGTTTTTGCTTAATAAAATAATTGTAATTAGTAATGAAAGTGAAGAAACTATTGTAGTAACAGTTTGAAAGCCTGTTGTTCCTGTTCCCCAAGATTTTTGTTTTAATGGTTTTACTAAAATATAATCATTTGGTTGGATATAAAAATAGGGAGAATTCATTGATTTAGCATCTGTTAAATCAAGTGAATAGGTTTCAAAACCGTGAGGAAATTTTCTAATTACTTGAACTTCTTTTCTATTTCCTTCAATAGTTATATCTCCAGAATTTGCAATTGCTTCCATAATAGTAACTTTATCTTGGAATAGTACATTTGTACCTGGAGAACCTATTTCACCATTAATTGTGTAGCGAAGTCCCGCTAGCTTGACGGATACAAAAATATTAGCCTCAGTTTTAAAGTAATCATCTAACAATTGTTTTTCAACTTTAAGCCTAATTTCGTCTATTGTATATCCTAAAACATTTATTTCTCCTAAAATAGGCACTCTAATATTACCATGTTCATTTACTGTAAATCCTGAAAAATATAAACCCTCTTGTGTGGTTACTTGTGAACCAGTTTGTGAAGGATTAAACATTTCAACTAATTTTTGATCTAACGATTTTATTGAAATTGAAATAATATCATTTGTTTGAACTCTATATGGTTTAATAGCTTCTTGAGCTACTTCGATAGAATTTTTTATATCCCCTTTATTTTGTAGATAAATTAAATTTTTATTTGGGATGCAAGAAACAAATAAAGTGGAAATTATAGCAGTAAAAAATATTTTTTTCATGTAAGAATAAATAATATTTATAATTTGTTTATTTAGATATTAAAAGTATCCTCAAAACAACACCCAAAAATAGGAAACAAATATAGTTTTAAAATTTATAATAATTAAATTATTGGGCTTTTTTGATGTAAATTTCTTTTATTTACTGACTAATCGCAATTTCAAACGGAATTCTATTGAGCAAACTTCTACCTAAAGTAACTTCATCAGCGTATTCTAACTCGTCGCCAACGGCAATGCCTCTTGCAATTGTTGACGTTTTAATTTGGTAGTCTTTGATTTGTTTGTAAATATAAAAATTAGTCGTATCGCCTTCCATAGTGGAGCTTAACGCAAAAATGATTTCGGTAACAGTGCCTTCTTTAATTCTTTCAACTAAAGATGCGATTTTTAATTGACTTGGTCCAATTCCTTCAATAGGAGAAATTTTTCCCCCAAGCACATGATAGACCCCTTTAAACATATTGGTATTTTCAATTGCCATTACATCTCGTACATCTTCAACAATACAAATAATTGATTTATCTCGGGCAGAATTAGCACAAATAGTACAAATTTCAGCATCAGAAATCGTATAACAAGTAGTGCAAAACTGTGTATCTTTTCGCATCGAAGCCAATGCTGTAGTCAATTCCTCTATTTGTTCAAGTGGTTGTTTTAACATATGCAAAACCAATCGCAATGCTGTTCGTTTACCAATTCCTGGCAACTGAGCCATTTCGTTAACGGCATTTTCTACTAATTTTGAAGGCAATTCCATTTGACAAAATTACAAAACAAAGTGTAATTCTACGTTCATTTAGTATTTCTTTTATCTTTGCGTTTAAAGAATATATTTATGCAACCATCAGCTATACTATTATTGATTTTAGGTTATTTCACAGTACTTATTTTATTTTCTTATTTTATTGGGAGAAAAGATGATAATTCAAACGAATCTTTTTTCAAAGCAAATAAACAAGCACCCTGGTATTTGGTGGCATTTGGAATGATTGGGGCATCACTTTCTGGCGTAACGTTTATTTCTGTTCCCGGAAAAGTAG
>Ga0209175_10001362_pt1 | contig 12333 bp, 19 predicted proteins | sample JI91814C2DNA_FD_187506 | JGI IMG/M metagenome (GOLD analysis project Ga0209175, IMG submission 187506) | Wastewater effluent complex algal communities from Wisconsin, to seasonally profile nutrient transformation and Carbon sequestration -... | ecosystem: Engineered > WWTP > Effluent > Algae...
TTAGACGACAGATTCTTCTTTCGCGCCGGCAAAGAAAAATCTGTCGTCTAATAGGTATTAACCGATGAAGCAAGGCATTTTAAGCAAAGAAGAATTAAAGAAAAGACTATTAGCAGAAGACTTCAAGCGAATCACACTTTCTTTTTATCGATATTGTAAAATTGAAAATCCAGAAGATCTACAAACAAAGCTTTTAGTAGAGTGGGGTGCATTGGGAGTATTCGGTAGAATCTATCTTGCTACAGAAGGAGTGAATGCACAGTTATGTGTTCCTGAATTTAACTTTGAAAAATTCAAAGCACAATTAGATTCAATCTCTTACTTAAAAGACATGCCCTTAAAGATTGCGATTGAAGATGACGGAAAATCTTTCTTCCAACTCATCATCAAAGTAAGACCAAAGATTGTAGCGGATGGACTCGATGATGAGAGCTTCGATCCTTCTAACGTAGGCAAACACCTATCAGCTGTAGAATTTAATGCTGCACTCGAAGACCCAAATGTAGTCGTAGTAGATGTAAGAAATCATTACGAAAGTGAAGTAGGTCATTTTGAAAATGCAATTTTACCGGATGCTGACACTTTTAAAGAAGAGCTTCCGATGATTGTCGATTTACTTAAAGATAAAAAAGACAAAAAAGTTCTACTCTATTGCACGGGCGGAATTCGCTGCGAGAAGGCAAGTGCTTACTTAAAACACAAAGGATTTGTAGATGTAAACCAACTCTTCGGCGGAATCATTTCTTATGCAAGAGAAGTGAAAGAACTAGGAATAGAATCTAAATTTAAAGGAAAAAACTTTGTATTTGATGCAAGACTTGGAGAGCGAATCAGCGAAGAGATAATCAGTAGTTGCCACCAGTGCGGTAAACCAAGTGATCGACATATTAACTGTGCAAATGATGCCTGTCATCTATTGTTTATCCAATGTCCAGACTGCTCCAAAGAATACGAGAATTGTTGCTCTCGTGAATGTCAGGATATTCACCATTTGCCACAAGAAGAACAAAGAAGACTACGCAAACAAAAAGCGCAAACATCTAATTTACCCGAACACAAATCAAGACTAAGACCTAAGTTGAAAGAATGCCACGGATAAATATTTAAATTTCCATATTGCCATAAATCTCTGATAGGATAATAGATACATTCGCAGAGTCAAAAGGGATTTCAGCGTTTTCTTCTGAATAAGAAGTATAAATCCAATTCTTCTCACTTCTTTTGAATTTTTCAACTAGCTTCTTATTTTGGGAAACTAAGAAATATTCCTGCAAGGACTCGATACTTTGGTAATGTAAAAATTTATCGCCTCTGTCATATTTCTCTGTTGAATCAGAAAGAACTTCGATGATACAAGTTGGATTGAGTAGTGTGTCCAAATGAGTATCTAGAAATTCTTCTTTTCCGCAAGCAATGATAATATCAGGATAAGTGTAAAGACCGGTTTTTTGGATGGCAACTCTTATATCTGTAAAATAAACCTGACAAGGCTTAGACTTTATCCGATTCTTTATCTCTGTATAGAGTGCACCTGTGATGATAATGTGTTGTCTGCTAGTTCCTGCCATAGCAATGATTTCACCGTATATCAGTTCACTTTTATATTCTGCCTTTCTTTCAAGAGCTAGATATTCTTCTGGTGTATAGAATTTCTTTTCTTGTGCAATATCCATAGGTTTAGTTTCTTATTTGTTTTTTTAGATGCAAGGAGAAATTACTTCTGTTAGAATTGGTAAAAAATATTAACCACGAAGGACACGAAGAGCACGAAGAAAGGAGAAGGAATACATAAAACCTTAATTTTGTCCATCTTATCTTGAAGAGTTTTTGACAGGATTAACAAGATGAGTATTTTAAAACTAATCTAGTTAGAAAGAATAATTTATGATGAAATTTCCACAGTGCACATCTTGCAAACACTTAGATAGAGACACTATTCGGAGTATTAAATCCACCTCCTGTAAAGCTTTTCCAAATGGAATACCTATGGAAGTTTGGGATTATAAACACGACCACACTCAGCCTTATCCGGGAGATAATGGGATTTTGTTTGAAAAGGCTTATGCAGATGATTCAGTGTTTGACTTAAACGAATTAGCCTCACTTCTTCGAGAAGAGAATAAGACATCATGGAATCCTGCCATTTATTTTCTTTGTGCTCTCAGCGTTTTCTGCTGTTTATTTCTGCTTATACATTACTCTCGGTAAATTCAGCGATGTCTGTTTAATAAATACTCATAAACTTTTGAATGTTCGAAGGAAATCGTTCTTGTGGCTAATGGGATGTAGCTTATTTAAATAGAGCAGACGAGATTAGTTTATGTTCTTCTTTTTGCATCAAATCATAAAGAACAATTGTATCAATCGTTAAACCATTATCCCATTCTAAGAGTCCAATTTCTGGATCGGTATGAACTGTATCAAATTTTGTTTTATCTTTGAGCGGCTCTCCTAATTCACCCCATAGGATAGAAGATGCGTCATAGACAAATTGCTTCCCATCGTTAAAACGAATGTATAAATTATACTCGTCCAATGCTTTAACATATGCAATTTTAGGTAACATAAATACTCCTTTACGGGCTTATCATAAATACTGGCTTATTCTGCTTAGCTAATTCCCAGTTTTTCATGATTGCAGATTGGTTTTTAGAAGCCCAATCGACTACTTCATTATAAATTTTATTTGGCAGATCTCCGGCAATTATCTCAAAGTCGCTTATTCTAATTAATGCTTCATAGTCTTTATTATAAACATGAAAGTGGGGAGGATTGTGATCTCCACTATTTATATAAATTCGTATACCATCCGTTAAATCACAAATCTTTCCCATTTCATACACTCCTATACTTTTAATAATTCTATCTAAAGCAAGGACAAAATAGAAAACTTTCGCAGGGAAGACTGAGAGAAGAAAAAAATTCTCTCAGCTTGTAATTACAATTTTTCGTTATGCTGCCTCTACTAATTGAAATACTTCTTTTTCGATTTCTAATTCTTCTTCGCCGGTTGTTGCTTCGCAGTTTAGGAAGTCTACGTATTTGTAATCTTCTCGCATTACTTTGCAGTATGAGTTGAAGATTGCATTGAGCACTTGCTTTAAGTTGTCTTTTGGGATTGGCAAATAGAATCCTACTTTGTAGGCTAGGTTGATAATCTTACGTCCCATAGATCCGATAAACTCAAATACATCCATTCCTAAAACAGCAAAGTCTTTTTCTAAGTTCATAGCTAAAGGGATAGCGGGTAAGAACAAACGCAGGCGATTCATCATAGAAAATGGATTTACCTTTTCGAACCAGGTCATTGGTTTTGTTTTGAAGTAATTGGTAGGAAGTCCTGTATGGCGTGACTCATCTCTGTGAAATAGAGTTAGAATTTCTAAGCCAGGAAGACTACTCATTGAACCAAACATACTCATTGCAAATGCTTCTACTAATACGTTCATTCCAAAGAATTTTTCTAAGCCCTCTGATTTTAAAGTTCCTTCGAGGATCAAGTAAAGCCATACGGGCATACGTGGGACTTCTACATCAAAAGCATAAATCAGTTCTCGTAAAACTACAAAGTGTTTTGCTTCTTCCATTACTTGCATGGTTACTGCCGCTTTGGCGCCGGTGCTTTCTACATCGCGCAATACTTCATTGGATACTAACCAGGCATAAGCTTCTCCGTGACCGATTAGCGAAAGTATATTTACGATTGCTTGTTTTTCTTCTTTGGTGTATTCCTGATTCAAGAAGTTTTTGAATTCATCTGATTTCATTCTCTTGACTTCTACTTTTTCTAGATCACTCAGGGATTGCTCGGCTAATTTGAGAAGAGTTTTTTCTTCTTCCGTGCAATCGCTAAATGTGGACCAGGGAGCGTTCTTTTCAGCCTTCCATAAATACTTTAGGCTTTTATCGTAATGCTTTCTACGTAATTCGTCATTAGCTCCACCGTCAAATTCGTATTTTAGGTCATTATAATCAGACTTACGACCACCTAGGAGCAGGGTTTCCATTATTTGATCATAGCCTCTTACAGCCGTGTTCATCGTTTCTTCTAACTTGGTATTTAAGTCTACGGCATTTTGGTTTACTTTTAGTCTTTTGAATTTCATACAATTCTCCTGTTTTATTGAATGGATAGTCTTGAAATCTACTTGAGAATGATTATTGACCAATCGTTCAATATAAACTACTGTATAAAATTAATTCTACGAATGCAACTCTTTTTTTTAAAACAAATGTTCAATATAATCTTAATCTTTGTGCTCAATAGAATGCTTTTCGAAGGCTTTCTTCATTAGTTGCGAAATGGGTAGTAATATGATCCAACCAAGGAATCCTTTGGGATACATTGTCATAGATCTCTCAATCTTTGTTCCATTTTCGATGGCATTAAATTTCCATACTTCGATAAAATAAGTAGCAAATTTATTTAGGGGAGCACTAAAATCCTGAAATTTTAAGGCTATTCTGTTTTTAATGTCCCACTCAATAATTTCTTCTACGTGGGATGAGTCGTCTGTATTTTGCACTTTAATTCTAGAACCAACTAGGTTAGAGGTTTTGACTGTAAACTCGGCAGCTTTTATTCCGGGAAGAATTGAATAACCTTTAAAATCAGACCATCTTTCTGTATTGAGAAACAGAGAGCATATTTCCTCTGAAGATTTTTTTACTTTGCCAATTACTTTAATTTCAATCGGTTTCATAATTATTTTTTCCTTTTCTGCTGCCATAAACTAAAAACCCCGATACTGCTTAGCAATACCGGGGGTGGGTAAATCGTTATTAGACTTAAAGAATTAAAAATCTATCTGTGTTCTCTTTTTTTACCAATGTCTTCGATGCTTCTGTAAACAAGTGCATTCTTAGAATCAAAGATTAAAACGGCAACTCTGTTAAAGAAGAAGAAGTTTGCTCTGTGTTGAGAGTAGTGGTGAGTCGTGATAGTGGTTTTATACTTGGAATTAAAAATTGTATAAGTATGAGAATCTACTGCTTTATTGTTCATATCACGCTTCAATTCAGCTTCGTCGTTTTTGAAGTTGGATTCCGTTACTTTGTCTTTAGGAACATCTTCGTAGTAAAGTTTGAACTTTAAAGCTTTCTCTGGTTTCTTTGTAAGATAAAGCATGTATTCGTTGAGACTTGGCTCACCAACTACATAGGTGAATCCTTTGAGTTTTTCTTTTTCAGACTTTTCTTGTTTAGCTTTTAGTCCTTCTTTTCCCCAAACATCTTCTGGAGTGATTTTTTCCGGGCATAAAACAGAAAAATCAACTGTAGTGTTTAGTTTGTTTGGATCATTGTCTCTCCAAACCGGTGGTGGAGCGAGAGGGTTCACAATAGGAATTTTGGTTTCATTGTATGCAAAAACGTAGATGGAATATTCTCTTAAAGAGGCTTCATTATTTGCGATATTGATTTGCACATCTAGAACATCTCCCTTTCCATTGTGTGCTGCTCTGCGCAGATAGGAAGTTCCACTAACTGTAAAAGAAGGATCCAATTGAGGAATTGGAGTATACTCTTTTAGGAGCGCTAGATCATCTTTTTTAGCATCCGCTTTTGCTCCATCTTTAGCTGGTGGAGCTGTGTTCTTAGCAGGCTCCTGTGCAATTAAAGTAAGAGTCAATGCAATGGTTAGAGATAAAAAAAGGTACTTAAATAGTTTATTCATAGATTTGAGTCATCCGTTGGTGTAATATTAATCATTATCGTATTTTTTTTATAATATAATTAGATGTAAAGGCAAATATTGGAATCAAAAAGAGAAAGTTTTTACGGATTAGTAATGTGGTTTTTACTATCCACATGGACAACGATAGGGTCATAGTCGCTTGGGATTTCTTTCTCATCTGCCATTGCATAGGTCATAATGATAATCTTGTCACCCGGCTCACCGAGTCTAGCGGCTGCTCCATTTAAGCATATTTCACCGGAACCGCGCTTGCCTTTAATTAGATAGGTTTCAAGTCTAGCACCATTGTTGATATTAACGACTGCTACTTGTTGGTATTCTATCATTTTTGCCGCATCCATTAGGTCTAAATCCACGGTTAGGCTTCCGATATAGTTTAGATTGGCATCGGTTATTGTTGCACGATGGATTTTGCTTTTTAAAATTGTGATTAGCATTATGATTCGAATAATACCCTAAATATTTTTCCCGACAAGGTTAAAAGACTTTTTTTCTTAAAAATGTGAATTTTTGTATTAATTGTCTTTTCGGAGAAAATAATTTCCCCGTAAATTGGTGTTATAACATAGTTTTCATATAGGTTAGGATATTGCTTATCTTCCTGTTTCACTCCATCTTTAAATGCTTTCAATACTTTATTCAGAATTCTGATTTCTTCCTTTTCTAGATTTGAATTCATTTGGGAGATGGTTCGTAAATAGAATTTATCAATTCGTTCCGATATTGCAGTAATATCCGGTTCGACGGTAAGAATTCCATTTCCTATTAGATGAACAATTGCTAAATTCAGGTTAATTAATTCGGGACCGTCTTCGAGGCGAATGTATTTTTCCTTGGTAATCATATCCACATGTCTTTGAAAAAAAACACCGTCCGCATAGTAGAGTAGTTTGGATAAATTTTTTCTATCCAATTTTGCGGGATAATTCTGAATGATGTAATAGATTGAACTAAGAAGTTTTTCCATAGAAGATATAACAGATAATGAAATTTACTAAAAAAATTGGCTCCGTTCCCTATATTAGATATTTGAAATTACAATCTTCTTTGCGAAGTAGAAGAAAAGAAATCATAATCTTTTTAGAGCATACATCTACGATAACGGCTGGTAGCAACTACAATATTCAAAATCTGCTCGTAACAGAAGAATATTTACTTGAGAAGAGTGTTGAGTTTTGCAAGGTAGAGCGGGGAGGAGATATTACCGCTCATGAAATCGGGCAACTAGTCATCTACCCGCATATTGATCTGAAGAAACGAGGAATTACAATCGGCGACTATTTGCGGGCTCTAACTGATTGTTTAGTCGAGTCTATTGAAACAGTTTGGGGGCTAAAAGTAATTTCAGACAAAGATAAGCCCGGACTTTATTTATTTTCTAATCCAAAGAAAAAGTTAGTCTCTATGGGAGTTTACTTTAAATCCTATTTTACAAGTTATGGTGTCGCGCTCAATCTTCGCAATGACCTAAGTGTGTTTCGCATGATTAACCCCTGCGGACAAGATGCGGCTAATATGGTTTCTCTCCAATCTCTCGGTATAGACGTTAGCCGTGAGAAAGAAGAAGAATTTATAGAAGTATTTAAACAGAACTTTAATCTTATAAAGTAAATGCGGCTTCGATGACTGATTTTAAATCCTTTTCGATATTTCTTTTTGGATTTTTTCCGCTCATGCATTCATCCATATGGTTTGAAACATAGGCTTCTCCGAATTTTTTTAAGGCATTATTCGCAGCTTTAATTAGGTGCATTGTCTTAATGCATTCCATGTCTACATCTGATTCAAGTCCTTTTTTGATGCTTTCGAGTTGTCCCTGGATTCTGCTCAGTCTTGATATTAAATCAGTTCTTTGTTTATTCATATATACCTACTTTATTTTTTCATAGTATACCCACTACCGTATATTGGTCAAATAAAAAAATAACGCTTGCAAAATATTATATAATACCCCCTATGGTATATATGAAGATGAATATTACAAATTTAATTTACTTGGCAATGGGAGTCCTTGGTGTTTTTCTTGCCTTGAGATTATTCAATGGAGGAATTGGAGCTGTGGATAAAAAGGAAGTAATAAGCCATATTAAAGAAGGGGCTTTGATCGTAGATGTTAGATCCGGGGAAGAGTATGCATCCGGTCATTATGCGAATGCAAAAAACATTCCAGTAGACCAGGTCGAATCAAGACTAAAAGAGTTTGGAGACAAAGACCGCAAAATCGTTGTATACTGTAGATCAGGCGGAAGGTCTTCCAAAGCAAAAAGTATTCTAGAAGCAAATGGATTCAAAAACATCGTAAACGGTGGCGGGCTTTCTGATATGCCCGAAGTAAAATAATAGGTTTAAGGAGAATAAAACTATGAAATGTAATATGGGAAACACTGATAGAATCATTAGAGGGGTTATTGGACTTGTGATCGCTGGAGCAGGTCTCTATTTTTCGTCTTGGCTTGGGTTAATAGCTATTGTCCCAATAGGCACTGCAATATTTAGATTTTGCCCTCTCTACGTTCCTTTTAATCTATCTACTGAAGAAAAAAAATAGTAACCCAATCCTCGTTGGGTAAGCAGCAATTGCCGCAATGGCATTGAGCCACAGAGTAGTAGTGTATCACTCTTTGTGGTTTTTATATATCTAGAACTGACCTAGAAGCCACCTAAAAGCCACATAGAAGCCGAATTTGGCTCGAATGTGGCTTCTATGTCGCTCTAAGATAGCAGTTAGGTAAAATAGCTGCTTGAATTATCCATTTACACTTCATAGCCCTTGCCGATGTATTTGTAATAAATCTCTCACAATTCTTTTTTACTCATTTTGATTAATTTTATTGACATAAAGCCTTTTGCCAAAAAGATTCAGATAAACGGAGGTTTGTAAGTGGGCAGTGCACCTGAAGGTTTTGGACCAATCATCATTCAACTCATATTTGGGGTAGGTTTCGCAACATTAATCCTATCTCTCGCATTTCTTCTCAATCCTAAAAAGCGCAGTAAACCTCATGATACATTCGAATGTGGCGTTCCCTATTACGGTGATGCTCGCGGTGTATTCAATGTAAAATTTTACCTCGTCGCGGTTCTATTCATTTTATTCGATATTGAAGCTGTTTTCCTCTATCCCTGGGCTGTAAATTTAGGTAAATTTACCGAAGCGGGATTAGGTGGTTTCATTTTGATTGAGATGCTTTTATTTGTATTTATTCTAGTCGTTGGTTTATACTATATCTGGAAAAAAGGAGCTTTAGAATGGGATTAAACGAAACTCTAAGTAAACCCGGGCAGATGCTCGGGGACATGGCGCAGGTTTCAACTTTAGATGCAGTAGTCAATTGGGGCAAGAGCTATTCACTCTGGCCTTATCCATTCGCAACTGCTTGTTGTGGTATCGAGTTTATGAGCACAGCCTGCTCTGACAACGATATTGCTCGTTTCGGTGCTGAGCGTCCTTCTTTTTCTCCCCGTCAATCTGATATGATTCTAGTTCTTGGCACGATTACTTATAAAATGGCTCCTGTTCTTCGGGAAATTTACGATCAGCTTTGCGAGCCTAAGTATGTCGTCAGTGTGGGAGCTTGTGCTTCTTCTGGTGGAATGTTTGATACGTATGGAGTTGTCCAAGGTGTAGACAGATTTCTACCCGTTGATATTTACGTCCCCGGTTGTCCTCCAAGACCAGAAGCTATTATGGATGCTCTAATCAAACTTCAACAAAAAGTTAAAACCCAGGGACTTGAAGCAAGACGCCAAGAAGTAATGAGAAAGATCGATGAGATCAACGAGAAAAACAAACCAGTTATAGTAAGATGAAAGAAAAAGTAGAATCCTTTATAAAATCCAAACTGTCTTCCTTCGTTTTCAAAGAGGAAGCAGTTAATAGCAATATACCAACCTTCTTTATCAAGTCAGAAGGAATTTTCCCAGTCATCAAAGCCCTCAAAGAAGACAAAGAATTACAATTCAATTTTTTGAATGATTTGACTGCCATCGATTGGCTCGGAAAGAAAACACCTCGTTTCGAAGTTTGCTATTTGCTTCGTTCTGTTCCTAATAAACATTTTCGCATCATGCTGAAAGTTCCTTTGGAAGAAGGGGAAACCATTCCTACTATCGTTCCGATTTTCAGAGGAGCGAACTGGCCTGAAAGAGAAGTATTTGATATGTTTGGCATTGAATTTACAGGACATCCTCAAATGGAGCGCATCTTACTTCCTGATAATTTTCAGGGGCATCCGTTAAGAAAGGATTATCCGCTAGAAGGCTTCGGACAGGATTATCTGATTGCCGACTTGTTACATATTCACCAAGAAGATAAGGAGAAATAATCATGGCAATGTATGATAAAACAGCTCAGAAGTTCAAAGGAAAATTTGATAATCTTCCTGAGGGGCATCTCCTTGTTAACCTCGGACCTTCTCATCCTGCTACACACGGTATTTTACAAAATGTAATTCAAATTGACGGAGAAAGAATTGTAGAAGCGGATGCAATCATCGGCTACGTGCATCGTTGTTTTGAAAAACTAGGCGAGCGTTATGATTACAATCAATTCCTAGTTTGCACAGATAGAATGAACTATATTTCTACTCCTCTTAATAATATCGGTTGGATTTTAACAGTCGAAAAAATGCTACAGATTGAAGTTCCTGAAAGAGTTACCTATGTTCGTATGATCATATCTGAGCTTTCTCGTATCATGGATCATATTATCTGCAATGGAATTTTAGGAGTGGATTTAGGAGCCTTCTCTGGAATGCTTCATTTATTTCACCACAGAGAAAATATCCATAGCATCCTAGAAAAGCTCACCGGTGCGCGGCTAACAACGACTTTCTGCCGAGTAGGTGGAATGGAACGTGATATCTATCCTGAATTTGTAAAAGAAGTAAAAGAGGTGATTAACGGGCTTAAGCCTGCAATGGATGAATTTAACACACTTCTCATTCGTAATAAAATCTTTAACGATAGAACAGCAGGAGTAGGTGGTATCAGCGCAGAAGACGCATTAGCCTTTGGATTTACTGGTCCTAATTTACGTGCTGCTGGTGTTGACTTTGACGTTCGTAAGGATACTCCTTATATGCTTTACGACAAAGTTGATTTTGATATTCCTATTGGCGAAGATGGATCTGTGCTTCATAGAACTCTGGTTCGTATGGAAGAGATGCGTCAGTCGATTCGAATCATTGAGCAGCTAATTGATGGTATTCCCGAAGGACCTTACCATGCTGATCTTCCTCATATATTTCTTCCTGAGAAACAAAAAGTTTATACAAGCATGGAAGAATTAATCTATCATTTTAAACTCATTATGCATGGAATCAAAGTTCCTGCTGGTGAATATTATATGGCTACCGAAGCGGGTAATGGTGAATTAGGATTCTATGTAGTATCGCAGGGAGATAAGTCTCCTTGGAGAGTGCATGTGAGACGACCTTGCTTTTGGTATTACCAGGCATTTTCTCATATGGTAAAAGGCTCACTGATTGCAGATTCAATTGCAACGATGAGTTCTTTAAATGTTATTGCAGGGGAGTTAGACTGTTAGTATGGCTTATCAATTTTCAGAAGCGTCCGAAAAACGTTTTCAAAAACTATTAACTATGTTTCCCGATAAAAGATCGGTAATCTTGCCAGCTCTTTATCTATTACAAAGAGACAGAGGCTATGTAGATACCGAAGGGATGGAATACATTGCGGCTAAGATTGGTAATCCGATCGCAGTATCGCATGTTTATGGGGTTGCTACTTTTTACACTCTTTACAATAAGAAGCCCGTTGGTAAATACCATGTGCAAGTTTGTGCAAACATTTCTTGCTTTGTAATGGGCTCTGACAAAGTAACAGAACATTTCTGTAAAAAGCTAGGCATTAATAAAGGTGAGACAACTGCTGATAAAAAATTCACAGTAGATGAAGTGCAGTGTCTTGGTGCCTGTGGTTACGGACCTATGGCTCAGATCAATGATAACTATCATGAGCACCTTACGCCCGAAAAAATAGACGAAATTTTAAAATCTCTGGAGTAAAGAATGGCAGAATTAAAGCTTTTAACTAAACACCAGGGTGAGAAAGACACCCACAAACTTGCTCATTATAAATCAGTTGGTGGTTACACTGCCATTAAGAAAGCTCTCGGCATGAAACCAGAAGACATCGTTACAGAAGTGAAAAATTCTGGTCTTCGTGGTCGCGGGGGAGCGGGATTTCCTACTGGAATGAAATGGTCGTTTATTCCAAAGACGGATAAGCCTAAGTACCTGCTATGCAATGCAGACGAAGGGGAGCCCGGAACTTTTAAAGATAGAGTATTACTAGAAGAATTTGCCCACCAGATGATTGAAGGTATGATCATCGCTGCGAAAGCAATTGATTCACACCAAGGTTATATTTATATCAGAGGCGAATATCATTTATCCTACGATAGAGTGCAAGCTGCGGTAGATGAAGCGTATGCCGCTGGACTTCTTGGTAAAAATATTCTTGGTTCAGGATTTGATTTTGAACTAGGCTTATATGCAGGAGCCGGCGCTTATATTTGTGGAGAAGAGACAGCACTCATCAACTCATTAGAAGGCAGAAGAGGGCATCCAAGACTCAAGCCTCCGTTTCCTGCCGTTGCAGGACTTTATGGTTGT
>Ga0209175_10001363_pt1 | contig 12324 bp, 12 predicted proteins | sample JI91814C2DNA_FD_187506 | JGI IMG/M metagenome (GOLD analysis project Ga0209175, IMG submission 187506) | Wastewater effluent complex algal communities from Wisconsin, to seasonally profile nutrient transformation and Carbon sequestration -... | ecosystem: Engineered > WWTP > Effluent > Algae...
GTTTACATTTTTTTTAAATATTATTTTTTTTCAATTTTTACTTGTGTATCTATATTTAGGACAGCATTTATTGAATGTAGATAAATCACAAAACTATGAAGACTTCGACCCAGAACTTAAAAAAGTAGCCTTAAGCACATTTGCATTAAGCATATTATTTTGGTTAACTTTAGTCTTTTCAAACTAATCACTAATCACTAATCACTATTCACTAATCACTATTCACTATTCACTAATCACTAAAATAAAAACTATGAAAATCACATTCTTCGGTCACGCTTGTATAGGAATTAAAGTAAATGATGTACACATTTTAGTAGATCCTTTCATTTCGGGAAACCCAAAAGCGTCTCATATCGATATCAATACGTTGGAAGCTGATTTTATATTGCTCACGCACGCTCATCAAGACCATATTTTAGATGTGGAAGCAATCGCAAAACGAACTGACGCAGTAATTGTTTCTAACTATGAAATAGCTTCTCATTTTGGAAATAAAGGCTTTAATTTTCATCCAATGAACCATGGCGGAAGTTGGGATTTTGAATTTGGAACCGTTAAATATGTAATCGCACAACACACTTCGTCTTTTCCTGATGGAAGTTATGGCGGTCAACCTGGCGGATTTGTAATTGAAGGCGAACACAAAAATATTTACATCGCTGGTGACACTGCTTTAACCATGGATATGAAATTAATTCCTATGCGAACTAAACTAGATTTAGCCATTTTACCAATTGGGAGTAATTTTACAATGGATGTGGAAGATGCTATCAATGCTTCCGATTTTGTGCAATGCGATAAAGTGTTAGGTTATCATTTCGATACTTTTGGTTACATTGAAATCAACCATGAAGAGGCCAAACGCAAATTTTTTAATAAAGGAAAAGATTTGATGTTGTTAGAAATTGGCCAAAGTATTGAATTGTAAATTTGGTACAAAAATTGAATGGTAATTAAACACAGTAGGCACATAGTATTTTAAATTATGTTTTCTATGTAAAGTGTTACGACTTAAAAAAACACACAAAGTAGAACTATGATTCTATGTGTTTAAAAAAAATAAAAATAATGAACAAACTAATATATTTCGTATTCGCCTTCTTTTTTTCCACTTCGTTTTTTGCTCAAAAAGATGGTTTTTGGGACAAAGAACGTGCTACTACAAAAGAAATTAATCTATCAGCAGGAAAGCGCGCTTTAATCAAAACAGAAGATTTACCCATTGGAACTACAGAATTCGTATACAGAATTACCGTTTTAGACGAAAATCAAAAATTAACTTCGAGTTTGGTTTCGGTATTAAAAGCCATTCCTGACCCAACTGGAATTAGCCAAGGAACAGCTGGAGCCATTCATTTAACATCTGCCATTTCGGGTGAAGATAAATGTAAGTATGCTTTATTTCAAGAAGCTAATGCAGCTAATTTGTTTTTAAAAGACGGAACTTCAGATAGAGCGTGTTGGGAACAAAAAGAAAAAGTGAATAAAGACGCCAAGTTGATTTCCTCATCTTCTCTATGTTTAACCAATTTGCCTAATTTGTGGTTCGGATTCGAAAGTCAGAATTGGGTTATGAACCAAAAAATTGTCTTAGAAGTCGTGCCTTGGGTGGATTATAAAGCTAGTAGAGGCTGGACCAAACAAAATAAAAAAGAACTTGAAGCAGAAATTACAAGACTAGATTTTGTTAGTTCGCTTTCTAAAAAAGAAATTTTTTCTGGTGAATTTATAGATTTAGTTATTGGAAAATATAAATACAAGGAATTTAAGGATTTATTGCCGTCTGAAAAAGCAAATAGTATTCAAAATCTTGTGATTGAAGCAGTTCAAAACACCAAACAGATGAACGATTTTTTAGAATTTAAAAGAAAAACAGCTTGGGACTTTTATAAGAAAAACCAACATCAGAAAGCGATAGATTTTATTTTAAAAGAAATTGTAGATAACAAATGGGCACAGGCTAAAGATTACAGTGCTTTAGGAGATATTTATATAGAAACGAAACAATTTGTTAAGGCTAAGGAATCCTATTTTAAAGCGACTCAATTAGATACTAATCAACTTTGGTATCAGTTAAAATACGCAAATGCTTTAGTGTTTAATGAAGATATTTCTGAGGCTAAAGAAATTCATAAAAAATACAAGAGTAACAATATTGATGTAAAAACCTCATGGATTCAACAAGCTAAATTTGATATAGATTTTTATAAATCAAAAGGTTTGAATGTTGATGATTTCAAGAAAATATTGAGGATATTAGAATAATTCAAAAATAATTTTATCGAGTTATTTACATAAAAAAATACATATATTTATAGTAAAATAGAATATATGGAATATATTTTTAAAGGGGAGAATATTTTAGAGTTCATCAAACAGTTTCCAGATGATAGTACTTGTTTAGAAACTTTATCAAATTTTAAAAGGTCAGAAGGCTTCAAATGTCGAAAATGTGGGCACACAAAATATTGCACAACAAGAGAGAATGTCCTAGTTGTCATACCTCTGAAAGTATAATACTCACACTTTATTTCATAAAGTAAAGTTTGGTATTCAGAAAGCTATTTTACATTGGTGTTTGGTATCAATTAGCAAAACAGTATGGTATTACACTGAAAACGGCATGGCTATTTACGCAAAAAGTAAAAATATCGATGATGTCATCTCAAGGACACCCATTAATCATGTCAAGAAAACTCAAAATTTCTTAATTATAACAGGTATTATACTTTATACATGAACTATCTCGACTTCGGTCGATTAAAAAAAATATCTTACAAATTATTATTCATTGAAGTCATTTTTTTCTTTTTTATGACATTAAAACGGAACATCTGAATCATCATCTTCTACATTCATATTGCTTCCAAAAGCCTCATTAGCGGTTGGTAAATTTTGAGTGATAAATGGATTACTATCGTCCAAATTCATTTTTGAAGGTAAGGAATCAAAAGGCGAATTAAAATCGTCCAGGTTTTCAAATTTTCCTAAATTTCCTACGAATTTTAGTCTGATTTCATCTAAACCACCGTTTCTGTGTTTGGCAACTATAAATTCGGCCTGTCCATGTGTTGGTGTGCGTTCTTCATCATCCCATTCGTCAATTTTATAATATTCTGGTCGGTATATAAACGATACGATATCGGCATCTTGCTCAATCGCCCCCGATTCACGAAGATCTGAAAGTAAAGGTCTTTTGCTTGAACCACGCGTTTCTACGGCACGAGAAAGTTGCGAAAGTGCGATAACAGGAACATTTAATTCTTTTGCTAATGCTTTTAAATTTCGTGAAATGGTTGAAATTTCTTGTTCTCTATTACCGCCACCTTTTCCATTACCGCCCGCAGTCATTAATTGTAAATAATCTACCACAATCATTTTTATGCCATATTGTGAGGCAAGTCGTCTAGATTTTGCACGTAAATCAAAAATAGATAACGACGGGGTATCATCAATATATAAAGGTGCATTTTCTAAATTTTTTACTTTGATTGAAAGTTGCTCCCATTCGTGTTTTTCTAATTTTCCAGTACGAAGTTTTTCGGAAGATAAACCTGTTTCAGAGGAAATTAATCGCGTAATAAGCTGAACAGAGGACATTTCCAAGGAAAACAATGCTACAGGATGACCATAGTCAACAGCCATATTTCTTGCCATGGAAAGCACAAAAGCAGTTTTTCCCATCCCCGGCCTAGCTGCTATAATAATTAAATCTGAAGGTTGCCAACCTGAAGTTAGTTTATCCAAATTATGAAAACCCGTAGCAACACCGCTTAATCCTTCTTTTCCAGCTATTTCTTCAATGCGTTTTTTGGCTTGAATTACTAAACTTTGTGCGGTTTCAGAACTTCTTTTGATGTTTCCTTGTGTAACTTCGTATAATTTTGATTCGGCTTTGTCTAATAAATCAAAAACATCTGTCGATTCGTCGTAAGATTCTTCTATGATTTCGCTTGAAATTTTAATCAAACTGCGCTGAATAAATTTTTGTAAAATAATGCGTGAATGAAACTCAATATGAGCTGATGAAGATATTTTTTGGGTTAATTGAATCAAGTAAAAATCACCGCCAGACAGTTCTAATTTTCCGCTTTTTTTTAATTGGGCAGAAACTGTTAATAAGTCTATTGGTTGTGTTTCGTTAAACAATTGTACAATTGCTTCAAAAATATGCTTGTGTGCCTCTTTATAAAAGGCATCTGGCTGTAAAATATCAATTACCTCATCTACACCCTTTTTATCAATCATCATGGCGCCAAGTACTGCTTCTTCGAGGTCTAACGCTTGAGGAGGTAGTTTCCCTTTTTCCAAATTGATAATAGTAGTTTTATCTACTTTTATTGGGTTCATATTTCTCACTTTTTCCATAGTGCGAAGGTAACCAATTTTTACAAATTTCTTATTTGAGTTCTCAATACAAAACTGTTAATAACTAAAATATTTTGTTAATAAGTCAAAAAAAATCCGAAGCAATTAAGTTTCGGATTTTATTGTATTTTGAAAACAAACGCTATTCTTTGAATTCTCCCATTTTACTGTATTTATCCATTCGCTGCCAAACTAAATCTTTTGTTGATAAATCTTTTAATTCGTTATAAGCTTTAGAGATATATTGTTCTACTGTTTTGAATGTAGTTTCTTTATCATAATGTGCGCCACCAAGAGGTTCTGGAATAATATCATCAATTAACTTTTGCTTTTTCATGTCATAAGACGTTAATTTTAAAGCTTCAGCTGCTTGTTCTTTGTATTCCCAACTTCTCCATAAAATAGAGGAACAAGATTCTGGTGAAATTACAGAATACCATGTGTTTTCTAACATATATACTCTATCACCAACACCAATACCTAATGCACCTCCCGATGCGCCTTCACCAATAATTACCGAAATAATAGGCGTTTTTAAGCGAGCCATTTCAAAAATATTTCTTGCAATTGCTTCGCCTTGACCTCGTTCTTCCGCTTCTAATCCAGGATAAGCTCCAGGAGTATCAATCAAAGTTAACACAGGAATATTGAATTTTTCTGCCATTTTCATCAAACGTAATGCTTTTCTGTAGCCTTCTGGATTTGCCATACCAAAGTTTCGGTATTGACGCATTTTTGTATTGATACCTTTTTGCTGTCCAATAATCATAAATGATTGTCCATTGATTTTACCTAATCCTCCAATCATAGCTTTATCATCTTTAAAATTTCTGTCGCCAAAAAGTTCTAAAAATGTTCCATTTGTTAAATTGGTAATATGTTCTAATGTATAAGGGCGGTTTGGGTGTCTTGAAAGTTGAACACGTTGCCAAGCTGAAAGGTTTTTGTATATTTTTCGCTTTGTTTCTTCTAATTTTTTTTCAATTTGCTTGCAGGTGTTTGAAACATCTACATCCGACTCTTGACCTATAATTTGGCATTTATCTAATTGGTCTTCAAGTTCTTTTATTGGTAATTCAAAATCTAAATATTCCATAATCGGTTTATTTGGGTTTGTATTTGTTATTACAAAGATAAAATTTTCATCGAACTTTATAAACTTATCTTCAATTTGTTGGTAACTTTTTCCGATTTTTTATAATTCCGTTTGCTATAACAGTTGCTAAAATGATAATTGCACCTATATAAAACATAGGCGACATTTTTTCGTTTTCAGGTAAAATTAGAAGTACTAAAATGATGCCATAAATAGGTTCTAAATTGATGGTTAACATAACTGTAAACGGACTTAAAAATTTCATTACTTTTACCGAAGCTGAGAATGCATAAGCCGTGCAAATTGAAGACAATAAGAACAACCACAACAAATCATTTGGCGAAAGTGAAAAGAATTTGGGCGTGAAATTATCTGCAAAATATAGATAAATACTCAAGAAGATAAATCCGCTCGAAAGTTCATATACAGAAATCACTGATGGACTATATTCTTTGGCATATTTACCATTCATTACTGAAAAAAGTGCCGATAAGAATGCTGAAGTTACTGCCAAATATATTCCAGTAGTATATTGAGTTTCTACTTTAAAAATAATACCTAATCCAAAAATAACAATTAAACCAAAAAGTACTTCATACCAAATGATTTTTCGTTTGTAAAAAATAGGTTCTAAAATGGACGCAAAAAAAGCCCCAGTTGACAAACAGGCTAATGTTATTGATACATTCGAAACTTTAATAGCCTGATAAAATGTGAGCCAATGTAGCGCAATAATTATTCCTGATACAATAAACCCTATTAAAATATGAAATGGAACTTTGATTCTATTTTTGTTAAAAATTATAACAAAAGTCATGATTACCGATGCGAAAAGCATTCGATACCAAACTAAATCTAAGGCTTCAAGCGAAATTAGTTTTCCTAGAACAGCTGTGAATCCCCAAATAAAGACAATTAGATGAAGATGTAAATAGCTTTTTAAATTATCGTTTTGCATTGCGAAGTAAGTAATAAGCTAATATTCCGAATACAAAATTAGGCAACCACACCGCAATAAATGGAGGAATACTTGATTTTTCGGCTAAAGTTCCAAATACTTTATCAAAAAAGATGAAAACGAAAGCAATTACAATTCCTATGGCTAAATTAATTCCCATTCCTCCTCTCCTTTTCATGGAAGAAACGGCTACTGCAATAATTGTTAAAATAAAAGCAGAAATTGGTAAACTAAATTTTTTATAAAAAACTACTAAATAGGTATTAATATTTCCGTTTCCTCTGGCTCTTTCTTTATTAATAAAAGAATTTAATTCACTAATTGTCATGGTCTCAGCCACATAAATAACTGGAGTTAAATCATCGGGTTCAAAATTGTAAGCAACATCGATTTTATCTTTGAACAAAATTTGGTCATTCATGGGGCCAACTATTCTTTTGTTATAATTATATAAGGTATATTTTTTTGTTTTTTCATCATAACGAATTCGGTTCGCATTCACTTTTTCTATCAAAAGATTGTCATTAAAGCGTTCATAAGTGAAATTAAAACCCGTTTGAGACAAATAATTATAATTACTAACATAAATATTTTCCTCTATATTACCTTCATTTTTGATTTGTCTAAATACATCACTTGTTTCTCTAATTTTAGAATTATTTTTTAAATTTTCGTATCTAAAATCGTTAAATCCCTTACTTGCTTTTGGCACTAAAAAGAATCCCATTAATAATGCAATAATTGAGACAATTACTGCTCCATAAATAAATGGTTTAAGAAATCTTGAAAACGAAATCCCAGAACTTAAAATAGCAATAATTTCAGTGTTGTTTGCTAATTTCGAGGTAAACCAAATAATTGATAAAAATAAAAAAATCGGAAACAAAAGATTAGCAAAATACACCGTAAAATCAGCATAATAAATTAAAATATCCTTTAAAGGAATTTTCTTTTCGATCATTTTGTTTACTTTCTCCGAAACGTCAATTGTTATCCCAATTGGAATAAACATAATCAACATAACCGAAAAAGTGACCAAATAGCGTTTTAAAATGTATTTATCTATTATTTTCATCCTAAAATTTAGAATTTATAATCGTTGACTCATTTGAATTACCATTTTATCTTTCCATGCTCTAAACGTTCCTGCAATAATTTGACGTCTTGCTTCTCGCACTAACCACATATAAAAACCTAAGTTATGGATTGTTGCAATTTGTTTTCCTAGAAATTCATCTGCTGCAAATAAGTGTCTCAGATATGCTTTTGAATATTCAGTATCTACCCAAGTGTGCCCCATTTCATCAATTGGAGAAAAATCGGCTTCCCACTTTTTGTTTTTCATGTTGATGGTTCCGTGTGCTGTGAACAACATTCCGTTTCTGGCATTACGTGTAGGCATCACACAATCAAACATATCAATTCCTAAGGCGATATTTTCTAAAATATTAATTGGCGTTCCCACACCCATTAAATATCTTGGTTTGTCTTCTGGAAGAATTGCGGTAACAATTTCGGTCATTGCATACATTTCTTCAGCTGGTTCTCCTACTGAAAGTCCACCAATAGCATTTCCTTGAGCTCCTGCATTTGCAATATATTCAGCTGATTGTTCTCTTAAATCTTTATACGTACTTCCTTGAACAATTGGGAAAAACGTTTGTTCGTAACCGTATGTAAATGGTAATTTTTCTAAATGATTGATGCATCTGTCTAACCAACGGTGTGTCATGTGCATCGAACGTTTTGCATAACGATAATCGCAAGGATAAGGCGTACATTCGTCAAAAGCCATGATGATATCCGCACCAATGGTACGCTGAATTTCCATTACATTTTCTGGTGAAAAGAAATGATACGAACCGTCAATATGTGATTTGAATTTTACACCCTCTTCTTTAATTTTTCTATTTGAAGAAAGCGAATACACTTGATAGCCACCTGAATCGGTTAAAATATTTCTATCCCAATTCATGAATTTATGTAAACCTCCTGCGGCTTCTAAAATTTTAGTTTGAGGTCTTAAATATAAATGATAGGTGTTTCCTAAAATAATATCTGGATTAATATCTTCTCTTAGCTCACGTTGATGAACTCCTTTTACAGAAGCCACGGTTCCTACGGGCATGAAAATTGGGGTTTCAATAACACCATGATCGGTAGTTATTTTTCCTGCTCTGGCTTTACTTTTTGGGTCTTTGGTAATTAAATCAAACTTCATATTGTGCTTTTACGAAAGGCAAAGATAATTGAATTTAGAAATATGAATTTAGAATTTAGAATTATTTATGACAAGACAATACATTGGCACGCGGATGAAACAGATTCGCTAATGCGAAACGCGGATTTTAACTGTTTTTTAATTTTAAAAACTTTATGGATTTGCGAGCTAAAAAAACTAAATCCGTAATTTTCAGCGTTGCGCAGCATCAGCGTCTTCCGCGTTCCATTACTTTCTACCATCACAAATCAATTCTTAATAACTTCTAATAAAATGATTTGTACCACCAAAAAAATAAAATTACTTTTGCATCTAATTAACACACATATATCTTTTATAATGTCTAACACACAACAACTACAAAATTTTACAACACAAGTTCGAAGAGATATTCTTCGTATGGTTCATGCCGTAAATTCAGGTCACCCAGGAGGTTCTTTGGGATGTGCTGAATTTTTGGTAACCCTGTATCAAGACGTTATGAAACGCAAAGAAGGTTTTGATATGAACGGAATTGGGGAAGATTTATTCTTCTTATCAAACGGACATATTTCTCCAGTTTTTTATAGTGTTTTAGCAAGAAGCGGTTACTTTCCAGTAGCAGAATTAGCAACATTCAGAAAATTAAATTCAAGATTACAAGGGCACCCAACAACTCATGAAGGTTTACCAGGAATCAGAATGGCTTCGGGTTCGTTAGGACAAGGAATGTCGGTTGCAATTGGAGCGGCTCAAGCTAAGAAATTGAACAACGATAACAATTTGGTTTTTGCTCTTTTAGGTGATGGTGAATTACAAGAAGGACAAAACTGGGAAGCTATTATGTATGCTTCGGCAAAAAAAGTGGACAATTTAATTGCGACTATCGACTTAAACGGAAAACAAATTGACGGGACTACAGACGAAGTTTTGGCAATGGGAAGCGTAAAGGCGAAGTTTGAAGCATTTGATTGGATTGTATTAGAAATCAAAGAGGGAAACAACATTGACGCTATCAAAGCGGGTTTAGTTGATGCAAAATCTAAATCAGGTAACGGAAAACCAGTTTGTATTTTATTGCATACCGAAATGGGTAACGGAGTAGATTTTATGATGCACACGCACGCTTGGCACGGAAAAGCGCCAAATGATGAGCAATTAGCAAAAGCGTTAGAACAAAATGTTGAAACTTTAGGAGACTATTAATTAGTGTTCAGTGTTCAGTTACAAGTGTTCAATTACAAGTATTCTGTTGAATACAAATAAATTTAAAAACAAATGAAATCGCCATTAACAACAAGTTTGCGTAAGCAAACACCTATGATTAAAAAGGCGATACCATATGTTACCGCTAAAAAATAAAATTTAAACATATGAAAAAATATACCAACACAGGCAGTAAAGATACCCGTTCGGGATTTGGAGCTGGAATGACAGAATTAGGTCAAAAAAACGAAAACGTAGTAGCACTTTGTGCGGATTTAATTGGATCATTAAAATTTGATGATTTCAAGAAAAACCACCCAGAGCGTTTCTTCCAAATTGGAATTGCAGAAGCCAACATGATTGGAATTGCAGCGGGTTTAACGATTGGTGGAAAAATTCCTTTTACAGGAACTTTCGCTAACTTTTCTACAGGAAGAGTGTATGACCAAATTCGTCAATCAGTAGCATATTCAGATAAAAACGTGAAAATTTGTGCTTCTCATGCAGGATTAACGCTTGGAGAAGACGGAGCAACTCACCAAATATTAGAAGACATCGGGTTGATGAAGATGTTACCTGGTATGACCGTTATCAATACTTGTGATTATAACCAAACCAAAGCGGCTACTCTAGCTTTAGCTGATCATCACGGTCCTGCTTATTTACGTTTTGGTCGCCCTGTGGTGCCTAACTTTATGCCAGCAGACGAACCTTTCGTAATTGGAAAAGCGATTATGTTAAACGAAGGTGCTGATGTTACGATTATTGCAACTGGACACTTAGTATGGGAAGCGTTAGAAGCCGCAGAAGCTTTAGAAGCAAAAGGAATTTCGGCTGAAGTAATTAACATTCACACAATTAAACCATTAGACGAAGATGCAATTCTAAAATCGGTAAAGAAAACTGGTTGTGTGGTTACAGCTGAAGAGCACAACATCATTGGTGGTTTAGGCGAAAGTGTTTCTAGATGTTTAGTACAAAACCATTTAGTACCGCAAGAATTTGTAGCAGTAAACGACAGTTTTGGAGAAAGTGGCACCCCTGAACAATTAATGAAAAAATATAAATTGAATAATGAAGCTATTGTTAACGCTATAGAAAAAGTAATGAAAAGAAAATAAATGTTTCTTATATCCAATATTAAAATTCGCAATAACTTGATATTGGGAATTTTTTTTATTTTTGCAATATATAAGCCATTAATTATGAATTGGAAAGCCAAAACGTTACTTCATAAGGGAATACCCAGAATAGCAGTATTTTTTGAAAAAAATGCAACCTTAATTACTCGTATTAAAACTTTTGAAGATGCTCGCTGGAGCGCTTCAAAAAAATATTGGCATTTGCCCGACACTGAAGCCAACCGTTTGCATTTTAAATTGCCCTTAACCCATACTTTAATGCCTAATGCAGAAGGAATTGCTGGTATTGAAACCTTTAAACGTTATCTTTTATCCAAAAGATATAGCCCAAATACTATAAAAACATATAGCGAAGCCTTAAAATCATTTTTAACTTTTTGCAACACAAAAGCGATAAAAGACATTCGCAATGAAGATGTTATTACTTATAACAATGAATACATTTTGAAGAACAGATTTTCTTCATCGTATCAAAATCAAATTGTAAACGCAATTAAGCTTTTCTTCAAAATTGTAAAAGAAACTGCAATTGAAATAGATAAAATACATCGACCAAAACGAGAAAAAGTATTGCCAAATGTTTTGAGTAAAGAGGAAATAAAATTAATTTTAAATGCACACAGCAATATGAAGCACAAAACAATGTTGTCATTGATATATAGTTGTGGGTTAAGGCGGAGCGAATTACTGAATTTGAAACCCACAGATATAGATTCAAACCGAAAGGTTGTTATAATCCGACAGGGCAAGGGCAAAAAGGACAGAATTGTACCATTATCGCCAAAAATATTGGTGATGTTGCGAGAATATTATATTGTTTATAAACCCAAGATATGGCTGTTTGAAGGTCAGTTTGAAAATGAGGCCTATGATGCACGAAGTTTGTCTAATGTATTGAAACAAGCTCTGACAAAGGCGAGAATTTCTAAACCAGTTAGTCTGCATTGGTTGCGGCACAGTTATGCCACACATTTATTGGAAAGTGGCACCGATTTGCGGTATATTCAAGAGCTATTGGGGCACAACAGCAGCAAAACCACTGAAATATACACACATGTGAGTACCAAGAGCTTACAACAAATAAAAAGCCCTTTTGATGATTTGTAAAATAATAAAGCCATTAATAATTTCAAATTTTCAAAAAAAATGATTATGTTTGAAGCAAGAAATAAATAAATGCCACTTTATGGCACAAAGCTACCCAAAAATGGGCAGATAAGTGAATGTTTGTGGCTTATATAAACAAGATGGGAAAAATCGCCCTTCGGGACAATTTTTCCCATCGGGCTCCCGCTACGCGGGTGATGTGAAACAATCGTTGCTTTCGCACGACTGTCTCCCATCACCCGCT
>Ga0209175_10001368_pt1 | contig 12284 bp, 15 predicted proteins | sample JI91814C2DNA_FD_187506 | JGI IMG/M metagenome (GOLD analysis project Ga0209175, IMG submission 187506) | Wastewater effluent complex algal communities from Wisconsin, to seasonally profile nutrient transformation and Carbon sequestration -... | ecosystem: Engineered > WWTP > Effluent > Algae...
AAAGTAGCGACTTTTATTGGCTTTAGCTTTTTGCAATTTTGCCTGAAAATGTCCAGCTGAATTTCCAAACATAACTGATAATGAATCGGAAAGCGTTTCTATATTTTCTTTGAAATCTTTATCAGACGGAGCCATGGCATCAAAATAAATTGTATATTCTGGAATTGAAGTTGCCAATAAACTTCCATCAGCTGCATATACGTTTCCTTTATTAGCTGGAATAGGAAAATTTTTTACCGTTCTTTCATTTCCTAATTTTCGGTAATATTTTCCTTCAACCCATTGAATATTGTTTAGTTTAATTAAAATAAAAGTTGCCATTATGAAAAACATAAAAGCTACAAAATACATGCGATACGATATTTTTTTATCTTCTATTGCCATATTTTTAATTTGTCCCAAAAACTTTTATTAACTTTTTTACTTTCAACTACAATTTTAACTGGAGGAACTTCTGATGGTAAAATTTGACGTGCTTCCATTTTTTTCGCAACCGTAGATTCCATCTTTAACTTCATCAATTCAGAACGTCTATCAACAAACTCGGAACGCAATTCTTTGACTTGATTAGTCAATTTTGTAATTCTATAATTTTTAGCATCATATTGGTGATTATTTGCAATCATAATCATTCCTAAAATCACTAAAAAAATTATAAATTTCCAGTTCTTTAGAGCGTCATCATTGATAAGAAATTTGGCCTTTAATAAACTATAAACTCCATTTTTCATATTGTTAAATCTTTTCTGCTATTCTTAATTTTGCACTTCTAGCTCTATTATTGATTGAAATTTCTTCATCAGTTGGTATAATTAATTTCTCAATGGATTTAAAAGGTACTTCAAAATTTCCAAAAAAATCACGTATTGGCTCTCCTTCAAACATGCCATTTTTTACAAAACGTTTAACCAATCTATCTTCTAATGAATGATAGGAAATTACGCTCAATCTTCCGTTAGGCTTCAAAATTTCTAATGATTGCTCTAAAAATTCTTTCAAAACTTGCATTTCTTGATTTACTTCAATACGTATAGCTTGGTATGTTTGCGCTAAAATTTTATTGCTTTTATGTTTGGGTAAAAACTTTTCGAGTACCTTTTTTAAATCATTAGAATTCCGAATTTCTTGATTTTTTCGAGCTGTTACGATTGAATTTGCAATAGTTCTTGCGTTTTTTAATTCGCCATAATCAAACAAAACTCTTGCAATATCTTGCTCATCATATTCATTTACTACGTGATAGGCACTTACATCACTTTTTTGATTCATTCGCATGTCTAATTCCGCATCAAAACGAGTTGAAAAACCTCTTTCGGCCACATCAAATTGGTGCGATGAAACACCTAAATCAGCTAAAATTCCATCCACTTGCTTAATTCCATGGAAACGTAAAAATCGTTTTATGAATCTAAAATTCTCATTAATTAAAGTAAATCGCTCATCGTCAATTGCATTTTTCAAAGCATCTAAATCTTGGTCAAAAGCGAATAGTTTTCCGTTTTCACCCAAACGACTCATAATTTCTCTCGAATGTCCGCCACCACCAAAAGTAACATCAACATATACACCATCGGGGCAAATATTCAATCCATCAACTGTTTCTTTTAGCAATACTGGATTATGATATTCCATCTTCGTCGTCATTAAAATTACCCATTACTTCTTCTGCTAAATCTGCGAAATCACCAACAGCATTTTCAATTACATTTTCGTACTTATCTTTATCCCAAATTTCGATTATATTAATCGCTGAATTCAACACAATATCTTTATCAATTTGAGCAAAAACCACTAAATCTTTTGGAATTAAAAGTCGTCCAGTTCCATCAATCTCAACCATTTTAACTCCCGCAGTAAATCTTCTAATAAAATCGTTATTTTTTTTCACAAAACGATTTAGTCTATTGACTTTCAACATCATTTTATTCCATTCACTCATTGGAATCAACTCCAAGCAAGGTTGAAAAACCGAACGTTTTAACACCAAACCATCCTCTAAAGAACCCAATTGTTTCTTTAGCGACGTAGGCAACATCAGCCTTCCTTTGGCATCTACTTTACATTCGTATGTTCCGATAACTGTTTTCAATTTTTTTAATTTCAATAGAACAACGACAAATTTAAAAAAAATATACCACTTTTTACCACAAAATACCACTTTGTTAATAAGTTTTTTGAAATAGCAACTAAAATCTTTACATTTTGCAAAAGTTTATTTGCAAAAACAAAGAAAACTAAGGAATTACTATATAAAATAAGCTAAAACATTTGACCATTTTTTGAAAAAAACAATAGAAGATTGTTGATAACTAACATTTTACAAGCTCAAAAAGTTTAAAAATATCTCTGTCTAAATTTTTCTTTACTTCTTCAATAAAATAGTATATTTGTCAATCATTAGATTTAATACCTTAAGTGGAAATTATGTTAAAAAAAGAAAAAAAATTCACCTATTTTGAAGAAGGCGAAGGAACCCCTATAATCATTCTTCATGGTTTAATGGGTGGACTTAGCAATTTTGATGGTGTGGCTCATTTTTTTCCTCCCAAAGGATACAAAGTAGTGATTCCAGAATTACCAATTTATACACAAAATATTCTAAAAACCAATGTCAAATCCTTTTCAAAATTTGTAAAAGACTTTATCGTTCATAAAGGATTTGAACAAGTAATTCTTGTTGGAAATTCGCTAGGAGGACATATTGGGTTGTATTTCACAAAAATGTATCCTGAACTTGTAAAAGCATTAGTAATTACTGGAAGTTCAGGCTTATATGAGAGTGGAATGGGTGAGAGTTACCCAAAACGTGGTGATTATGAATACATCAAAAAGAAAGCCGAAGACGTTTTTTATAATCCAGAAATAGCTACTAAAGAAATTGTTGATGAAGTCTTTGCAACCGTTAACGATAGAATCAAATTGATTAAAACTTTAACCATTGCAAAGAGTGCTATTCGTCATAACATGGCAAAAGATTTACCAAAAATGACTATTCCAACCTGTATTATTTGGGGTAGAAATGACAAAGTAACACCTCCAAATGTAGCCGAAGAATTTGATAAATTATTACCAAATTCAGAGTTATTTTGGATTGATAAATGTGGACATGCTGCCATGATGGAGCATCCAGAAGAGTTTAATCAAATTTTGTTTGATTGGTTTCAAAAGAAGAATTTATAATGAATAAAACTATCGAAAATAAAATCCCTCAAATTATTGCTATCTTTAAAAAGTATAGTGTAAAAGAGGCATATTTATTTGGTAGTGTTACTAAAGATACTTTTCATAAAAACAGCGATGTTGATTTTTTATATTCGTTTGAAGATAATTTAGATTATGAAACTTATTCTAATAATTATTTTACTATAATTAACGAATTAGAAACTATTTTAAAAAGAAAAGTTGATTTAGTAGCTCAAAAAACAATTAAAAATCCTTATCTAATTAAAAGTATTGACGAATCAAAAATTAGATTAATATGATCACTAATGAGATTAAAAAATTATTAGTTGACATAATTGAATCTATTGATTCGGTAGATGAGCATTTAGATTTTGAACGTAATTTAGATGTTTATTTAAGCAATAAAACCAAGCGAAGAGCTGTTGAAAGAGAAATTGAAATCATTGGTGAAGCAATGAGTAAGATTTTAAAAATTTATCCTGAAATTTCTATTAGCTACGCAAGAGTAATTGTTGATTTAAGAAACAGAGTAATTCACGCATACGATTCGGTTGATGATATTATAATTTGGAAAATAATTATGAAAGATTTACCCCAATTATATTCCGAATCCAAAAAACTATTAAATGAAAATTAATACTGCCGAATTTGTAATTAGCAATTCAGAAGTAGATAAATGTCCGAAAGATCGTTTGCCTGAATACGCTTTTATTGGTCGTTCCAATGTGGGAAAATCATCTTTGATTAACATGTTGACGAATCATAAAAATTTGGCAAAAACGTCTTCAAAACCAGGAAAAACGCAGCTAATCAACCATTTTAAAATCAACAACAATTGGTTTTTAGTAGATTTACCTGGTTATGGTTATGCCCGAGTTTCTAAAAAAACCAAAGCCGTTTTTCAACAATTTATTATGGATTATTTTGAACAAAGAGAACAATTAGTTTGCGCTTTTGTTTTAATTGACATCCGATTAGAAGCGCAAAAAATTGATTTGGAATTTATGGAATATTTAGGCGAAAGCGAGATTCCGTTTGCAATTATTTTTACCAAGTCAGATAAATTAGGAAAAAACAAAGTCAAAAATCATGTTGAAGCTTATAAGAAACAATTGTTAGGTGGCGATTGGGCTGAAATGCCTCCTTATTTTGTGACTTCCTCATTAGAAGCTATTGGAAAAGAAGGGATTTTAGAATATATTGGTCAAATTAATGAAAATATTTTTAAGAATGAAGGTTTTTAATTTTTTACTATTATTTCTATTTTTATGGTCATGTAATGTGCCAAAATATTATTTCAAAGACGATTCCCAAACAACAGGAGTGAATTTTTCTGAAGGTAAATGGCTTTTAGATAGAATTCAAACATCTAAAGATAATGAGGACAAACTCACTAAAATGAGTACTGATTATTTTGAAAAAAAATTAAATAGCAGATTTAACACTGTTTTAAACGAAAAAGTGTTAATCGCTCAGAAAAATAATTTTCCTTTAACTACTGAAGAATTGAAACAAATTAAAATTGGAACCAGCTATGATTATTTTATTCAAATTAAATCGGGAAGTTTAAAAAATGAATTAGGTTCAATAGATACAACGCCCGCAAGATTCAATAGTAATTTAACCAATGAAGCTTCTATTCAATTGATTATTTATGATTTGAATACTCAACAAATTATTTACAATAAAAATGTTTATGGCGTTACCGGAAATCCTGAAAAGAATAGTAATGATGTAACACTTTCTAAATCATCCGAAAGTTTACTATATGGCTGTTTAAAGAAAATATTTAAGGATTTGGATAGAAAATCTTTGCTATAGAAATCAAAAAAATGCTATTCCTATCGGTTTTTTTATGCTTTTAAATCCATTTTTTCAGCGAAGTAATCACAGAAATCGCGCATAGTATCTGACATTTTTTCATCGGCAGTGGCACGTTGAAAGGTATCTGCCATTGCAACCAACGTTTGATGGAAGAATTGTTTCATTTCGTCAACTGGCATATCTTTTGTCCATAAATCAATACGAAGTGTTTCTTTGGCTTTGCTATCCCAAACTGATAATAATAAAGCTTTGGCTTCTTCTTGTTCAATTCCGCCGTCTTGTGCCGTCCAAAATAATTTATCTGGAACGTTATTTTCGTCTAAACCTACTGTAATTTTTATATCTGATGTTTTCATATTTATTGCTTCTTAGGTTTGTATTTTGAATTTTCAAAAATCGTTTTGGCATCCATTACTAATAAATCTTTCAAAGTTACACTTTCGTTGTTTTCCATATAACTTCTAACAATTTGCCAGCCTAACCATTGCCCCACTCTTCCCGGAATTTGATTGTCAATTTCTAAATAAAATTTTGAAAACGGTGCTGGATTTATAAAACGTTGTTCGTTTTTAGGATTGGAATCGTATAATAATTTATTTTCTACCAAATTACTCCACATATAATATTCGTTTTCTTGACAAAATTTTAGTTGCAATTCAGAATATCCAATTTTATCTGCATCAGAATATTCTGGAATTAATTTATCTTTCATGTACAATTCTTTTCCATAATAAATCATTGCAGAAAGCAAGGTTCTATCAGTTGGGCGAGCAATTTTTTCAAAACAAAAACTGGAAACTAAATTAGGTAAAATTTGATTTTCTTCAAATTCAAATTTCTTAAATTCAGGAAAATCAACATAAAAACGGTGATTTTTTCCTAAATAACAATCCAGCGAAACCAAAGCTAATGTATCAACATAAAAAACTCTCCCATCTGTATCAACTTCATTAATTAGAGTAATTACTCGAGGTGTTTTGTATTTTGGAAAATAATATTGCACATGAGCAAACAATTTTTCCATGTCGGTTTCGATTTTTCCTAATTTTGGATATTTCATTTGAACTTCTTGATAAAGTTCTTTTAATAATGGATTTTTTAATTTATTTACCCAAACCGAATCAGGATTTCCTTCTGGGAAAAAGAAAGGATATTTTTCTTTAATTGCTGGCAATTCTTCTGGTTTTGAACCCCAAAAAACCTGATCAAAACGCTCAACTTTAAATTCTACTGGAATTTGAGCTACTGCTTCTTCAACTTTACTTTCATCTTTACAAGAAAATAAAAAAACTGTAATAAGTATGGTTAAAAATTGCTTCATCTGATGTATTTTTTATATTTTTATCAAAACTAAAATTGGTTGCAAATATACAGTTCTCGACTCATAAATTTTCATAAAAAAATGACAAATTCTACTACATTTCAGTCCGAAAAAATAAATCAACATATTGTAAAATGGTTGCTTGACTATGCTACTAACGCAAAAGTAAAGGGTTTTGTTGTGGGAATATCGGGCGGAATTGATAGCGCATTAACCTCGACGCTTTGTGCACAAACTGGTTTACCTACTTTATGTGTAGAAATGCCAATTCATCAAGCGCCAAGTCATGTAAATAGAGCTAACGAACATATTGAACAATTAAAAAAACGTTTCCCAAATGTTTTTAATGAAAGAGCCGATTTAACTCCCGTTTTTGAAACATTTAAAAATCAAGTTTCTTCTTTAGAAAATGAAGCCGTTTTGAATTTATCATTAGCCAATACGCGTGCGCGTTTACGCATGACCACTTTATATTATTTTGCTGGAATTCATGGATTATTAGTTGCTGGAACTGGAAACAAAGTTGAGGATTTTGGTGTAGGATTTTTTACAAAATATGGCGACGGTGGCGTCGACATTAGTCCGATAGCAGATTTAGTAAAAAGCGAAGTGCGCTTACTTGCTGAGTATTTAGAAGTCCCTGAAAGCATCTTAAAAGCAAAACCTACCGATGGCTTGTTTGGTGATGACAGAAGCGATGAGGACCAAATAGGCGCAAACTATGATGAGTTAGAATGGGCAATGTTACAAATGGAAAAAGGTAAAAAAACAGATGATTTTTCTGGAAGAGAAGCCATTGTCTTTTCAATTTACGAAAGTCTAAATAGAATAAATCAACACAAAATGAATCCAATTCCAGTATGCAAAATTCCTTATAACTTAAAGAAAAATATCAAATAATTAATAATTTACTGTTTTTTTTAATTAACTTTGAATAATTTATATTTATTTCATATAATTTTATAATTATGACAAGAGTATGTATCGCAGATAGTTTTCCAATTGTAACAAGTGGAATTCAATGCTATTTTCAAGGAAATTCAAAAATAGAAATTGTCGCTAAATCAAATAATTTAGATTCTCTTTTGCTTGAATTAAATGCAAAAAAAATTGATGTTCTAATTCTTGAAATTGAACTTGATGGCTTATCAGGTATTAGAGACATTAAGAATTTATTGAAAAAATTTACTAAAACAAAAATCATTATTTATACTTCAGTTTCTGAACAAATGTATGCATCTATTGCAATAAAAGCTGGTGTTTCTGCATACATTTCTAAACGAAATAATTTAAAAGAACTTGAAGCTACGGTTACAAAAGTAGCAGAAGGAGAAGTTGTTTTCAGTGAAAGCGTTAAGAAAATCATTGAAATGCTGAGTAAAGGAAAAAAATCGGAACGCTTGTTTAAAAAATTATCTACACGAGAAATTGAAGTGCTTCGTTACCTAAACGATGGAAAGAAAAACAAAGAAGTAGCTAAAATTTTAGGTTTAGATGAAAAAACAATCAGTACGTATAAGTTGCGTTTGCTAGCCAAATTAAATGTAACTAATCTTGTAGATTTGTTAAAAAAGGCAAAAGATTTAGACGTAATTTAGTTGTATCTGGATAAAACTCTACCTAAGCTTTTAGAAAAAATGTGCGTAAGCCCCAAATAAGCCATTACCATTTCTAATGTTTCTGAATTATCAGATTGCACTTCGTTTGAAATATTAACTTTTAAATCGTTGATAATATTATTGACCAAATACCAACGCAATGTAATAATTGTTTCGGTTACATACTGCCCTATTGAGGTTTCTTTCTGTTTTACGTAAATTTGTTGTACTTCCCAGTTGTGCAAGACTTCTCGCTCTTCATTCATTAGAATTGTAGTAACTTCATACGTTAATTCTTCAGGAAGATGCATCAAATATTTATCCAATTCAAAAACTTCATTTTCATTATAGTAAGTTATCAAATGATTATAAATTGCTTGGAAAACAGGATTAGCCAATTCTACCTCATCTTCTTGCAAACTCAGGTAAATACGCTGGTATACTTTATAATTGTTTTGTTCTTTTACCTCAACCATTTCACCCTCTTGATTTTGAACTAAAATAGTATCTTCAAAAGTGACTTCTTTATCTCCATACAACAATAAAATTTGGATAATCTTATGTTCTAATTCATATTGGATATCAACTTTTGTTGTAAGTTGAGAAACATCATCCTTAACAACCTCAAATGCTTTTTGTTCCTCTTTGTATTGTTTATTCGCTTCCGATAAATCTTTTTTAACTAATTGCGCTAAGGTATTAAAAAGTACATCTTCAGAAATATCCATAATTCTAGAACATTCCTTGATATATACTTCCCGTTTAATTCGGTCTGGAATTTTAGAGATACTCACGACCATATCACGAATCAAATCTGCTTTTTTAATCGGATCATTCTTTGCTTCTTGCATCAATAAAGACGCCTTGAACTGAATAAAATCTTTAGCATTTTCTTCAAAATACAACAACAAATCTTCATACGATGTTTTTCGCGCAAAACTATCTGGGTCATCGCCATCAGGAAACGTACACACTTTTACGTTCATTCCAGCTTCCAAAATCAAATCAATTCCACGAATCGAAGCACGAAGTCCTGCAGCATCTCCATCAAAAAGCACCGTAATATTTGGTGTTAAGCGATTGATTAAACGAATTTGATCAGGTGTTAAAGCTGTTCCAGATGAAGCCACTACGTTTTCAATACCCGCTTGATGCATTTGAATGACATCGGTATATCCTTCCACCAAATAACAAGTATTCAGTTTAGCAATGGATTGCTTTGCATGAAAAATTCCGTATAAAACTTTACTCTTGTGGTAAATATCACTCTCGGGCGAATTGAGGTATTTGGCTGCTTTTTTATCATTGGTCAAAATACGACCCCCAAAACCCAAAACACGACCGCTCATACTCTGAATTGGAAACATCACACGACCTTTGAATCGGTCAAACATTTTTTTATTGTCAATTCGAGTGGAGTCGAGAACTTGGTTTTTATCTGAATCTGTTTGCATCTCGACTGCGCTCGATGTGACATTAGATTCCTTAACAATAGTTAATCCAGTTTTATCTAAATATTCAAGTTTATAGCCTTTCCCGAGTGCTTCTTTGGTAAAAGCATCCCAAGTTTCAGGCGAATATCCTAATCCGAATTTTTTAATTGTATCTGAAGTAAAACCACGTTCTTTAAAATAAGACAATCCGATGGCTTTTCCTTCATCGGTTTCTAATAAAGTATGATGAAAATATTTTTGAGCGAATTCGGAAACCAAATACATACTTTCCTTTTCATTGGCTTGCGCTACATCTTCATCGGTTTGAACCGTTTCTTCAATCTCGATATTGTACTTTACCGCTAAATATTTAATAGCTTCTGGATACGTAAAATGTTCGTGTTCCATTAAGAAAGTCACAGCATTTCCGCCTTTTCCTGAGGAGAAATCTTTCCAAATTTGTTTTACTGGCGACACCATAAACGAAGGCGATTTCTCGTTTACAAACGGACTCAATCCTTTCAAATTACTTCCTGCACGTTTGAGTTGTACGAAATCACCAATGACCTCCTCAACTCGGGCGGTTTCAAATACTTTTTCTATGGTGTCTTTTGATATCAAACTTATTGGTAAGGTGTTTAACTGTTGAATTGTTTAGAAACTAAATCAGATTAGGCTTGACAAAATTATAATTCTAAATTTGAAGTGGCAAGTTACAAAGTTTTTAAAAATTATAGCTATTGGCGCCCAAATCATTTAAAAAAACAAAAAAGCACTTCATATAACTGAAATGCTTTTTAACAGAGAAACTAACCCTAACCCTTAATTAAAATCAAAGCGTAATCCTAATGAAACGTTATTTTGATCTATATTATTGTTCTTGAACATCGGATTTAAGTCATATTTAACATATAGACTGGTTTGACCATATCCTAAATAAGCACTTAAACCATAAGTGAAATCAGAAACATTGAAATCTCCTTTTTGTTTATCTTTTACTTTAATGTCGTCTGCTTCGTATTTTAAAATTTGTTTTGATTTGATGCGAACACCTCCATAACCACCAATTCCTAAACGAACTGACTCGTGTGTTCTAAAATTTGTTTTAGTTCCATCTTTTGAAAGTTTTTTTGGTGTAAAATCGAATTCTAAATGCAAAGGAGCAGTTAAATACACATTTCTAAAACGAGATTCATCAAATTTTAAAGTTGATGTAACTAAATCTGTTTGGTCTCCATTTTTATCAAAATAACGATTATCCGTTGGACGAAGATTGTTATACATCAACGAAAGCCCGTATTTCGCATGAAGCAGATTGTTGTTTTTGAAAATTCTTGAATTATAAGTAACACCCCATTCGTAAAAATGGGAACCCCAAACTCTATAATCTGAATCTTCTAAATTTTCACCATCAGTAATTACATTATTTAAACCAAGTGCGAATACAAATTGTGAGGTTGTTCTTTTTGATTTACGTTCGAATTCATCCTCTTCAGATTTATAAATCTTTAAAGCTGGAATAACATAATGTCTACTATCATTAACTTTTGAATAAGTATAAACTTTTTTCCCATTTATTGTATCTATCTTAAAGGTTACTTCTTTACTATCTTTCTCGATTTTTTTTTGAATTAAACTATCCAACTTAGCTTTTTGAAATTCCATACTTCTTTCCATTTTACTTGCCGAAATCTCTGCTTCTACTAACTTTAAATTTTTCAATTCATCTGATGTAATTTTATTTTTTGAAAACAAATTGTCTAATGAATCAATCTTCATCTTTAATTCATTTTTCTCTCTAGCCATTGTAAACTCCATAGCTGTTGAAATCTGCTCAACTTGTTTTTCAAAGGTCAAAGAATTGTTTTTGATTGCCTCTTTTCTTTCTTTTACTTTCTCTTTTCTTTCCTTAATTTTCTCTTTTCTATCTTCTTGCGCAACGGCTTTTGTTAGAAAACTAAACACAATAACGATGGTGTATAAAATAATTTTTTGCATAACTGTTTGATTTTTGATTAATGATAATTTTAATTTATTCGTAATTTCTGTTGGCTAAAGCCGATTTGGCATCTTGAAATTTTTTAGTTAATTTATCTAAAGTAGTTTCTCTATGATTTTCGTCTAATTCTTTTTCTACAGTTGATAATAAACTAGCCGCATCTATTTTAATTTTAGAGGTAACACTGTTTTTTTTATCCGAAGGAATTTCTTTTTGATTGACTTGAACTTCAACTAACAACTTTTCGGATGATGGGAGTTGGGAGTTGGGAGTGATTTTTTCTTCCAAATCATTTTCCGGTTTTATCAATTCATTTGTTTTCTTTGATTTTTTATTTGTTTGCGTTTTTGAAAAGTTTACTTCATTTTGAACTAAAATAGGTTGTTGGTTTTCAACAGAAATTTCATTAATTATATTGGTTTCAGTTGAATTCATTTCTTCTTTAATTGTTGTTACAACCGGAATTGAATTATTAATTTCTGTTGTTTCGTTTGAAATGAAAAGGAAAAACCCCAATCCGAAAAAAAGTAGCGTAGAAGCTGCCACAAAAAACCAACCATACCCTTTTTTTGGCTTTTTTTCTTCTGAAATAGTTAGCATAGCATCTAATCTATCCCAAGCTTGAGTAGATGGATGAATATCTCTACCATTTAGCTTTTCTTTGATTTGATTATCTAAATTATGTTGTGCCATTGAGTTTCTTTTTTAATTCTGTAATTTGTTGTTGCAATAACTTTCTTGCGTGTGACAATTGCGATTTTGATGTTCCTTCACTTATTTTGAGCATTTCGGCTATTTCCTGATGTTTGTAGCCTTCAATCGCATATAAATTAAACACCATTTTATAACCATCGGGTAAATTGTCAATCATGTTTTGAATGTCATCTACCGAAAAATCTTCCATTTCATAAACCGATTCATTCTCA
>Ga0209175_10001373_pt1 | contig 12263 bp, 8 predicted proteins | sample JI91814C2DNA_FD_187506 | JGI IMG/M metagenome (GOLD analysis project Ga0209175, IMG submission 187506) | Wastewater effluent complex algal communities from Wisconsin, to seasonally profile nutrient transformation and Carbon sequestration -... | ecosystem: Engineered > WWTP > Effluent > Algae...
CTCTGGGCTAAGACGCGGGGCCTCTGCCAATGACTTAATCTCATTTAGCCGCTGCCGGTATTCGTCGATGAAGGCGGCTCCGAACATGGGTTCGGTGGCGCCGTCTTCGTCTTCAACCGTTTGAAGAACGTCAGACTCGTTGAAGCCTGCGAGCGATGAATGAACCGCCGACAAGCGATCCAGAAGCGCGTTGAGATTGGCCGACTCCAACGCAGCATCGGATGGGCTTCCATCAATCAAATTGAGAGATGCGATGTCTCGAAGAATGTCCAGCGCTTCATCCGCGAGTTTTGCCGACGGACTGTCTTGGTCGAATGGATCTTCAAAAGCGTCTGCAATGCGATCCGCCTGCTCCATAGCTTCGAGCATTTGGCGAGGCGCGGAAGTAGCTTCTTTCAGAAGATCGTTGATAGCCTGAATTGGCTCTGAAACGCTTGCTGCGGAGTTCGACTGTCGCGCCAACTGTTCGACAATCGGGGAGCTTTTTTCCCACTCGGTTTTGAATTCCTCTACCGCGTAGTCGAAGTCCGACGTCGTGATTGTGTCGCTTGCGCGATCGTCGTTCCGAGAGAACTTCACATCCGCTGCGGCACGAATCCGCTCGACACGCTGACGAATATCGTCCACCGCTGCCTTCTCTGCCGGGCCGCCCAGCTGGCGTGCATCGGACAGGGTTTCCTCAGCTGTGCGCGGCGACATGGTGGCGATCTTGACGGCAGCATCCTCAGCCGCGTCGTCATAGCGCTGAGCGGCGTCCTCGCGTCCGGAGAACCGTTGCACACGCTTCCAGAGCGAGGCCCAGGTCTCACCCTCCACCATGCGCTTGACGCGCTCAGGGACGGCTGCCGGCGCTTCCTGTGCTGCTGGTGCCGCCTCGGGTTCCGGCGCCGCCTGTACGCCCGCCTGCGCTGCATCACGGTCCAGTCCCGCGCGAACCTTGGCATAGCGCTTCATCAGCGTGTTGAAACGGTCGAGCGAGCCTTGTCCGTCCAGCGCCTTGCCCATGACGTCGCGCACCTGGCGCTGGGTCATGTCGAACTCGTCGTCGAGGCGCTCCAGAACGTCCTTGGACAGAACGTCGTCATAGACCTGCTCCGCCTTCAGGGACATGGCCTCACGCGCCACGACCTTGCGGGCGGTCTTCTGTTCCTTGTCGGCGATGGCGGCCAGTTGCGACTCGGAGATCGCCGGGCCTTTCGGAGCGACACGTTGGGGTGCAGGAGCGGGCTCAGGTTGCGCAGCAGGGGCGGCGGGCGCCGGCGTCTCAGTCGCCAGCCCTGCCCCGCCGAACGACTTCCGGCCGAAATACTTCGAAGCGGGCGCTTCGGCCCGCACGTCTTCGATGATCTTTGCAGAGGCTTCTTCTTCCGGCGGAAGGGGCGCATCCTCCACCGCTTCGGCCACCTTCTCGACAATCGCCTGCTGCTGTTCCTCGGTCAGGAGATGCGGGGCGGCATACTCCAGCGCCTCGTCGAAGCCCTGCCAGAACGTGTTGTCGTCGTACTTGTCGGAATACTTGATCAGGGTGCGGAACTGAGAGGCAGCAGATTTGGCATCCTCGGAGTCCATTGCTTCCAGTTCGCCGGCAATGCGCTCCGCTTCTGCGATCGTCGACGTGCGGTCGAGATCGTCGAGATCCATTTCCTCGGCATAGCTGATCGGATCAGCGCCGGTCTGCTCTGCGAGTTCGTTATGGGCCGCCACCGCTTCCACGACGGATTCCGGCTGCGGTGTCTCGATGGCGCGGGTGACGGCCTGCTCTGCCGCTGCACGGGCCTGTGCGAAGTCGCGGACACCCTGGACGACACGAGCGGTCGACTCCTCTGTCACCCGTTCCTCGTTGGCCCGGCGCTCTGCCATCCGTGCGCGGCGTTCTTCCGGCGTCTCGACCGGGGCGGCCGGGCGCTTGATTCCCAGCGCGCTCTCCACACCGCGGACGAACTTCTGGTCGTCGGTCTCCACCTGCGGCTTGATTGCCGGGCGCTGCTCATTCTGGGCGACGTCGATCGCGTCAGCGACCTTGTTCACCTTGTCCAGCAGGTCGGCCTGTTCAGGCGAAGGGGCGCCATCCTGTGCAGCGGGCGCCGGCGCGGCCTCAGCGCTCGGTGCAGCGGGCGTTGCCGGTTCGGACGGAGCCGCTTCAGGGGGCGTCTCAGGGACGGGGGCGGCTTCAGCGTCGGCCGCCGGGCCGGACAGCGCGTTGAGGCCCGACATCGTGCCGGTCAGCGCGGTCGATACGAAGGCCGATGCGATGGCTGTGCGCAAGGTCGCCGCCGGGCGTTCGGCAAGGAATTCATCCAGCGTCTTGTCGGGGTTGAGTTCCAGCCATGTCGTGAGATCCTGCAGGTGGGTCGCCGCCTGTTCGCCAAGGCCGTCCGCGATCAACTGCTTCGTGAACGCTTCGACGAACTCGGTCTTCTTTACGAAGTCGCCGATCAGCAGTTTCGCCGGGATGATCTCGGTAAGGCCCTCGATGGCGCCCATGGTCACGCCATAGCGATAAGCCTGTCCGGGTTCGGCGCCGGCACGGCGCGCATCACCATACGAGCTGATGCCCGTCTGGGACGACATCATCGACACGGCAAGCGCAGGGTTCTTTGTGGCAAAGCCGGCAACCAGCGACGGCACCATCATGCCGATGTTGAATGTCGCGTCGATGACGCCCTGTCGCAGCGGGTCGGTCGATGTCGGAAGGGCGGCGCGCAGGCGGGCATCCTGCACCGCCGCTCGCAGCTGTGCTTTCTGTACGGACTTCTTCGCTGCAGCCGATTCTTCGGCCGACCGGAAAGGCGCGGCACCGGTAATCTCTCCCGCGTCCGGTTGGGGGAACTGCGAGAAGTATGCCTCGCTCTCGTCGGACATCAGTTGCCAGTCGCGCGGCAGGCCCGATGGGTTCTCGAGGAAGAACGCCTGCGTGTCGTGCCACAGTTTCTGCCAGCCCGGCCCGAGCGCCATCACCGTTTCACCAACATCGCCGGCGGTGCCCGCAAGCCCTCCGGCGAAGGCGGCGTTCGGGTTCGTCTCCGGTGTGACCGTTCCGCTCTCAAGCCGGCCGCGGAACGACTGGTCCGCTGCCCTCAACTCGCCCCAGAAGCCAGAAGGCGGAGCCGAAGCCCCGCCACTTTTCTGCTTGATCTTCTGGGGGCGGTCGGGCGCTTCGGCCCACAAGTCGGCATTGTCTTCTTGCGACGGGCCGTCCTTCGACGTGGGCGCCGCTGGCTGCACGGTCGTATCTACAGCGGCGTCTGGCGTGCCATACGACGGATCGTCCATCAACGCCTGAAGGCGCTCCATCTTTTCGGCTTTTCGTTGCTCCTCATATGCCTGGTCCAGAATGCTGCCGACCATCAGTTTGTTCCTACTCCGAGTTCAACCAGTTCGATCTTTGCCAACTCCTCCGCAGCGGCCTCCGGAGTGATGCGACCCTGTTTCACAGCGTCCTTCAATGCAGTTTTTCCGGCACGCACCGATTCCTCGTTGTATTGTCCGCCCGGCGCCGCCACGAGGTAGGGAGACTTGATCGTCGACATGTCGATCTGTCCGTAGCGGGCCACGATGCGCTTGGCCTCCTCCTGGACTTCCGAAGGGCGGGGCGGCGGCTTGGAGGAGTCAGAGGTCATTGCGCTGTACCATGCGGCGAAGTCGTCGTAGGCATCTTGCTCTTTGACCTTCAGCTTTTGGCCTTCATCAAACATCTGCATGGTGGCCATCAGGCCATCGGCTTTCGAGAAATGCGCTTTGATGACGTCGCGTCCATTTTTGACGCTCGCATCTTCGAACTTCTCGGTTTCTTCGATGAGTCGCGACAGTTGGAACTGGTCGCCGGGGAAGTTGATGATGCTGTCGTTGTCGAGGTTCCCGCGCTTCGCTTCCAGAAGCAGGTAGGCAAAGTTGCCCGGCTCCATCGGCTCATCCTCGAACCACGACTTCACGGTGTTCGAGAGTGTCGTGTAGCGCTCTGGTTTCACCAGACTGCTTGCGACGTCCAAGCGGCGGTTCACTTCTTCTTCAGGGAGACCAAAGCGCAGCGCATCGGTCACGAGCTTGTCAGCCGCATCGGCAGCGGCTTCGCGTTCCTTGGCAGCCTTCTTCTCCGCCGCTTCCTGTTCGGCCTCGAGCGCGCTCTGGTTCTGGCGCATGAGGTTGACTTCGTTGCGCAGCGAATTGCGCACGGAAGCCGTCTCGCCGGGCGGCAGGCCCATCGCCGCCACTTCGTCGTCGACGAACTGCAGCGCTGCGCCGTAGCCCTTATCGACGAACACGTCCTTGACGTCCGGGGTCAGCGCCGCCGAATTGAGCTTCACCTTGAAGGCCCGGAAGTCACGTTCGGCCGCAATGTCCGAATACTGGTAGAGCGGGTTCTGGGTCTTGATCGTAAGCAGCTGCTGGTACTCGACCAGTTTCTGCTTCACATCCTCCCGGCCAATCGCCTCATAGCCGCCGGCCAGAGCATCTGCGAGAATCGAATCCTCCGCCGCACCGATGTCGAGATCCATCGCATCGCGGGCTTCCTGAATGTCCGCTGACTGCTTCTGGTTCGCGATCTTCGACCTTGTGTCGATCTGGGTCTTCTGCGCCTGCAGGAAGAATTCGTTCGCAAACTCCGGGTCCAGTTCGGCGCCATAGCCTTCGATGAACTTGGTGAAGTCGGCATCGAACGCCGCGACATCGCCGAACGTCTCTGTCCGGTTGGCGAGATTCATTGCCTCGGTCTCGATCGCCGACTTGGTTTTCTGGAGATACAGGGTCTCCATCATGTTGTTGTAGGCGACGTCGCCCGCCGTCTGCAGGCCGAGGAAGCCCGAACGTTCCGTCACTTTGCCGGGGCCGCGCCCCTCGTTCTGCTTCTCGAGGTCGACCCAATCCTTGATCGCGTCTTCTTCGCCGGCCTTCACCGCCAGCGGCTCGAGCGCCTTGCCGATCTGGGTGGCCGCCTGTGCAGCGCGATTGAACATCGACGCGGCCGCGCGATCTGCGAGTCCAGCGTCCTTGATCTGACCCGGCGCCGTAATGGCCCGGCCCTGAACTTCCGGCAGGCCACTTGCCATCCGAGCCTCCTACTTTCCGAGTGATGCGGCGCCGGCGAGCTGCGAGGTCGCCTGTGCAAATCCGCCGAGGATTGCGAACTTCTTGCCCTTGCGCAGCTGGCTCGCCGAATACTTCTCCGACACGACGCCTTGCGCGATCTCCAGCTGCTCGGCATTGCCGATCGTGTCGGAGCGCTTCTTCTGTGCCCGTTCGATCACCATCGCCGTCGGCGAGTCGAGCGAGACGCCCCGGCCGCTGCGGATCGCATCGATCGTGCCGAGGATCATATTGAGATCGCGTGCCCGTTCGGCGCCGACCTGCTTGCCCTGCAGCTTCAGGCCCTTGGCGCGGTATTCCGCCGCCTTCGCCTGGGCGTCCATCGAGCGTGCTTCACCGACACCGCCAAGCAGGGACATGCCGGCAGAGGCGACCATGAGGGGGGCAGCTGCAGCGGCCATCAGTACGCAATCTCCATCGTGAGGCTGCGCAGGAAGAACGGGGCACCTTCGCCTACTTCCTGCGAAATCTCGGGCATCGAATTCGGATCGTAGCCGAGGATGAAGAACGGCTCCGAAGCACCTGACCGCAGAGGCGGCGGCGCTTCGAGGTCGTCGTCCTCGTCGTGGGTGTTCACCAGTTCTCCGTCGACACGGTAGGGCCCGCTCTCCAGCATGTCCGTCCACAGACGGGAAATGCGGCGGCGCTCGTAGCCGAACTGCTTTGCGACCGGTGGGCTCGGAATGATGCTCGTCCGGAAATCCTTGCCGATGGTCTGGCCGGCCGCGACCGCCACAGTCGGGATCAGGCCCGAGCCGTTCACCGCGAGCGGACCCTGCCAGACGATACCGGAGCGGGCCACATAGACGCTCTCTCCGGCCAGCAGCGTTGCGGCCGCCGTGTACGGCAGTTCGAGGTCCATCGTCGCGTCCATGTCGAACTCGGCGAAGTAGTCGCCCTGAATGCAGAACATCCGGGTCTTCCACGCGGCGATAGACAGCCAGTCGAAGCCCTCTGCCGGCGTCCAGAGCGACACGCCCACCTGCTCCGCACCGCGACGGTAAGCGACGGCAACGGCGGTCGCATCCTCGTTCAGGACGATGACATAGCGTTCGGAACGGTTGCCGAGGCCGTCGACATAGGTCAGGGACTTCGGCCCGGTCAGCAGGTGGTTCGAGAACAGGGACAGTTCCTGCACCGCCCACGAAGCCCGCACGCTGCCCGTCGCGCCGATCACCAGCAGGCGGCCGGCATTATCCACGAACACGACGCCTTCCGGTGTCAGCAGCGGACGGACGGTCGAGGCGCCATCCGGGCCGATCCGGTTGAAGCTGACGCGCGTCGGGGTCAGGGGCGAATTCTCCGACTCCGGAACATAGTAGCAGGCCCGGTCGGTCAGCAGCACCAGCTGCTCGGAACTGATCAGGTGGCGGATGGTGGCGTTCTGGTCGTCGCCCAGCGCTTCGATGAAGGCGTCCGCATCCTCCGCCTGACCGAGGTCAAAGTCGTTCTCGAAGCCTGTGGCTGACGCAGCAACGGCGTTCGGGGCCTGCGGGAAGCCGGCGATGATCAGGCGGTTGCGGTGCAGGACGCCGGCGCGGGGATAGCCCCGGACGGACGAAATCATCTGCTCATCCCAGATCACTGACGCGGCCGCGGTCGCCGCCGACGGGGCGCCGCTGACCGTCGTGGAGGCCGAAGGGCCATCCAGCGTCTCGGTGTCTGCGAAATAGGTGTAGCCGAAGCTCAGGGTGACGATCAGGCTTGTGCCATCCGGAATGGACGAGATGACACCCTCGGCGCCCGATGTGTCGCCCGTGACCACTTCTCCGACCTGGAATCCTGCCGACGAGGCCACCGTCACGTCAATCGTCGGATAGAGCGCGGTGATCACCGTTCCCGTCGCCGTCGTCGCATTGGTGACGGCCGTAATCAGGATCTCGTTGCCGATATAGCGGAACCGCGTACCCACATGGCCCGCTTCGAACAGGTCGTCCGAGGACGTCAGCGTGATCGATCCGGTCAGTGCCGACGGGGTGAGCGAGATGCCCTTCGTCGCACTGAACCGCCAGTAGGGCTGCGAGATCGTCGAACCGATGCTGGATTCGAAGTCGATGTCCGCCAGAGTCCAGACGCCGTTCGTGTACGTCAGCTGCTGGGGAAAGAAGTCGCCGAAGAAATAGAACCGGTTGTCGCCGTTGACGTGCACGATGTCGTCGATGTCGGCTTCGCCCCACGGCGCAACCAGCGTGTCCTCGAGCGTGCCGTCGGTCTCGTAGATGTCGAGCTGGCCGTCGGTCATTACCAGCCCGCGGATCTCGTCGCCCACGAGGTCGAACATCTCGATCCGGCGCTTCACGCCATTCGTGTTCTTGGCTTTCGGAACCGAGCCCGGGCGCCGCCGGATGCCGCCGGCGTTGGCGATGATGACGTTGCGGAGCGCCTGTGCCGACTCGTTCTGAAGCTCCTCCTCCGCACGCTGAAGGAACTCCGGGCCGACCTCGCCTGTGGTGAAGGCGTTCTGGAACCTACGTCGACGAGCCATGACGACGATAGCCCTTGAAGACCTGCACCATGCGCGGGTTCGGATTGACAGGGCGGCCGCGAATCTGGCGCTTGTCGCGCACCATGCCGCGGCGCAGTTTCTTTTCGGCCAGTTCGTCCAGCGCCTCGGCGGCGTTGTCGTCTGACAACAGACCGCGCTTGAGCGCCGCCTGCAGCTTCTTCACGATGCCGTCGGCGAAGTCGGCCGGCCAGCGCGCTTCCGGAACCCGCCAGGTGTAGTGGCCATAGAACGTCGAATCCCAGTCGAGGATCGGCAAGCCTTCATCGGTTTCTTCGACGTCCACAACGCGACCGTCAGGGCTACCGTAGGTGATGTAGCGCAGGTTCAGGATGTCGGCCGGCAGCGCGTAGACGTAGCGGCCTTCGGGCGTCTGGGACCGCTTCACCAGCAGGGCCGACTTCTTCGCCCAGGCGTAGGCGTGTTTCGTCAACGCCTCCTGGACGATCAGCTCGTAGTGCGAGTTGAGGACCCGCGCCTGGGCGGACGTCTCCGCCTCCGACACCATCGGCTTTGCACCGATGCCGGTCAGGGCGGCGTTCTTCACATTGATGGGGGCGGCGAAGACTGTCATGCGCTGAAAATCAGCGCAGAGCCCTTCTTTACGAACGCACTAGTTCGCGGACTTGCGCTGCTCGGCGGCGGCCTTGATGAAGTTGAAGAACACGTCCTTGGGCACGTCATGGCCAAGGCGTTCTTCGAGGACCGACTTTTTCGGATAGCCGGAGGCAGTCAGGTCGTCTGCCTTCAGGTCAGCGCCGATCTTGGCATGAAGCGCCATCAGGTCGTCGACCGTGGTTTCCGGGTTGGTGGATGGAGCGGCGCCTTCGGCCGGGGAGGAGTCGGCCTTCGGCTCTGCCAAAGGGGGCGACAGTCGCTCCATCCACTTCCCTTGCGGGCCCTCGTAAGGGAATTCCTCGTCCGGCTCGATTACCTTGCCGTTCGCAAATCCTCGTTCGAGAGCCCGGTAGCGTGTCATCAGGCGTTCGTCTGAATAGCCGGGACGATGCCCGCCTTGATCTTGCCGGCGGTCGCGTTCGAGCCGCCCACCGTATAGCGAAGGCCCAGGTAGCGCAGGTGCGGACCCAGCGGCAGGTAGATCACCGGGAACTTGTAGCCTGCGACCAGCGAGGCCGCCGCAACGGCGCCGGACGACGCATGGACACGCGAGGACGTCAGGGCCGCAGCGTCCGACGTTTCCAGCGTGATCGTCAGCGAGGTCAGGGTCGCGAACGTTTCCGTCACCTGCACGAGGATCGGGATCGGGTCGCCGGGGCCGAGGTCACGGGTCAGCGCGGAGCCGGCCTTGTAGACCGTGCCGGTGGCCCGAAGGTCCAGCACGTTCTCCGAGATCGCAGTCGCGGTGACGGCCTGATGGTCCGAGAGGATGGTCTGCTTCGAGAAAATCATGTCAGGTCTCCTGCTGCCTCGTCCGCTTACGGAACCAGCGATTCGGTGTTGAGGATCGCTTCGCACTCGCGGATCGGGATGCCGCGCCAGGTCATCACTTCCTGACCCTGGATCTCCATCGGGCGCAGCTGGACGAAGTTGTCGCTGGCGCCGCGGTTCGAGCCTTCACGGTCGAGCTGCAGAAGCACGTCGCGGTTCATGTAGATGACCTGACGGGCGTTCGGCGTGCCGTCCGCATTGTCACGGGCCATCTGGCGCGACTTCAGCTTGTAGTACGCCTGCGTCATCAGGTCGTTGATGTCGAGGTTGCCCGCCGCCATTTCGCTGACGTCGATGTTCGCGACCCGGGCATTGTAGCGCCAGTCCTTGACCGCCACGCCCATGTGCCAGGTGAACTTTTCTTCTTCGACGTAGTACGGCTTGCTGGCCGCATCGAGGACGCGCTGACGGCCCATGTCCTCGCGCTTCACGCCGCCGGCCGAACCCTTCGGATAGAGGATGTGGGTGAAGCGTTCGCCCCACGTCACGAACCAGATCGAGGTGTTGTCGGAACCGGCACCGCCGGCCTTCACGACCTGGTTGCCAGCGCCGCCGCCCGAAGACGTGGCATAGCGTGCGGCAAGGCCCTTGAACTTCTCGGGCGTGGTAGCCGTGTCGTGATAGAACAGGCCGGTCGCCATCTCCTGGTTCATGGCTTCGAGGAAGGCCATAGCCTCGTTGAGGCGGACCTGGCTGCGCATCTCGTTCGCCGGATACATCGCAAGCAGGCGCTCATCGATGGTCGACAGCGCTTCGAGGAAGCCGGTCGTGTCCGTGACCTGTTGCGTGGTCGACTTGCTCTGGTCGATACCCTGATAGAGCGCGCCCCACGAGACCGACGGCAGGCCGGTGCGGATCGTGTGGATATGCTCGTTGCCGGAGTTACACTCCATGGCGAGCGCATCCTGCAGGATCGGGTTGTGTGCGTGCAGGAGTTCGATGACGGCAGCGATGCTGTCGCCTTCGCGCTGACGAACAACATCGATCAGGTCAACAAAGGTGTTGGCGAGAGTGGCCATTGGTCAGCTCCTTGGCTTAGGAATACAGGCGCTCGGCAAAGGACTTCGTGTCCGCCTTGCCGTTCGGTTTCGGATTGGCAGTCGAAGTGCCGTTGATCTTTGCAATGATGGTTTCGATGGCGATGACGTGCGCGGCGGTCGTCATCGACTCGATCAGCGGCGCCACGAGCGCGCTGTCCTTGCCGAATGTCTGGGTCAGGCCGCGGCTGGCAGCGAGGACACGGGCCTCTGCCGCCTTGCGGTCGGTGTCGAGCTTGGCGTACTCGGCCGTCTGGACTTCCTTGGCCGCCTCGGTGTTGACGTCATAGGCGCTCTTGATGATGTCGCCGTAGATCGCCATCAGGCCGTCGGTGGCTTTCTGGCCGATGTTGTTCGCCTTCGCCCATTCCTTGAACGAGCCGACGATCGGGTCGGCCGGGTCGAGCTTGACGACTTCGCCGTCCGCGCCCTTGAGGTCGAACGTCTCGGGGAACTTGAGTTCGTAGTCGGCGCCCTCGCCCGGAAGGTCCGTATGCACACGGCCCAGGGCCTCTGCGATCTTTTCGAGATCCGGCTGGCCGTCTTTCAGGAAGGCATCGCCGAGTTTCGCCAGAGCCGGATCAGCAAGCGGCTTCGGCTCCGCTCCGGCCTCAACCGCCGCGGCGACTGCGGGCTTTGCTTCCGGGGCCGGCTGGGCCTCGGGCTTTGCTTCCGGCTGCGGATTGTCGGTCGTCACTGGGCTCGGCCTCGTTCATCATGCGAACTATTCGAGCCGCGAGTCTCCGTTCGACCGCGTTTTCCCTTAACGCACTCTCTGGCGCCCCCTCGACCGGAAGGCGGGCCATAAGGTGCAGGAAGAAGGCTTCGATCACCGCGCCGTCAGGGGTGTTCCGGATGTTGGAAAACGCTTTGGAAACACGGGTTTGCGCCGGTTCCCCCTGCTTTCCGACGACAATATCTGCGAATTTTCGAATGGGCGTTTTCATCATGCCTGACCGCGCGAAGTGAGGTTCCGCATATTCTGCAGAAGTTGTTGTTCTTGCTCGGTGCGCTCATCGAACGGCTTCAGTTTGAGCAGCTTGTCGCCCATTTTTTCGCGCCATTCCTCGATCGTTCCCGCTGCATCGACGTTGGCCAGGAACGACTCGCCGAAGATGCCCATCGCCGACTGGGACAGCTGCATAGAGCGGGACACTTCGTCCGCATCCGACGTTTTCGCGACCGGGGAATCGAAGGCGACCTGCACGACCTGACCGTCGATCTCGATCGGAGGCGTTTCGCCCTGGCGTTCCAGAATCCAGTTGAAGCGCTGCAGGATGGGCAGCACCCATTCCTTGTAAATCCGGATGCGGGAGATTTGCAGCCGGCGGTCGGTGTTGGCGCGCTCGTCGATCCACTGGGCGGCCGACGGCGGCGTCTTGCCCTTCTGTTCGGGCTCGTCGACGAACATCGCCCGCTTCACACGCTGGACGTGGATCTCACGCTCGAACAGCGCCGGGTTCAGATCGCGCTCGAACATCAGGGATTGCAGGTCTGTGCCCTTCTCCATCGGCAGGGCCATGCCGGCTTCGATGCCACCATCCGGATTGAACACGCCATCTTCGGTATAGGCGAAGGGCGGGTCGACCGACTTGGCGAGGTTCTTCAGGAACAGGAATCCCATCTCCTGCAGGACGCGCGCCGATGGCAGAGCCTGCATGGCCGGGCCCGGACCCCATGACGAATAGGCCGCATCCTGCCAGCGCAGGCCGTACACGGGCGCCGCACCCTCACCGTCCAGCATCTTCCGGCAGCAGACCCGGTTGTTGACGATCAGGAAGAACACCCACGCGCCATCGCCCTCGCCGCGGTGGGCGCCCTGGATCACCGTGCAGTCGGTGTTCGGCTGCAGGCGGGCGTACTTGGGGTCCTTCTGGATTTCCTCGATGTCGTCCGGGAACAGGGACGCGAGGTGTTTCTTCTTGGTGATGAACTCCATCGCCCGCATGTCGAGATCGCCGTTCGGGCCGGTATCATCGAGAAGTCCGGACATGACGATCGGCGTGCAGCGGATCTTCTTTCCGCGCGGCGCATACGGGATGACGATGCCGCCCTTCGAGCCAGCCATCTCGAGATAGACCTGCTGGCTCTGCTCGTAGAAGTCCGACTGGCGGATGAGGTCGTAGATTTTCTTCTGGCGCTGTTCAATCAGCGGCTTGGCCTGCGTGAGGATCGCCTGGTTGTAGGTG
>Ga0209175_10001376_pt1 | contig 12249 bp, 13 predicted proteins | sample JI91814C2DNA_FD_187506 | JGI IMG/M metagenome (GOLD analysis project Ga0209175, IMG submission 187506) | Wastewater effluent complex algal communities from Wisconsin, to seasonally profile nutrient transformation and Carbon sequestration -... | ecosystem: Engineered > WWTP > Effluent > Algae...
TGATGGCATAGGCAAAATTGTTGTCTGCCTGTGCAAAACTGGTTGCTGCCAGTAAAAGAGATCCGGATAATACAGAAAGAAAGGGTAGATGTTTTCTCATAGCTTTAAGTTTTAAGGTTGTATCCGGGTTTCGGATAATTAAAAACAGGATTTAAGTTACATCATTTTTGAAACAGACGAAAGAAATTTTGAAGAGCGGGGCCTAATCTATTAGAAAAAAATAATATAAATGGATCTGCGGAAATATCAACCTGCTTCGGTTTCAGTAAATGAAACAGATTTCGGTGACAATAAATCTCCCCATAAAAAAACCCCTCCGCCACGAAGGCAAGAGGGGTTCAAGGTAAAAAAACCCTGAGCATTTAGCGTTTAATCAGCTTCTGGGATTGTTTTCCTTCTTCTGAAATCAGTTCGATAAAGTATGTTCCTTTTTGCAGGGCTGACAATTCAGATGCAATTACTAATACATTATTTCCTTTTTGTACCAGGCTGCTGCGGTTGTACACCATTTGTCCGGCCGCATTGCTGATACGAACAGTAACGGCACCTGCTTTGGCAGCATTCAGTTCAATTCTCAGATCGTTTACAAAAGGATTGGGGTAAACATTGAATCCTTTTACGGTACCACCAACACGGAGAGCAATGATATTACTATAGCTTGTTTTGCCATCCTGGTCAACGGTACGGATACGATAGTAGATGACAGAAGCTGACAGTGAACCGATTGGATCAGCATACTGGTAGCTGAGCTGGTCGGTTGAATTACCGGCAGCCGCTTTGTTACCAATTTTGCTGAAAGAGATACCATCAAAGCTTCTTTCGATTTCAAAATGATCGGTATTGATCTCGGTTACAGTTGTCCAGCTCAGCATGGCATTGGTGCCTTGCTTGTTTACAGAGAAGCTGCTCATGCTAACCGGAGTGATGATCGTATTCGGGAAGAAATTAGAAGCCAGATCCTGCAGACCAGTACCTGTCCATACTACCGTACAGGGGATGGTTCCGGAAGCGGTGCTTGCCAATGCTGAATTGATATAGTAAAGACCATCAGATGTAGAGATATACAGACCTGAGTTAGAAGTTGCTTTTTCAAAAGCCACTCCGTTTACAGAACCGGTAAAAGGTGCATTAGCGCCATCCACCAGGTCCCATTTCTTGGTCAGGGTGGTAGTAGCACCAGTGGCGCTTCCGGTAAAGATCTGTGTAACACCGGAACCGTTGTTGGCCAGGGCCACCAGACGGCCATTACCATCCAGACAGATATCACCGTTTACAAAATTGGCAACGCTTACTCCGGTACCTGCCAGTGTTACACTTGCATCTTCAATAGTAATCGTAACCGGATTAACACCATTCGGAGTGAATTTAGCGAGGTAAAGCGTAGTACCATCACCTGCCAGGATCCAGCCTGTTCCGTCAGGACCCATACCCAGGCGTACAAAACCAAGTTCTGTACCATTACCGGCACCGTTAATGTCCAGAGAACCGATACGAACAGTACCAACGCCTGCAGCACTGGAAGCCCAAACTTCTACGAGGCCGTCATTTGCATCTCCTGAGTTGGATGTTCCCAGGTAATAGAAGTAACCAGCAGTTTGACTTGGCTTATCGGTCCGGCCAAGGGCCGCAGTACGGCTATAAGTATTAGTAGCTCCGGCAAAAGATGGTGCAAACATTGTAGTAGGTCCACCGATCGCATTAACACCGTTGGTTGAAAAACTGGAAATCTGGGTACCATCAGATGAAGTAGCCCAGAGGTTAGAACCAGCGATTACACGAACCTGTACTTCGTCAAAAGGAACACCATTTACAGTCAATCTGAAAGTATAGGTATTACCGGCAGTAAGGTTGGTTACAGTAGTTGAACTATTTCCGGAATTAGTGATAACCGGACCAGCGGGTCCGCCTGTTCTTGTCCACAAGTAAGTAGGTGTACCACTTGCATCAGTTGATCCGGAAAGTGCAACGGAAGTTCCATTCACCAATTGGTCAGCGCCTGCATTGACATTTGGAAGGGCTGGTCTTAATGCGATTAATAAGGCATGATTTCTTGGAGAAGCTGATGTTGTTGCAGTTGCAGTACCTGTAGCTCCGGCTGAAGCTTTTGTTGCCCAGGCTGCACCAATTCCTAAATCTAAAGCACCACCAGGTCCATCCAGCGGGGAGTCATACAACTCAGTAAGTCCACCGGGGCTGGTAGTTGTCCATCCTGCGAGGTTTGTATTATCTGCAAGACCTGCAAACATAATAACTGCAGCACCGGGTGTAACTGTAGTTAAACCAGCTGCACTTAAGGTATTCGTTGTGCTTCCAGTTTCATCCCAGTTACCGGGGTCAACATCGAAAGGACCACCTGCAGCACCAGTTTCAGTTACACCACCAGTGGCAGTGACTCCGGAAAAAGCAACAATTGATCCGGTTGCATCATCCTGAGCCGCATCGATTGTAAAAGCAAAGCTGGCAGCAGCAACATCTGCTGCATCAGCTACTCTGTACAATAAAGTACCACGAAAGCGATTGTTACCAGCATTTGCACTGTTCCCAGAAATCTCTGTCCATCCGGTTCTTGAGGCATCATTCAATGAGTTGTTATTAACCCCTGCCTGTTGAATGTTGGCGATCATCACATGGCCAACTGCTAAACCAACAGGCTTTGTAATTGTCAATGTTGTGGAACCACCGGTTGCCGTCGCGGCAGGAGAAGAAGCAACCAAGGCAATTTGCCCAGTTGCATTTTTTGTGAATGTTGCCATTACAGCAACGAGTAAAAAAGTAATTAACTGTTTCATGCTTCAAGGTTTATGTCAATAAAAATGATTACGCAGTTCGTGAAAACTGGTTTCAAGGAATTGAAATACGGCCTATCAGCAGGATGTTAAATTGGTGGGTTTATCGGGGAATATGTGGAATGAAAATGCAGGACGATGCCTGTCTGGTCTTTGGAAGGAGGTGGATAAAGTCGTTCGAAATGGAGGATAAAAATAGAAACAGTTATTGGATAATGCAAGTATTGCAGCAATAAATTAATATCTGATCGGTATTATACAATAATTGTAATTGATGTGTATTGATAAACAAGAGATTATATTTTTTCTCTAAGCGTTTATACTTAGATTCTTATTTAGATATGTTTTCGGTTGCTGCAATTTTTTGCGGGAAACCTTCCTGGCTGGCTTGCATTTTTTCCAGTTTTTCTTCATTTCCTTTGGTAATTGCTGGTACAACCGGGTCCCCTCCGTCTTCCAGTTGATCATTTCATCACTCACGGTTTTCACCAGTTTGGCAGGATTACCCAATACCAGACTGCGGGAGGCAAATACGGCCCCTTCTTTTACAAAGGAAAGCGCCCCCACAATACTTTCATCTCCCAGTTCCACATTATCCATGATCACCGCATTCATTCCCACCAGACAATTCCGGCCAATGGTGGATCCATGAATAATCGCGCCATGTCCTATATGCGCTCCTTCCTTTAATAATACTGTTACCCCCGGAAACATATGAATGGTACAGTTCTCCTGCACATTACAACCATCTTCCAGGATGATCTGTCCCCAGTCGCCACGCAATGCTGCTCCCGGACCGATATAACATTTCTTTCCAATGATCACGTTCCCCGTAACCACTGCCTGCGGATGTACAAAAGCCGAAGGATGCACCACCGGCCGATAACCGTTGAAAGCATAAAACATATAAAAGGTATTTGAATATTTATCAGGATTTGATCAGTGGCTTACCCGTCCGGTAACAAAGCCCCTTGAACTCCGCTACCACATGCTGGTGCTGATTCAATATAGTAATATGGTATAAACCGGTGGATTGTCCGTTGTGAATTTCTTTTGCACTGGCCGTGAGTTCATCTCCCACCTGCACCGGTTTAATAAAATTGATGGATGTATCCAATGCCACCGATAATACATTGCGGTTATTACAGGCAAAGGCAAAAGCAGAATCTGCCAGTGAAAAGGTAACACCTCCATGGATGATGCCAAATCCATTCACCATCTCAGATCGAATGACCATACTGATTTTACTAAAGCCTTCCCGGATCTCCAGTACCTGTATACCCAGCCATTGGGAAAACTGGTCATGCTCCATCATGTGATGCACTACAGATGCGGCCAGTTGATCTTTTTCTTCACTCATCATTTATTATTTTCCTTTGAATACCGGTTGTCTTTTTTCAAGAAAGGCATTAATGCCTTCTTTAAAATCATCAGTGCTGGCTGCTCTTTGCTGAAATACATCTTCCTCTGCCAGTTGTTCCATATAATCAGTATGGAACGACATATTCAGCAATTGCTTGGTATAGGCGAGTCCTTTAGTAGGCATCGCAGCCAGGGTGCCGGCGATTTTTTTTGATTCAGATTCAAACTGATCATCAGCCAGTACCTTATAAATCATGCCCATTCTTTCTGCTTCAGCAGCCGGAACCTTATCGCCCAGCATGGCGAGGGCAGAAGCTTTTTGCCAGCCAATCAGTCTTGGAAGAAAATAAGTACCACCACTATCTGGTATCAAACCAATTTTGGAAAATGCCTGTATAAAAGAAGCACCCGCTGCGGCCACCACGATATCACAACAGAGCGCAATATTAGCACCCGCACCTGCAGCCACGCCATTCACGGCAGCAATTACCGGCTTCTCCAGTTTGCGGATACGGGTAACAATGGGATTATAATGTTCGGCCAGTATCTGTTTGATTTCTAATTTATGTTCACCCACCAGTTCGCTGATATCCTGTCCGGCACTAAAAGCCTTACCGGCACCGGTGATATACACGGCACGGATTTCCTCCTTTTTGCAGGCATCCAGATATTCCTGCAGCTGCAGGGCCATTTCCCGGTTAAAGGCGTTGAATTTTTCCGGCCGGTTTAAAGTGATATAAGCTACTGCATCCTGTATTTGAAATAGAATAGATGACATGCCTTCAGAATTTTTACGAAGTTAATTGATTCTGTTCCCTAGTGACATTTGAAATAATCAAAGGGTTCCCTGCAATCTTCACACTGGTATAATGCTTTGCAGGCGGTGCTGCCAAATTCGCTGATTCTTAGTGTATGGTATGAACCGCAACGCGGACATTGTACGGCTTCCGCTTCCTGAAATAATCGCTGATCACATCCCTGTTGTTTGGGAAGGGGTGGGGCAATACCATATTCTTTTAATTGTTGCTTACCCTTTTCCGTCATCCAGTCGGTGGTCCAGGCAGGCGATAATATAGTTGTGATCCTTGCTCCTGGATAACCATGAGCAGCCATTTCCATTTTAATCAGCGATGCAATCATGTCCATGGCCGGACAACCGGAATAAGTAGGAGTTATTACAATTTCCAGATTGGCATCCTGAAAATGTATATCTCTTACAATACCCAGGTCAATGATCGAAAGAACGGGTACTTCGGGGTCCTTTATTTCCTCCAGCCAGGAAAAGATGGTTGCTTTATCGGGAATTGTTTCGTTCATCTTACCACTCACAACCTGGATAGGTTCTTTGCATGTATTGCAGATCGGTCAGCAGAAATCCCAGGTGTTCACTGTGGATGCCGGTCTTGCCTCCCTGCTGCATGAATATTTTTTCAGGTACATCTAGTGTAGCTTCTTCCAGCACGGCTTTTATTTTTAGCTGCCAGGAAACCTGCAGCGCTGCAAGGTCAATACCCAGTTCGGTTTCATAAGGAGCCGGGATGAACATTTCACCGGTGTATGGCCAGAGTGTTTGCAGGGCCTGTACCATTCGCTCATTACTTTCTTCGGTTCCGTCACCCAGACGAATCACCCATTCACTGCTCCAGCGCAGGTGATAGCTGACTTCCTTGATTGACTTTTCAGCAATTGCTGACAATTGCCGGTCATTGTACTGTTGCAGGTACTGATATAAATAATACTGGTAAGCGCTATTGAAAAACTGCCGGAGAATGGTTTGGGCCCAGTCGCCCCGGGGCAGTTCCATTAATAAGCAGTTTTTATATTCTCTTTCTGTACGCAGGTAAGCCAGGCTGTCTTCGGTGGAACCATTATTCAGTAACAATGCCGCATACTGGTAAAAACTGCGCGATTGTCCAACCAGGTCCAGTGTAATATTGGTAATGGCAATATCCTGTTCCAGCACAGGACCATGGCCGCACCATTCGGCATTGCGTTGTGCCAGTATCAGTGTATTATCTGCTAAATGCAGGGTATAATCAATCAGGGCTTTCATTACATGTGGTTTACTTCGTCAGGAAGCTGGTAAAAAGTGGGGTGCCGGTATATTTTATCCATGGCAGGTTCATATAATTCGCCTGCTTCTTCCGGATTGGAAGCGGTGATGTATTTACTTTCCACCACCCAGATGCTGACACCTTCCATCCTGCGGGTATACACATCTCTTGCATTTTCGATGGCCATTGGGGCATCGGCCGCATGCAGACTGCCGGCATGTTTATGGTCCAGTCCGTTCTTGCTGCGGATAAATACTTCCCAGAGTGGCCATTGAGTCGTATCGGGTGTACTGGTATGTTGACTGGCAGCGCCTTTTTCTTCGGGGATATCGCCGTAATAGAATTTTTGCAGGAAGGTATTTTTCATATCAGGTGCATTTCAATTTTGAATATTGATGCTATATTCTGTAAATCTGGTTGAATCTTCAGCCGTTGGAGGTTGTTCCAGGAAAGAATAAAGTTTGAATTTGGTAGTTCCTGTTTTTTTTGGAACCAGTAAGATATACTTCTGTAGACTGCCACCATCCATATCGGACGGAGTATTATCTGCTGTTTCTATATTGTATAGTGCTACCAGCTGCAGACTGTCTGCTATAGCGAAGCTGGCTGAATGTTCATATTGGCAACCCCGGCAAACTGATTCATAAATAACCAGCGTATCGGTTAGTTTCACCAGGTTGAGGGTATCACTTCTCAATTCTACTCTCTGGTATACCGGGTTTTTATCCGGGGCCGGGGTGGTGGGCTCAACCGGTACCTTGTTTTTTTCTTTGCAGGCTGTCAGCAAACTAATAAAGAGCAGACTATAAATTATCTTTTTCATCAGGCGGCTTCCTCCCTTTTTTCTTTTGCTTTCTTTTTCTCACTGTAGGCCATAGCGGCTTCTCTTACCCAGCGGCCTTCTTCATGTGCTTTTCTGCGGGCATCCAGTCTTTGTTTATTGCAGGGGCCGTTGCCTTTTACCACATTCCAGAATTCATCCCAGTTGATGTTGCCGAAATCATAATGGTTCCGGGATTCATTCCATTCTAAATGATCATCGGGCAGTCTCATTCCCAGTATCTTGATCTGCTCTGCAATCATGTCCACAAAATTCTGCCGCAGTTCATCATTGCTCTTGCGTTTGATCTTCCACTTCATACTCATATCACTGTTGGTGCTTTCACTGTCGCGCGGACCAAACATCATCAGCGAAGGCCACCACCAGCGGTTGATGGCATCCTGACACATGGATTTTTGCTCGGCAGAGCCACGGGATAACACGAGTAATATTTCAAAGCCCTGCCGCTGGTGAAAGCTTTCTTCCTTACAAATCCTGACCATGGCCCTGGCATAGGGTCCATAAGATGTACGGGTCAGCATCACCTGGTTCATGATGGCGGCTCCATCCACCAGCCAGCCAATGGCGCCAATATCGGCCCAGCTAAGCGTGGGGTAATTAAAGATGGATGAATACTTTGCTTTACCACTATGCAGGTCACTGATCATTTCATCGCGTGATTGTCCAAGTGTTTCAGCCGCAGAGTATAAATACAAACCATGACCAGCTTCATCCTGAATCTTGGCCAGCAGGATGGCTTTTCTTTTTAAACTGGGTGCCCGGCTGATCCAATTACCTTCGGGGAGCATACCAACCACTTCTGAGTGGGCATGCTGACTGATCTGCCGCAGGTTGGTTTTGCGATAAGCATCCGGCATCCAGTCTTTGGCTTCGATCTTTGTTTCCTCATCGATCTTTTGCTGAAAAATTTGTTCTAAGTGCTGTACTGGCATAGTGATAAATATGTATTATAAACTTATCGGCCATAGCAAAAGCTATGGACTGTGGCCCGCCTTCGCTAAAGCTATGGCGGGCAAGCAAAAATAACTAAACTAACGCCTGTTTGGGATGATTGTTTACCCGAAAAAGCGGACTTACATTGATTTTACAAAAAGCTCCTGCAATTTTTTGGCTTCAGTCAGGATGCGGACCGGATTGGGTTTAAAATCGCGGTACTCTTCTGTCAGAAAATCTTTGGCGGTCAGTTCCTTTCCGTTGGCTTTTACACTTGATTTGAAAGCCAGTCCCTTATTATTATAGTAAACCCTGGTTTCCCACTCATTCCCCTCTTCCCCTTCATGAGAAAAGTAAAAAAGGAGTTTCCCATCTTTAAAAAGGTATTCTTCATTGGCCTGCAGGTGGGAGGATTTCCGGCTGATATTAATCTTCAGTAATACATTTTTCGGGTTTCTTTCTTCAGCAGGCAGGTGATCCGGGGGATCATCATACCAAAAATCGGTGGTCTCCAGATAAATGCCAACGGCCGGCCAGCTTCTCCCGTTTTTATTAGCGACCCACTGATTCTGGTACAAGGGACCTTCAAATCCCAGTTCAATGGATTCGGTGATCTGCTTATTAACCGCAGTATAATGGGTCCTGATATCTGTTTCGGTTTGGGCAGCAGCAAGCAGGGGCCAACTGAAAAGCAGTCCCAGGATGAATTTATTCATGATGTATTTTTTGAAAAGCTAATTACCTGATATCAAAGTCAACCACCACTTTTTCTGAAACCGGGTGGCTTTGACAGGTGAGGATAAATCCATTGGCCACTTCTTCTTCTTCCAGTCCCCAGTGCACATCCATTTTAACCTCACCTTCCAGTAGTTTGGCCTTGCAGGTACAACACATGCCGCCTTTGCAGGCATAAGGAAGATCGGCACCCTGCTGTAGTGCAGCATCCAGGATACTGGTATCGCTAGTGAAGGATAAACCAAAATCAAAACTTCTGCCATCCAGTTTCACAGTTACCCTGCTTTCCGGGCCGCTTGCCGATGCTGTTCCCTTTCTGGCAGCTGTCGCTGTTTGTTGTCCCGGCGAAGTAAAGAGTTCAAAATGGATTTTCTTTTTATCAATACCGTTGGTTTCCAGGTAATCTTTTACGGTAAAGATCATTTCTTCGGGGCCGCAGAGAAAGCATTCATCCATTTCTTTCAATGCAATCAGGCTGCTGAGCTCATTCAGTTTATTGTTATCAATTCTGCCGGAATGAATGGCGGAATCGGTTTTTTCCCGGCTCAGTACATGCACCAGGTTGAACCGCTGCATAAATAGATTCTTCAATGCTTCCAGTTCTTCAAAGAAAATGATGGAAGAGCGGTTGCGGTTACCATAGACCAGGGTGAACTGGCTATGTGGTTCTTTGCTGAGGGTTGTTTTGATAATAGATAAAACCGGCGTGATCCCACTGCCGGCCGCAAAGGCGATATAATTTTTCCGATTTTCCGGATCCAGAGCAGCATAAAACCGGCCAACGGGCTGCATTACTTCGAGGGTATCTCCGGCTTTGAGTTCCTGATTGGCAAAGGAGGAAAATAAACCACCTTCCACTTTTTTAACGGCTACCCGCCATTCTTTATCGAGCGGACTGGAACAGATAGAATAGGTTCTTCTTACTTCCTGTCCGCCGATTTGTGTGCGGATAGTAAGACTTTGTCCCTGTGTATACTGAAACTGCTCCTGCAGATTAGCGGGGATATCAAATGCAATGGAAACACAGTCAGCTGTTTCCTGTCTGACCTCTTTTACCCGGAGGGGATGAAAGTGAATGGACATGGTTCATTAGGGTTTGCGTAAACCGTCGATCATGATCTTGAGCATATTCTCTTCCAGTTCTTCGGCACTGATCTTGGCCTTACTGCGGTGCCAGCTTTCAATACCGCTGATGGCGTGGAGGATAATCAATACTGCTGTGGGGGCATCAATTTTTCTGATTTCATTCTTATCGATGCCTTCATTAATGATGGCGGCAAATTTTTTACGGTAGTTGCGGCGTTGCGACTGAAAATTGGAGAGATAGGGCTCTTCCAGGTGTTTCCATTCCCGGTCGCTCACATATACTTCTTCATAATTCTCTACCATCTGCCGGATATGGAACCGAAGCAGGTCTTCAATTTTACCAATGGAGTTTTTGCCACTGCTTTCAATGGTCTCCATATTGGTGAAGAAAATATTGGCAACATCAAAACAAATAGCTTCCAGGATCTCGTTCTTGGAACGGATATGGTTATAAAGACTTGCCGCCTCAATACCGACCATTTCAGCCAGGTCGCGCATAGAGGTGGCGGCGAAACCTTTTTCCCTGAACATTGCGGCTGCCCTGCGGAGGATCAGCTCTTTCTTGGATGCTTTTTTTCTTGCTGCCTTTGCCATATATCAAAGATAATATTAATTAATTATCACTCATCGTTCTCACTGCCCTCCCTGATTGGCCAATTAGCTGTAATATTGCGTCCGGAAAACGTATTAAGCAATCAAATTCAATCCATGTCACTGATCACCGTAGGCACGATGGCCTTCGACGCCATTGAAACCCCATTTGGGAAAACAGACAAGATCGTGGGAGGCTCAGCTACTTATGTAGCATATGCCGCCAGCAACTTTGTAAAACCGGTGCAACAGGTTTCGATTGTAGGATATGATTTTCCCACTGAAGAAATGGATGAGTTAAAGCGCCGTGGTGTGCAGCTGGATGGTGTGGAGATTGTACCGGATAAGAAATCTTTTTTCTGGAGCGGCCGCTACCACGAAGACATGAACAGCCGGGATACCCTGGTCACTGATTTGAATGTACTGGCAGATTTCAACCCTAAAATACCGGATAGTTACCAGGGATCGGAATTCCTGATGCTGGGTAACCTGCATCCTTCCACCCAGTTGAGCGTGATTCAGCAAATGAAGGAGCGCCCGAAACTGGTGGCCATGGATACCATGAATTTCTGGATGGCATCAGCCTTGCCCGAACTGACGGAAGTGCTGAAGCATGTGGATATGCTGATTGTGAATGATGCGGAAGCCAGGGAACTGACGGCTCTTTTTTCACTGGTAAAAGCGGCTAAAGCCATTATGAAGATGGGCCCCCGTTACCTGATCATCAAGAAAGGAGAACATGGTGCGCTGCTGTTTCATGGTGATGATGTATTCTTTGCTGCTGCATTGCCGCTGGAAGATGTATTTGATCCGACCGGAGCCGGTGACACATTTGCCGGAGGTTTTATGGGACATATCGCCCGTACCGGAGATATTTCATTTGAAAATATGAAACGAGGCATCATCGTTGGATCAGCCATGGCCAGTTTCTGTGTAGAGAAATTCGGGCCTACCCGTCTGAAAGAAGTTACAAAGCCCGAGATTGATGCAAGGATTCAACTGTTCAAAGACCTGGTGAATTTTGATATTGAACTGGAATAAGGCATCTCTTTACTGCATCATCCCTGATACAATTTTGCATTATTGCATCCTTGCTGCGAGCACGATCATTTTTTTGATCCGCTGCACCTGACCTTTCCCATTGAATAATTCAGCCAGCACTACATAATTACCAGCAGGTAATTTTTTGTCTGTATCACTCAGACCATCCCAATTCCAGCTGCCACTGATACCCAGCAATACATTCCTGGCCAGGAATTTCACCGGTCTGCCTGCTATATCAAAAACGGTGATACTGGCTATATAACCGGGTTCTGCAACCTCGTAGCTGATGCTGGTTATATCATCCACGCCATCATTGTCAGGAGAAAAAAGCGAAGGACTAACGGATAAGTTCGCTGAGATACTATTTTGGATTTTATATTGCGAATTCCGGTAAGAGGGAGTACCATACCCCGCCGTAGAGGCAGCACTATGCCAGTTGCCAGGTTCATTGGATGGACCAGCCGGGTCAATTCTTTCCAGTGCCACTCCTTCCGGATTATCAATCAGCTTAAAATGCCAGTCATCTTTATAATGTACTTCGTCCAGGATATTTCCTTGCGCATCAAGTGTGATAACATCACCTTCATCATCCGGAAAAGTCGGTGGTGCATCGATCGGTAGCACCAGGTCCGGATTTTTCACGAGGTAAAATTGGGTGAGTCGTACCGGGTCACTGGTCGCTACAAGATGCTCATCCGGGAAAACATAAAACGGCACAGGACTCAGCATTTTGATGGAACTGATGGCACCGCTGCTGTTTCGATTGGCAATAAACAAACGGGATGCGTCGAGTATCCTATTCCCATGATTCAGGAAC
>Ga0209175_10001377_pt1 | contig 12249 bp, 10 predicted proteins | sample JI91814C2DNA_FD_187506 | JGI IMG/M metagenome (GOLD analysis project Ga0209175, IMG submission 187506) | Wastewater effluent complex algal communities from Wisconsin, to seasonally profile nutrient transformation and Carbon sequestration -... | ecosystem: Engineered > WWTP > Effluent > Algae...
GGGAAGGGGAAGGACGATGACGCGGTGAAGGGGTGACGCGGTGACAAGTCGGGTGCCACCACCGGCCTTTAGCTTCTTACGGACGAGGTAGCCCATGCTGACACGATCTGAAGCAGAAGAACTTGTTAGAATGGAGCTCAGACGCAAGGAGACTCCAGAGTTGCCATATGCAATACAGGAGTCGGCGACAATTGAGAAACCATATGGCTGGGTGTTCTTTTACAACTCTAAGAAATACTTCGAAACGAAGGAAATAATGTACTCGCTGGCAGGCAATGGCCCAATCTTCGTCAACAAGTTCACTGGAGCGGTAGAATTGTGTGGCACGAACAAGCCCTTGCGGGACTTGATCGAAGAATACGAACGCGATTTGGATAGCCGATAGTGCGTTGAGCGACTCCGATTCCACACCACCTCGGCGGGTGGCTCGGGCGAATCCCTCCTCGTCCCAACGGGACGCAGGCGTGTAGCCACGGGTGGAGCGCAGCGGAACCCGTGGAACGATGTTGTATTGAGAAGCCCGCCCCGCGAGGGGCGGAGGAACGCCGGTTGTTGAATGCCCACCGTCGAACGCGCGTCCTTCGCCCCGTCGGGGCGAGAGATGGAAGGCACGCTCTCTGTCCCTAAACTGCGGGCCAGGAAAGGGGTCACCTCTGGGACTCGACACAAGCTCATTTGGTCCGTATCTGGCGCCCGGAACGAAAGTTCGGCACGTTGTCCACTACGGCGAGCACGATGCTCCGGGCGAGTGGGAGTATGGCGTCGTCGTCCATTGCTGGCTGAACGAGCAAATGCAGGCGTACGACTGCTATGTGGCTTTCTTCGGCGGCAGCCTTCCGACCGGCGCACCGAACGAACGGCCGTATGTGCTGCGGTATTTTTCCACGTCCCTTGAGGTGGTTCGCTGACGGTGGGTCGGCGGGTGGCACTGGCAAATCCTCTTGTCTGGGTGCCACTGGCTGCGTCTTCGCTGCCAGTGTCTACTTAAGATCCCAAGAACACTGGCCGGGTGCCGCGGGACGGGCGCTTCGCCCGCCCCACGATTGGGCGCCCAACACGAGTGCATCCTCTTCGACCTACCTCCCGCGCGCGCACAAACGCGGTCATAGTTCTCACCCCAAAACACGAATTCCCACATTTTCCAGCACATTTTCACCCCTCTCCACACCCTCCAATCGCCACTTCCGCGCGCCACGCGTCACTAAGCACCCACCAACATCCTCATTCGTGCGCGCGCCCATGACCGCGCACCCATGGGTAGAGGCGTGCCAGTTCCCTCGCGCGTGAATCTTCGGGCTTCCAACGGCCGGGCCACGAACCCGGGCTGGTCTCCCCCGCAGGTTCCCGCGCGACCCGAGCAGCACGCCAAAGCGGTGCGCGGGCCAGCAAGCGCGTGAAGACACCAAATGCCGTGGCACAGGTTCCAGCCTGTGTCCGAGTTGCAATGGTTACAACCAAGCAACAACATTTAGTGCCTTCACAATACTTGCTGCCCAAAGTTGTGCAAGCGTCGGCGAGCACAACCGCCCACCCACCGCCGTTGTGATCGTGCCGCGGAACTGCGTGTCGCAAAGTGCGCAAGCACCAGCAACACGCACGAGACCAGCCACGCGCCCAGCGGAATCCCGAACCCAGCGAAGACACCGTCCCGTCACACGGCGGTGTCTTCGCATGCGCGACCCTCGCCAATCAAAAAGCCCCGGACAACTCCGGGGCTCTTTCTTCTCTTCTTCTCTTCGGAACTTCGTCTCTTCCTGCTTCGCTTCTTCCACCTCACCCGTCGTATCGAGCCACGATGAACGAGACGTTGTGCCCGCCGAAGCCGAACGTGTTGTTCATGGCGTACTTGATCCGCTTCTCGCGAGCCGTGTGTGGCACGAAGTCGATATCGAAGCCATCGTCGGGATTATCAAGGTTGATCGTCGGGGCGATGATCCCGTCGCGCACCGCGTGGATGCACGCGATCAGTTCGACCGCGCCACTCGCGCCCAAGCAGTGCCCGTGCATGCTCTTGGTCGAACTCATCATCAACTTGCCGCCCTTGCTCTTCCTGGCATGGTCGCCGAAGATGCGGGAAACGGCCGCGACCTCCGCCTTATCACCCAAAGGCGTCGAGGTGCCGTGCGCGTTGATGTAGTCGATCTGATCTGTCTTGAGTCCGGCGTCCATCAGCGCGACCTGCATCGCGCGGGCCGCCCCATCGCCCTCGGCGTCGGGCGCGGTGATGTGCGACGCGTCGTTGCTGTTGCCAGCGCCCACGAGTTCCGCGTAGATCTTCGCGCCGCGGGCCTTGGCGTGGTCGAGCGTTTCGAGGACGAACATCGCCGCACCCTCGGCCAGCACGAACCCGTCGCGATCCCTGTCAAACGGACGGCTTGCCTTGGTCGGGTCGTCGTTGCGGTCCGACAACGCCTTCATCACCATGAACGCGCCGACGCACAGCGGCGTGCACGCGGCCTCGGCCCCGCCCGCCACCATCACATCCGCCCAGCCACGCTGGAGGTACAACATCGCGTCGCCGATCGCATGCCCCGATGACGCACACGCCGTTGCGTGCGTCGAGGCCGGACCCTTGAGCCCGAAGCGGATCGAGATGTTGCCCGCCGCGGCGTTGGGCATGAGGCGTGGAACGGTGAACGGATTGATGCGATCCGGGCCCTTCTCGGTCAGGACCCACATCCCGTCTTCGATCGTCTTGATGCCGCCGATGCCCGAACCAACCACGATGCCGCAGCGGTTCTTGTCTTCCTTGTCCATGTCGAGGCCCGAGTCGGCCATCGCCTCGACCGCGGCACCCACGCCCAACTGCGCAAAGCGGTCGATGCGCCGCGCCTCGCGATACTCGATGACGCTCGTCGGATCCCAACCCTTGATCTGCCCGCCGATGTGGACGGCCCACTTCTCCAAGGGAAACTTGTTGAAGTCGTCACCCTCGATCGTGCTGATGCCGCTCTTGCCGGTGCGCATCGATTCCCACGTGGTCTTGGCGTTCAGACCGATATTGGTCAGCGCGCCCATGCCCGTGATCACCACGCGGCGTCCCCAGGAGTGTCCCGCAACTATCGCCATCGGTTGAGCCCTTTGAGTGCTCCCGTCGCCACACGTTCGTGTCGCTGCCGACCATCACGCGATCGATCGGCGGACGCGCACGCCCTCGGACGACAATGGGAAACCGGGCAAGGGCGTCCGCAATCAGGCCCAATCTGGCCGATCCGCCACGCCCCCACCCGTCCGCTGCTTACTCGATCCCGTGCTGGGTCTTGATGAACTCGACGGCGTCGCCGACGGTCTTGATCTTCTCGGCCTGCTCGTCGGGGATGTCCGTCTCGAAGGCTTCTTCGAGTTCCATCACCAGTTCGACCTGGTCGAGGCTGTCGGCGTTGAGGTCATCCACGAAACTCATGGTCCGAGTAATCTTGGCCTTGTCGTGCCCCATCTGCTGCGCGACGATCTCGATGACCTTGGATTCGATTTCTTGTTCGGTCACGACCGGGTCTCCATGAGTTCGACGGGCGCCATGCCTCCAAAGACACGGGTCGCACGCCTCCAACCTGTTCTCGACCGGCCGAACCAATCCCGACCGGTCTGTTATCACTTGGCAGAGCATATCACAAGGCCAAGCGGGGCGATGGTAGGCCCCCAGACCGCCCGCGCCACCGGGAGGCGACCTGTCGACTGGCGTGCGGTTTCTGCGCGGGGGGCCGTGCCAGGAACGTATCGGACGCGGGGCGGAGTTCCCTGACCGTCGTGACCCCACCCTTTGGACCCGCTCCACGCACAATCGCGCCACCTGTTCTCAAACGCGGCGCTGGACGTGTCGATTCCAGAGCCGGAATTCGGGACTTTGTGGCGTGTGCACGCCGTGACGAACCGGGACCCATGCGTTGGAGGGTCGAATGGGCACTATGCCACGAGAGCCGGGCGCCTTTGCTGAGTTGGTCGCTTCCATGCTGAAGGAGCGCCAGCCGGCCTATTCAATCGATCTGGTCGGCCCGCGCGAACTGCTGGTCAATGGTCGCCGCCTGGACCTTGAGAACCTCTTCCGCATGGTCAGCCACGAGCCGGGCCGCGGGACGGAGATCGTCTCACACTACCTCGACCAGTTGTTCGCGTCCGACGCCGTCCAGTACATGAACGTGCCGCTCGACATCGCGCGGCACCGGATCATGCCCCGCATCCAGCCCGAGTCGATCTTTGAGCATCTTTCCCGCGAGCAGGTCGCGCACGTGCCGTACGTCAACGGCACCGTGATTGTCTTCGTCACCGACCTGCCCAACATGACCGTCTCGATCACCACCGAGCAGTTGATCCGCTGGAAGGTCACGCCCGAGGAAGTCGAAGAAATCGCGCGCAAGAACCTGGATGACTACACGCCCGACCTTGAGGTCCAACTCGTCGAGAGCAAGGAGGGTGGCAAGGCCGCCATCCTCGCGCAGCACGATGGGTACGACGCGGCACGCCTGTTGATGGGTGCGCTCTTTGATCGTCTTGGCGCGCAACTCGGCGGCGACTTCTACGTCGCGACGCCGGCGCGTGACATGTTCGTCGCTCTCTCGCCGGGCCCGGGCCCGTTCGTGAAGCGCCTGCGTCAGCGCGTCGAGCACGACTACCGCCGCCTGCCTTATCCGATCACGCCCGACTTCTTCTACGTCACACGCGACGGCGTCGCGGGCACGCGGACGGAGACGGCGAACGAAGAAGCGGCGTGAGGTTCCGTGGCCGTGAACCAGCCTGACTGTGAGTTTCGCACCGCCGCTCACCGCTCTTGAGGTGCAGCAACAAACGAGGACGCAGCGGCGATCACCTGTTGGATTTCTAGCCTTGCTGCCCTGTCTGCCGGCCAACCCACAACATGTGCGTGATTAGCGTTGTGAGCCCGAGCGGCAGCGATGACCGACATCGTACTGCCGCTGGCACGCACACTTTCGACTCGAACATCCGCTCTTCCGTGCAGCGAACGACCGATTTGATTTTGAAGTGCGTTTCTGCACATCGCCCATAGTTCCGCCACCTCGATACCAACGTGCCGAGTGACGGAGAGGTTCCCGTCCGGAGGTGGTTCAAAGGCTTCCGCTTTGAGTGAAAGCGTCTGCTTGTTGAACCAACGACTAGCAACGATCGCTCTAGCCACAAACTCGTCTGACATCAGCGGTGTGCCGTCTGATTCAATACCAGACGCTGGGTCAGAGCCGGATTCCGGTGACTGTTCACTCATGGATTTGAAGCGCGGTCGATGAGGGTCTGCAAGTCTCGAGGAACTGCGCCCAAAAACGCGGACGTGCCGCTTCGTCGTTCAGTGCCGAAGAGCATCGCCCAATGGATCCAACCATCGCTCGAAAAAAGCAGGCTCAATGTCCAACTGGCACTGCGCGCCCATTGCATGGTGACCCAACCCTCACCACTGACGCCAAGAGATGGGTGTCGAAATCCAATTCCCAGACTACGCAAGAACTTCTCAGCGTGTCGCCGAGAGCCTGAATCGATGGGCAGTCCGTCATAGCCATTCCACCCGCGAACCGATGCCTCTGATGCAAGAGACTCCAAGTCATCAAACGCGGCTTGCATGCCAACAGATCGCGAATCCTGGAGCCTGCCACGAATACCCTCAATAGCCGTGGAGACGTAGACGGACTCTCGGCTCAAGCCGCCACTCGGAGCTCCGCAAGTCGCACAGGTAAATGCCATGGTGAGGGGCCAGTTGTTCATCTACAAAGATCCGTGAATCCTTTGGTGACGCCTGCAAAGAAAGCGGTGTTTTTCAGCCAGTGCATCTCCTCTAGCCGCTTTGAAATCATAGGCATTTCGGCAGGAAACGGTTCGGTCATGACCGCCTCGATGTCCACAATCAAGGGAATGATGCCCGGCCTAATGACCCCCAAATCGATCGTCCGAACCAGCCGAGCCTGATAACTCGGCATTTCTCTCAAGGCCAGCACGTCCTGATGCAAGAACGGTCCTCGGATCATCGCAGACGACAGACTACCAATCCCCTCAAAATACTTCGATGGTTCGAACCCGATCTCCGGAACTTCCAGCCGATTGATGTACCTCACTAGCAATCGCTCGACTGACCTGATCGAAGCACACTTGGCGAATCGCTCCCACAGCCACAGTGCGTCACTGTAGATCGCTTGCCAGCCTCGGTACGGCGCGAGGCAGTTGACAGTGATTCCATCACGAGTAATCGTCGCTGCCTGCTTGGAATCGGCTGAAAATACCCTGTAGCCGGCCCACCCAATCTTGGCCTGCTGAGAAGCAGGACTCAGGGTCGTGTCACCGGTTTCGCTTGGTTGGCCGGGCTGGAATGCCAAGGTGATTTGAGCAGAATTCAAGCTCTGTGATTGCGGATACTTGTCTCGGACGCTCGCCACCAATTGGCCCGCAGACGACTCGCTCCAATCCCCCTCTACTCGCGCGACTAACGAGATCATCGCTTCAACGATGGGGTCTTTGGCCAACTGCGGAAATGTCTCTTGAAGATCCATGAGTACCCAACGATATGCCGAGCATGTGGTTCGGCGCCTGCGCTAGGTTGCTCGCTCTGGATCCGGGAAATCCCGGTACAGCGCGCTCTGGAAGTCTGTCACCATCGAGTAGACCGGGTGGTGCAGGCGTTCGACCTCGCCCGCGCGGGTGGCGACGACGCCGAAGGCCTGGTCCATCTGCGTCAGGTCCTTGAAGGCGATGCTGATGTGGAACTCGCCGAGGTGCGCCGGGCCAAACCCGAACTTGCGGCGGGTCATGCGCCATGATTCGATCTTGCCCTGCGATTTCAGGTGGCCCATGTACGCGTCGACGGCCCCGACAAACTTCAGGTCCTCGCGCGAGTCCTTGAGGTTCACCCAGATCTCGTAGTAGTTCACGCTGGCGTCCCGCTCATGAGTTTCTCGTACATCTCTTCGTCGATGCCGAGGTATTCTCGCATCTGCTTGTCGTAGGTCTCCGCATCCTGATCGCGCGAGAGGTCGAGGCGCATCTCGTTGATGACCTTCGTCCCCTGCTTGATCCAGGTGTCGAACGTCTCCTGCGAGATGTGATCGAAGATCCACGCGCCGACGGGGCCCTTGAAGGGCGGGCGAGCCATCTTGTGCCCCGCCTGACCGGTGCGGCTGCAGACGAACGTGCCGCCACTCGCGCTGGGCGCGGCGGCCTTGATGGCCACCTCCGGCACCGGCGCGCCGAGTTTCTGCAGGAGTTCGCCCATCGCCTTCTGCGGCATGCGGTCGCCCTTGGCAGCGGCGGACGTGTAGCCAGCGGTCAGGACTTCGATCGCTTTGTCAGAGTCGCCGACTTCGGCGAGGGATTGCCCGGCGAGTTGGAAGGCTTTGGACATCGCGGGATTGAGAGCCGTGCAGCGGATGAAGGCTTCGGCGGCATCGCGATGGCGGCCTGCCTGGGCGTAGGCCTGCCCGAGGCTGAACCAGGCCATGTCGTTGTTGGGGTCGGCCTCTGGGCGGACCATGGTCTCGAACTGGTGGATGCGTGCGTTGATGTCCATGGTGTGTCAGCGATGCTCAGCGCGGGCCGGTGGTTGGTTCGGGCTTGGGCTCGGCCTTTGGTTCGGCGTTGGGTTCGGGCTTGGGTTCGGGCTTGGGTTCGGGCGTGGGTTCAGGTTTCGGCTCGGGCTTGGGTTCGGGCTTGTTCTCTGCCGCGGGAGTTGCGTCGGTGGCGGCGGGCTTGGGCTCGCTCGCGGCCTTCTTCGCGGCGATGGCGGCGTCGGCCTGGGCGACGAGCGTTGCGATCTGGGACTTCACGGGGTCCTTGAGTTTGTCCACGCTTGCACGGCAGATCTCGAGGGCCTTGGGGTGCTTGGGGAGATTCTCGGCAAAGGAGCGCCGAACGTTCTCGACCATCTCGGAGTTGCGTTCGCGTTTCTTGGCGGCGAGTTGCTGTTCAATTGGCGTCGTCGGCTGCTTCGGCTCGGCGGGGACGAAGGCCTCGTACAACTTGTAGATCATCTTCTCCGAACCCGTCGCGTAGAAGGCGTACCACAGCATGTTGACGTGCTGGCCGCCGCTGCCGCGGAACGTCGCCTGTGTGATATCCTGCGGCTTCTCCTTGAGCCAGGGATACGCGATGCGGTTCTTGTGTCCTTCGGGCAGTTTCACCCCTTCGAGGAGCGCCTGATTGCCAGCCTCGGTTTGAGACTGCCAGACGGCGGTCCACCACCACGTCTTGTTGGGCTCTTCGAGGTCGCCGATGGTCGCGCACCACTCGGCCATGGATGCGGCGTTCTCACGCATGCAGGCCCAGAAGAAGCCGACCATGTTCCAGTTGAAGTCCTTGTTGCCGGTGGCAAATGCGTTCTCGCGCACGAGCGTGCGGAAGGCGTCGAGGACGCGGTGCGGCTCTGGGTTCTGGTAATAGGTCTCAATCCAGCGTTGGACTTCGTCCTTGTTCTGGAACGAGCCGCTGGTGGAGGCAGGAGCGATGGCGGCCGCGTTGGGTTCGGCCGCTGGCGGTGCAGTCGATGCTGGCTCGGCGGGAACCGCAGGGGCTTGTGGTGCTGGGGCGGGCTCGGGAGCCTTGGCGGGCGTTGCCTGATCCTGGCCAAGGGCCTGACCTGAGAGGACGAGGAACGCGACGATTGAAACGCTGGTGATGGAGTTCTTCACGCACGGATCGTAGGGGCCAGCCCCACGGTTGGGCACCCCTCGCTACACTGCCTCCCGCATGCCACCCAACCCTGCTTCTGGACCCCTTGCGACCACCCTGGCCGGGGTGCCGCTGCGCAATCCGGTGCTCTTGGCGGCGGGGACGGCGGGGTATCTGGACGAGATGGGCGATGTGCTCGACCTGTCTGGCGTCGGGGGCGTTGTCACCAAGTCGATCACGCCAGAGGCACGCGAGGGCAACGCCACCTGGCGCATTCTGACGACCGAACATGGCAATGGTCGGGGCGGGTCGATGCTCAACGCGATCGGCCTCGCGAACATGGGGCTCGATGCGTTCTTGAAGGATGTGGCTCCGAAGATCGCGAACGCCCCCACCACGGTCATCGGGTCGATCTCGGGATTCAGCATCGAGGACTATGTCAAGGTCGCGCGGGCGATGGATGGAATCGCCGGATTGGCGGCCGTCGAGTTGAACGTGTCGTGCCCGAACGTCAAGAGCGGGACGGAGTTTGCGTCCGACGTCGGGATGCTGCGCGAGTTGGTGGGCGCGGTGCGCGCGGTGACGGGGCGCGTGCGACTCTTCGTGAAGTTGAGTCCGGTCGCGATCGGGCAGGTGAGTGGCGGGACGCCGGGCGTTTTGGGGATCGTGAACATCGCGCGGGCGGCGATCGAGGGCGCTGGCGTGGTGAATGGGCCTCACGGAAGGCCCGGCGCGGACGCGCTGTGTATTGCGAACACGGTGCCGGCGATGGCGATCGACGTGCACACGCGCAAGCCGAGGCTGGCGCGCGGGAGTGGCGGGCTGTCCGGGCCTGCGATCCACCCAATCGCGGTGAAGTTGGTGCGGGATGCGTACGTGGGCATCTGCCGTGACAGCAAGACGCCGATCATCGGGATTGGCGGCGTACTGACTTGGGAGGACGCGGCGGAGTTTGTGCTGGCGGGGGCGACGGCGGTCGAAATGGGCACCGCGCTCTTTGTGGACCCAAGGTCGCCCCAGCGAGTGGTGAAGGGGCTGCTACGCTGGGTGCAGGAGCAGGGGAAGACCTCGATCGGGGAACTCGTGGGGCAGGTCGCAGAGTGAGTTGGGGAGAGCACATTTCATGAAGATGCGCGCGTTTATTCTCGCAACGTTGGCGATGCTCGGCCCAGTCACCTCTGGTGTGTGGGCGCAGGGCCTGGAGCCTGTTGAGTCCACGGCTCTTGCAAGTGCCGAGCCGCGGGATGTTTCATCGATCCTTGAGACGATTCGAGCCAAGCACGATGTCCCGGCGCTCGCGGCGGTGATGGTGCGTGCCGACGGTTCGATCATCATGCAAGGCGTCACGGGCGTGCGTCAGGCGGGAAGCGAGACGAAGGCCACGCTCGACGACTTGTTCCACCTGGGCTCGTGCACGAAGGCGATGACCGCGACCCTGTGCGCGATGCTGGTGGAAGAAGGAACGCTGTCGTGGGACATGACGCTCGAGGGCGCGTTCCCCGATGCGTTCGCGCCGGCAGAAGGCGACAAGAAGGTCGCGGCCAACCCAGCGTGGAAGAGCGTGACGCTATTGCAGTTGGTGACGCACCGCTCGGGCCTGCCGACGGATCTCAAGAAGGATGGGCTGTGGTCGACGCTGTGGCGCTTCAGGGGCACGCCGACGGAGTCCCGGCGTGCGCTCCTGGAAGGCGTCATTCGCTACACGCCTAAGAGTGCGCCGGGCACGAAATACGAGTATTCCAACGCCGGTGTCGCGCTCGCGGGGCACATGGCCGAGGTGAAGGCCGGCAAGAACTATGAGACGCTGATGCAGGAGCGGTTGTTCAAGCCGCTGGGCATCACGAGTGCGGGGTTTGGTGCGCCGGGAGTTGTGCCGCCAGCACATGATGCAACTGGCGCGATGGTGATCGACCAGCCGCGCGGGCACCGCGAGAATGGTCTACCCGTGCAGCCCGGGCCTGGCGCCGACAACCCGGCGGCGATCGCGCCGGCAGGGACGGCGCACATGACGATCGGCGACTGGAGCAAGTTCGTCGCGCTGCACCTGCGGGCGGCGAGGAACGAGTTGCGCGAGACGGATCCGATCAAGGCGGCATCGATCGCGACGCTGCATACGCCGTTTCCGATCAGGGAAAAGACGCCCGCGGACGAGGGGTATGCCGCTGGGTGGCGTGTCGTGAAGCGCCCCTGGGCGGCGGCGACCAAGGAAGGCGACCGGCGAGCATTGTCGCACAGTGGCAGCAACACGATGTGGTTCTGCGTGGTGTGGATGAGCCCCGAACGCGACTTCGCGGTTCTCGTCGCGTGCAATCGCGGCGGCAAGGCTGGCGAAAAGGCGACGGATGATGTGGCGGGCACGCTGATCCGCGAACTGAAGAAGTGAGACCAGTTCTACCTTGAGCGTGCGTTCACGCCGTCAATGAGGTCCGCGGAAACGTCGCGCTTGCGCGGCGCGAAGCGCCACGATTCGGAAGACCTCATCGTGGGCGTGTGAATCGCAGAGGATTGGTGCAACAGGCTCAGCATCCGTTCTCGAAGTGAAAGAGGAAGAAGAGCAGGTCGTTAATATCGACGCCGCCGTCGGATTGGGCGGGATCGACGCCGTCGTTGTCGAGATCGACGAGCGCGTTGCCAGCCTCGAACCCTGTGAGGAAGGCGAGCAGGTCATTGATATCGACGCCGCCGTCGGGGTTAAGGCCGTTGGAAAGGTCGCCGTCGTTATCAAGGTCGGCCGAGCAGCCAGCAGGCGGGCGGAGGAACGCGATGCCGCGTGCGTTGGGCCCGCCGAGGGCGATGATGTCGGCGTCGCTCAAGGCCTCGTCGGTGTAGAGATAGTTTGCAACGTACACACTTTCGCCCCTGCCCTGCAAGTCAGCGAACAGGCAGATCGTCGACGCCATCGGCGCGAGCGTGGCGTTGGGCGACTGTGCAAAGGGGCTCGGGAACTGGCCCCAGGCGTTCCACGTCGCGGGCGCGACCGCGGTGCCATTCGGATTTGTAGATGACGCATCGCCCCAGCGGGGGTCGGTGGACTTGGCGGAGGCGTAGAGCCAGTCGCCGCCGGTGGTGCCGATGTACGCGCCATTGAGGAAGACGCGGCCTTGCTTGGTGCGATACCCATCGCTCGAGATCGCGAGGCGGAACCACTGGTTGGGCGCGATCGCCGTCGGAAGGTAACTGCCGACGAGGACGTTGTACCCGAACTGCGCCTGCGCGCCGACCTTGTGAATGAACGCGTCGGCCTCGGCATCGTTGTTGTGGTTGTCCTCGATGAGCGCGACTGGATACTCGGCGTTCCACGCGGCGGTGGGAATCAGGATGTCCCACACCATCGTCCACTGGCCGTTGCGATCCTCGGGCCAGTAATCGCGCGTGTTGGGCCAGAAGGCAAGGCCCAGGCCGCGGGACTTGGCGCGATTGGTTGGATCGGCGAGATTGCGCGTGGGGCTCGTCTTATAGACGGTGTCTTCTTCGCCGTTGATACTCGAGATGCCGAAGGATGTCGTCGTGCCGAAGGCGGATTGCGCTTGCGTGACATTCTGCGGCGTGGGTGGATTCGGATATGTCGTCTCGCCGCCGGGGCCGCCGAGGATGGGGCCGAACGCCGCATCATCGAGATAGCGGAGTTTGCCCGGGCCCGACGCCGGCGCGAGG
>Ga0209175_10001386_pt1 | contig 12194 bp, 9 predicted proteins | sample JI91814C2DNA_FD_187506 | JGI IMG/M metagenome (GOLD analysis project Ga0209175, IMG submission 187506) | Wastewater effluent complex algal communities from Wisconsin, to seasonally profile nutrient transformation and Carbon sequestration -... | ecosystem: Engineered > WWTP > Effluent > Algae...
CTTGTAACACGCATCAGTCCTGTAAAAGCAATACGGTTCAGTTAAGAATAATTTCCCTCATCCTTAAAAAAGCTGAACAAATATTTTCTACATTTGCGCCCTTTAATAAAGCAATTTATATAATTCTATTACTCCTTTTCTCTTTGACACTTTAATGGGTAAGTGAAGCTCATTTAGCGCCATAAATTGTTCATAATCGTTCATTTCTATATTTAAACACAAGCCACCTTTGTCTGAAAAACTATTTGAATGCTCATAGTTAGCTACTCTGTAAAGAACTTCTCCTTGAGATATAATATCTGAGGTATTGCTTTCTTCTTTATAGGTACCAGAAGTCAGTAAACATAAATAAGGTTTATTGTGAGCATGTAAAGAGATATTTGAGTTTGCCGAATGAATGGTCATTGAGATCGTAAAATTCTCTGTTCTTAATGATTCGGTGGTTATCCCAAAATATTGATTTTCTTTTAAATTCATCGGCTTTAATTGTGGCTAACGAGCGGGGCTTGGCGCTGTGGCGGTATTCCTTGTTACATCAGCCCGGATATGTCGCTGAGCAAAGTTATGTTGATCCGTACATATTCGTAAAGCCGCCATGACGCCAAACTCCTTGTTGAGTGCAGTGCCTCGACGTAAGTATTTTAAATAGACTGTCAGCTTTTTGCTTTTGCAGAATACCTTTTTTTGGAAGCCCCAGAGCCATCAATATTTAAGGTGTCCATGTAAATTGCAGATAACTCTTCGCAAGCCGCTTCGACGGCATGATTCTGCTCATCGAATGTTATTAAGATATCGGATTGACCGTGACTTTCAAATAGCGGATATGAGGCGATCGCTACCTTAGATGGGAGTTTCTTGCCAAAAAATTTTTGATTAATGATTAGGCCGACATTTCCCTCTTCAGCTATTTTATCAAATTCACTTTCGATTAGCGCAGTAAAGGTTCCCGCATGTTCGCCATCGACCTTTACATCAAATTCATATCCTGGTATATCAAAATCAGAGTACAGAAAAGTATTTTTTAAACTTAGCTCTATACCGTCGCCTTTAAGTGTTATAACGGGCTTAAAAATGTTATTAGGGAAACTCATGATTTTCCGACCGCGAATTGGTGATGACATAATGTATGTTTTAGTTGTGAAGATTTGATTAACCAATTTGAAGATACGGGTATTCGTAGTAACTAATAAAGACCGGAATCAATTGTTTGAAATGGCTTCTATAGCATTGCACACAACTGTCAATATACGAAACTAATAATCTCCCTCAATTTCTCACCTTAAATGAAAGTCAATTCTTTACCACCGAAAACGAAAACCATTGCTATTTCGCAAATTTCTTCCGCTATCCGGTAATAAATATTTCTACACGCTTTCTCAGCCCAAATCAACCTCATCCCGCCCCTACCCCCCCCTCATATACCCCTCCATCCATCTGCCCTGCTAAAAAGAGGGTGTCGCCGTTGTTGAAGGTCGTGTAGAATTGCTGATGCAGGTATTGCTGACGGATATATTGGGTGAAGAGCTCGGCCACCAGTTCGGTGCTGTTGCGGGTGGGGGAAAAATTAGTAGTCTTTCATGTAGGGAATACACAAACAAGACTTACACTTAGAAAATCATCAGGCTCCTTTCTTGTTGTTGAAATCATCATCGAATTCTTTCAAAGAATTTAAAAAAGCAGCCGGCTCATAGTCAAAGAACTCCCGGAATAATTTCAACACCCCCTCATTCCCCACCGTATGATGCATAGTCATTTTTTCTTTGAGGGTGGATTTGCCGAAACCCAGAAAACCTTTTTTCTCCTCCATCCGCTTGTACCCCATGATGAACATGCGGGCTTTGTCTTCATTTTCTGAAGTGGCAAATAAAGCCACCCATAAAAGCGGTAGCTCATTATCCTGATAAACAGTGATGGTGGGAGCAGCGGGATAGTTGTCCCACTCCATGTTGAGAAAGATGCTTTCGAAATCAGCATAGCTGAGTGGCTGCTTTTCAGTAACAAAGCCGGAGCTGTTTTCTTTGTCGTTTGGAGTGTACAGGTCGTAGTGGTACTGCATGTCTTATTTTTTTACAGGAACCAGCCTGCCCATGACTGGCGCCGTGATCTGTTTTTTGTTCCTGATATAATCCATGACAAAAGAAGAAAACGGTTTTTCGGTATTTGTTTTTTTCAGGTCATGAAAGGTGGCATATAAATCACCGCCATCTGCCACAAAACTGTTGGTGGCCACCGTGTACATTTTTTCATCAACAGAAGGTTCGTTACCGATATTTAATTTCACCAGGCGCTGCCCGATCGGCTGACTCATATCGTACCAGGCTGTTAGTCCGGATACCTGCATCATTCCCCTCTCCAGTGAAAAACCCTGCTCCAGTACTTCTTTGATCTGCTTGCCATTCATTTGCAAAACAGATAATGTGTTAAAAAAAGGAACAGCATCCAATACATTGCCATTGGTCACCATACCGGCCGGAATATCGGCCCTTATCCCTCCCGCATTTTCAAAACCAATATCAGCTTTGCCGGCTTCCCGGATGATATCGGCAATAAAACATCCCAATGAAGATTCCCGCTGATAATCCCTGACCAAACGGGTTTGAAGTACACCCAATGGCTGGCCGATCTCGGGTGCCGATTTCTTTTTGTAGGCATTGATTTTTGAAAGCACGCCGGGGTCGGGTTTGTACTTTGCAGTCCAGACTTTCAGCAATTCTCCCTTAGAAGAAATGACTTTTCCATCTTTTACCTGGAGTTTGATATAACCCAGTCTGGTGCCATAGCCATAGGTTTGTACAATCAGCGCCCCATTGGTTGGCTCCTTATAAGGAATTTCAATCCCCCTGTGTGCATGTCCGCCCACATAGAGATCAATACCGGGCACTTCCCGGCAAAAACGGATGTCTTCATCAAAATCTCTTTGCACTTCAGGTCTGGCTTCCGCATCGGTCTGCTGCGGGCCTGTCTTTCCCTGGTGCGCCAGCACAACAATCAAATCCACCTGTGGCTTTAATTCTTCCACCATCTTCTTCGCAATGGGAATGGGATCCCGGAATTCAAGATCAGCCGATCCCTCCTGCCACAATACACTAAAAGCATCCAGTCCGATAATACCAATAACACCCAGCCTCAGACCGTTTTTTTCAAGAATGGTATACGGTCTGGAATAAGCAATATTGGTTCCCTTATAAAATATATTAGCCCCCAGGACGGGAAAGGGCACCCGGTTCATTTGCTTGATAAAATTTTTACTGCCATAATCGAATTCGTGGTTGCCAATTCCCATGGCATCGTATTTCATACTCATCATCATCTCCATCAGGATTTCACCCTGACTTACATTGGAGAGCATGCCCGTAAACATATCACCTGCATCAAATAAAAAACTATTCTTCTCTTTAGCCCTGATCTGGTTTATCATGGTGGTCAGTTGCGCGGCACCACCTAATTCAGGAGATCCTTTCACCCAGTAAGCAGGAATGGGGTCGAAAGCACTATGAAAATCGTTGGTGTAAAGAATGGTTACTTCCTTTGTGCCGGTCTGGGCATTGGCACTGATACTTACCAGCCATAGGACCGAAAACAGTTGCAGTTTTAATGACTTCCTATTCTTCATTAAAAATTTCTTCATTGATGGTTTGATATAAAGAATGAATACAGATTCAAATACCAAAGTAAGGGCCTGCCTTTTTTCGCGGTAATTAGATTGAATCTTACTGTTACCAATATAAGTTTATTTTATCATCCAAGAAAAATGGGGTCTCTTTCTTTACCACAAAGCTGCGGGAAACGGGTTGTCGTTATAAAATTGGCTATCGTTTGCCGAATAGTCCGCCAATAAACAAGTGCATAAAACGAATCGTCATCCAGGTCGAGACATCATCGGGGAAGCTGTAAGCTGTTGCCTGACTGATTGCAGAAAATCCCTGTTCAGCTTTAAACAGCTCTTCTCTGCTTCCATAATTGCCGGATAGACACTAAATGTCCAAATAACACCACTGGTACAATAAAAGTAGGCAGCCAGCTGAAAGGAAAATACTCAATGGCAATATTGGGCTGATCAAAGGCAAACTGCTGTATAGGTGTGCGGGCAGATAAAAGTGCATTCACCACAATATTGATCAATAAACCAAGACATATAAAATTCCAGACGAGAAGAACCCGGGGGTTCCATTTTGCTTTTGTAAGCCCGAAATAGGCAACGAAAGGTGCCGTGATACCGGCCAGAATATCAAAATTCCTGCCTTCAAAAGTCATTAGCTCCGGAACGGCTTTGTGCAGGTAAAGCCAGTATAAAACAATTTCAACCGGTATCCTGATTATGTTTAAATAAGTCAGGTTTTTTAAAGGCAGGCTATCAATAAATCGTCTACCCTTTAAGGTTGAAAATAAGATTATGATGGTCAGAAAAGCAGGCAGGATGCCGATCAGCATAATTTTTGGCGGAAAGGATCCTGTGTCTGTGTTGTAAACATTTTGCAGGCTCAGCACCGCTTGCCATATCAGCCAGATGACCAAAGAGATTGTAATAATTGCCGTAGTCTTTCTGTTGTTATCTGCATGCGCATTACTGATCACCCATATAAAAAGCAGTAAACAGGCCAGGGTAGTCAGGCCAAAAAATAGTGAAATATATACTGGCAAATTTTCTAACATTCTTGATGACGCATGTTCGGAATTTCCCTACTTAACTAACCCGGAAGATTATTTCCAGAATTTAAAAAAACTTTTTTTGACCGGCTTCGTTTTCCCCATTTCCGGAGGACAGGTCTTTGTCCCTTCAATAAAACCATATACTGCCGTATTGAATCCGGATTCAACGGGCAGATCATTTTTGCATTCTTTGATAATAAAAGCGGTAGCCATGGCACAGGAATAGGCCATTTCTTCATGACTCAATTGCTGGACTGTCATAATCTGAAAAGCATCCTCCTGGATTTTCTCCAACGTATCCTTAAAGGACAAATTCGAATCCACATTTGTAGCCTTATCCATTTTTTCCCCATCCAGCTCCACTCCCATATTGCTCAGTGTACCTATCAGTATATTGATTAATAATGGCCCTTTTTCATTGGCTTCTTCTGAAAGTACAGCAGTACCTGGTTTGATATCGCCCAGTTTAAAGCCAAATGACCTGAAAAGGAAACTCCCCGCCAGTCTGGCACCGGCAGCAATCGCAGTTGCGGAATGTATTTGCCTGTTGGTTCCGATTTTTTCGGCGATCAGATCTACTATTTCGCCTGCGGCGATTTGCTGTTCGGGTTTGATATTCATGGCTATGAAATTACAGGAATTATGAATTTGTTATACCCGACTTTTTAAGCCATCTAGTACGCCACTTGATTATCGTCCGGGATGGAGACTGAGGGCAGGAATACTATCAGCCCGGAATAGCAGCTATTCTTTGTTGGGTGTTGAGCTGTTTTCGTTCAGTTTGCCATAATAAATCAAATCCACAATTTCACCCGAGGTGGTTTTATAGTCCATTCTGATAACACCTTCTTTTTCAAATCCACATTTTTCTGCTACTATTTGAGCAGATTTATTTGTATGATGCGTTCTGAGAAATATTTTCTTGAATTGGAAATGGTCAAAGCAGTAGTCCATAAAATATTTCATTGCTTTTGTTGTCAGCCCTTTCCCGGCGTATTGCTCGTCTGTATAACAACCAATCTCCGTTTTGGGGATGGTCCAGTCAATATTTTTCAAGTCAAAGAATCCAACAAAGGCATTTGTTGAATTATCGACCAAAACGTAAGGGAAATACTGTTTTGCTTCTCTCTTATCAGATAAATCTTTTAAGAATATTTCTGTTGCTGCAACATCTTTTGTCCTTGACACAGTTCCTGTAAAAAAATCTTCAAGTCGCTTTCTGTTTCTTTCCACCAGTTCGAAATAGGCTTTCAGGTCGCTTAGTTCCAATGGCCTGATTGTAAAATTTTCAAAGTTGATCATTTGTCAAAAACTGTGCTTTTAAAATGTAACGGTATATAGCAGGAATTCAAAAATAAATGAATCTGCTGCTTCATCCAATTCCTTATCCCCGGCATCAATGACTTAAGGCCGACGAGTCCGCCATTAAACTTGTCCTAAATATGAATCGGCGCCTTAGGCGAGACATCGTCGGGGGAAGCGGAAGGTTGTGGCTTGGGTGATTTGAGAAATGACTCCGGTGGAGTGAATCTAAATGCGTGTATAAACCAGGGATATGTCACAGCCCAGGATTTTCCTGAAATCTTCAATAAAACTGTCTTTAAACTTCCCCAATTCCAAAAGGCAAATCCCAGATCACTGAAACCCCATTCCGGTGTAAACTTAAATTGATGGATTTCTGTAGGCACATTACATAGCGGGCAGGTCAGGTTATTACTTCTATTGTCGTCCCATTCGCTTAAAAACTCCCAATCTTTATTTGAAATATCCTGACTGCATACAGGACAAACGAGTGAATCGATTCCGTTTTGTCCTGTATGAAAAATCCGGCGTTCAGTAATAATTTCTAGCCCATTATTCATTAAGCTGTATGGCAGTAACTCGGGTTCTTCAGAAATATTTTTTGCCCCTTCAGCAATTGCATAACCATGGCTTGAACTAAGAACACAATCAGTAAGAAATGGGGAAACAATGTCAAGCGAAACAAGCCACTCTAAAATAGCTTTTGCCTTAATTTCTCTTTCCGGATAAACTGAAAGTTTTGGCACTATTGAAATACTGCTATCACTCATACATTTATGTTGAACTTGGGTAGAACTGATTAATCGTAACACCTGAATATAAATCTACAAAACCTCTTTTAATCCCGACAAGTCCGCCAGAAAACTTGTACTAAAATGGAGCACTGGTCAAGGCGAGACATCGTATGAGAAGCAAGTTTGGTGTGGTATGGTATGTAAACAAGAACTCCGGGCTAATGAGCGCCCGGAGTCCCCGATTTAAATAACGTTATTCAATAAGAAGACTCTCTGTTTCTTATAAACAAGGGGGAGACTCCGGGCCGGAAAGCCCCCCAGCAGAAGCACTTCGTATTTCGACCTTCGTATTTCGAACTTCTATTTTATCTAAGACGTTAATGTACAAAACATCTATCCTCTTGCCAAATCGTGTTCGCCCGGAGTCCCCGGAACTTGTAGCGGAATACAAATGAACTTTGTTACCCTTATTAAGGTTAGTACGGGAGACTCCGGGCCGGAAAGCCCCCCAGCAGAAGCACTTCGTATTTCGACCATCGTATTTCGAACTTCTTACTTTATTTCTCTCATCATCCACCCCGCCCCACTCATATCCGCCGCCGATGGAATGCTGGCCATTAATTTTCCGCCGCTTAAAAAGATTTTGGAACCTGCTCGGTATCGGTTTTCAATATAGTAGCCGCCACCGGGAGCCGGCTGTATGATCCAATGAGCACTCCAGGCACCATCAGGAATCACAGCGGCTGCCAGCGGACCAGCTTCCATGTGCATCCGCCAGCCCTCCTTCCATTTGTTTTCGATCCAGTAATAATCGGTACCCGGCACTTTTTTCAGGCGCCATAAAGCACTCCAGGCACCGTCACCAATCGGACCGGCCAACAAGGTTCCTGTTTCTACATTCAGCGCATAGGAAGGAAATGCCATGTTCTCCATTCTGAATTCTTTTCCCACCCAATCAGCCGCCCCAGCTGCTTTCAAAGGCAGGCTTACACCACGGCCCGGAGGCATAAGCGTCAGCGAAATATTGGTGAGCACATAGGTCTTTAACTGCCCCTTATCATAAGTTGATAATTTAATTTTTTCTATCTGCCAGTCATCGGCGAAATTATCAGCTGAAAATAAATTCAGATGAGTCAGCTCTCCCAGATCATATCCGGTAAACACACCGCGAACAGTTTGTCCGCTCAAAAATAAATTATCGCCAACCTGACTGCCCGGTGCCCGCATAATCCCCCTTAATGGAAACAGGGATATCTGCAGTTTGCCCCCATTCAATGACATCTCCACGTTTTCAGTTGTCCCGAATGTTGGACTCCCGCTCTTTGTGGTGATCTCAACGGTATAATCCCTGAATCCGGAAGGAGCCGCCAGGGGCATGAGCATATTATAGGTGATCGGTTTATTGATGAAACCATACATCAACGATCCATCCGGATTTTCCACATGCATACCATTTAAAATCCAGGAGTCTGCAGATCCATTGTTAAACTGGACCGACTGCACGGGACCAATATCCGGTATGGTCAAGGACATCTCTCGTTTCATGGACCAGAAAGCATCGGGTTCATTCGGATACTGAGTGATGGTGACCGGTTCTGATTTTCCCGATACACCGATCAACGTAACGGTTGTCGCCCGCATCACCTGCTTTTTATCCAATCCATATAAAGTGACTTTATAATTAACTTTTTTACCAACAGATAAAGCCAGGTTCACCGCTGTTTGTCCGCTCCGGATTTCACAATTCGTACAACTGGAAAATGCACCATTGCCTGTAGGGGGCTGTACGGCCACTGTGTTGAGTTTTAAATTATCGGTCATACCGGCATTCAATGCCTGTATACGGATTTGATTCAAGGTACCCAGGTCTTTTTCTGTTTGCACGGAGAAGGTGGTGCGTTTACCAGGCTGCAAAACACCAAACTGTGTCAGTGGTAATAATTCAGTACTGCCCATGTTTCCGGTAAGCACCACGCCCAGTCTTTCTGTGGTAGCCGCATCCGCATCCATCGTGGGTTCGAGATTGATGAGATAAGAATAAAGAACAGCAGGTGGCTTAGTGGCTGTGGCAAGACTTTTTGTATCACTGGCAAAACGATAAGTCGTTACCGGTTTTTTTATTTCATCTGCAAAGCTTTTAGCGTATCCCGATTTCATAATATTGCCGGTCACAATATCCCTGGCAATATTTTTGGCAGATTCTCCCAGGTTTTTAAAATCAATGGCTACGGTAAAATGATAGGGCTTCTTCGCCAGCGTGAAATTGAAAGCCACATTGGCCTTGTATTCGCTGTTCAATCCAAATACACCGGCAAACTCGGCCGACTTGATATCAAATAAACCACCCAATACATTGTCCATGACAAATTTGGTGGCTTCCAATGTACCCACCGACACTCCTTCCACCACATCCAGTCCTTTTTCAGCGAGATAATACAATCCCTGCAGGGTTTGTCTTTTTAAGATCAGCGTGGACACCCTTGGATCCAGATCCACACTGAATTCCTGTGGCAGTTTACCCAATGCCACCACGGCATTACTATATTCTGTGATCAGTGGCGTGGCCACTTTGATAGTGGCATCATTGGCGGCAATGGCCGATTTATAAATGGCAATCTCCGGCCAGTGCAGGGGATTGTATCCGTCAAGTCCATTCAGCTTAGCCTGACTGGCAGCATTGTTCTCCCTGCATGTTTTCACTAAATCCTGCTGCGTTTTCAAAGCCGTTTGCTTTTCTTCCAGCATCTGCAGGTTAAAAGCCTCCCGGTCAGATGCCACTAAACGACGGGCATCAAATATTTCCTTATCCACGGCAGCCAGGTTATCCGTCGCCGTTTTCAATTTATCCCTGGTGGCCTTGATACTATTTTTAACAGATGAAATCTGTTCATCAATGGCCGAAGTGACCAGTTGATTTAATCTGGAAATAATATCATTCCTCAGTACTGCTCTTACTGCAATACCACCACCGGAACTACCCAGACTTTGCCCCTTAGCTTCCAGCGTGGCTTCAAACATGTCTGCAATTTTCCCACTGGTGGTGAATTCAAATCCTTTGTCGTCGAGGTTTAATGTCGTTTCACTGGAGATACCGAGCAGACTCACTTTGCCATCCACAAACATACTGGGCATGGATCCCTTGGTATAAGCGAAACGAAACTGCGGCCGGTCGGTGGTTCTTCCACCCAAGACAAAAATGCCATTGCCCCAGTTAATGGGATCCATGGAACCGGCACCAGCTACACCATTATCATTAATACTGAAATCACCATTGGCCTTGATCCCTGCAATGGATAATTGTCCGCTCACACTCACCCCTTTGTTATACTTTTTTCCAAAAGCCTCCATCCCATCCACCGGAACCACCAATACCCTTGCCTGATCGATTCCCGTATTCAGCATCGTGCGCAGTTGTCCCTGTATAGAGGCATTCTCCACAAAGGCTTCAATCATGGCCAGGATGGTCATGTTCTTCATGGTGATATCGATCAGGCTATTGGTAGGCTTGGTGATATCTACTACAATGGTGGCATCGCCTTCAATATGTTTACTGCGGTTAGAAACAGTACCTAATCTTGCTGCACCGGTTAAACCGAGTGAGCTGATGAGGATGGGATTTTTAAAATCAATTCCGGCATTGACCCCGATTTTGCGCAAGCCCACTCCGGGAATTCCAAAAGGATTGGTCCATTCGGGGAGATCAGATTTTCCATCGGGCCCCAGTTTACCATTCATCATGGCCCCGCTCTCTTTTTTGAGGGCAGCCATGAAAAACTCCCCTTTGATCTTTTGATCAACGGGAGCAAAGGCAAAGCTGGCATTAAAGCCCAGCAGGTCCTTACCAACCTGTGCTTCGATGCGGCCACCCAGACTCAATTCAATGGGATTCACGGTACCGAGTCGCAGACCGAATACCACTTCCTTCATCGTCACGCTGCTGCCCATGGGGATATTGAGGTCAAGGGCCGCATTCATGCTCATATTGGTAAATGTCTCGTTGCAGGTACCCCTGAGTTTGATGGCATTTATCTTGAGCAGTTTAGCCAGGTCCTCACTGAGTTTGATGCTGGATAATAAGTTCACCCCTTCTTCCACTTTGATCTCGCCTTCATCTTTTAAGGCAGCGAGATTACATTTGGCATCATCCTCTGCCATGGTGGAAATGATCAGGGCCGAGCCGGACAAGTCAATTCCATCCATTGGTGCCAGGGTGGAAGAAAGCGAAGAAAATTTAAAACCCGCCGGCGGTGCCAGGGCAAAAAGCATCAGTGATTTTGATTCTTCGGTGGCAGCGGTGAATTGTATTTCAGCTTCGCCGAAACTGGTGGAAGCCAGGGCGGAAAAATTTTTGGTGGTGGGATTGATACTGGCCGTTACCGATGAAATTTCCTTTGATTTCATGGAAGCCGGAATAAAGCGGAGCAGGCTATTGGCCCGGCTATCGCTTAAAAATGCCTGGAGGAGATTGGGAATACTGATATTGCTGGCGGTGAAACTGAATAACAGATCATCCGGATCGGAGGACATATTCGCCGAGAGGTTGATGGGCATGGCACCAATCCGGCCATCACCACTGATGGTGGCAGTAGCTTTGTGCTGGGGTGATGTTGGTTTATCGAGGATAAATCCAACACTGACACCGTCAATCGCAAAACCATCAAAGCCTTCCAGCTTATACTGTCCGATGCCAAAATTGATATTGACTTGTTCGAGACTGTCACCCTTCTCATCAAAACTGAGATTGAAATCCTTTAAAGAAATCCCCGTTTGCAATGGAAAGGATTTGGGCAGGAATTGGCTGAGGGATTTACCGGATAAGAATTTGCTGAGCTTATCGGCATTGATGCTGGCTGCTTCCGGGAAGGTAGCCGCGATAGACTTAATCTTTTTCGTTGATTGTATTTCGGCTTTCAGCGCAATATTATCAAAGCCAAAGAAAGAAACGTTCCCGCTGGCGACCTTGCCCCCGCTTTCTCCATCAGACAGACTCAGCTCACCGATTTTAATACCGGCAGGGTCCAGAAATTTATTGATAGCATCAGCGATGGCCTGCTTTTCTTCTTCGCCACCGAAAATTTTTGATTGATTCAGCTGCGTATGTAGCGGCTGGGCTTCCAAAGAGGAAAAACCAGTAATGGCAAACAAAAAGCAGAAAAGAAAAACGGGGAGAAAACGGCGCATGGGGTTATGTTTAGTGGTAGCTTGTAAATTACAGGACAGGCATGGCCTATCCATGGTCCAAATCTATCTTAATTGGAGGCATCTGCCACTCACCCTGTCAGGTGATTTATAAATGCCCGGAGTCCCCTGAACAAGGAGCGAAATAGAAATGAGAATTGTGTGTATCAGTATGGAAAGTATGGGAGACTCCGGGCGGGAATAATGCCCGGAGTCCCCTGAACAAGGAGCGAAATAGAAATGAGAATTGTGTGTATCAGTATGGAAAGTATGGGAGACTCCGGGCGGGAATAATGCCCGGAGTCCCCTGAACAAGGAGCGAAATAGAAA
>Ga0209175_10001396_pt1 | contig 12137 bp, 11 predicted proteins | sample JI91814C2DNA_FD_187506 | JGI IMG/M metagenome (GOLD analysis project Ga0209175, IMG submission 187506) | Wastewater effluent complex algal communities from Wisconsin, to seasonally profile nutrient transformation and Carbon sequestration -... | ecosystem: Engineered > WWTP > Effluent > Algae...
TCATTCCTATTCTCATCCAGCGCTGGGAATGCCATCGCTCGGTGATGTAGCCGCCCAGTCCGCCGAACTGGCGAAGGCACAGCACTCCATTACGACGGCCCTGGGCGTAACACCTACGAACTTCATACCGCCGACGAATCGGGTTGACGCTGCGACGTATGCAGCGATGGCGCAGAACGGCCTCACCTCGGTTTCCGGGCAATGCTCGTGGCCGCATACAAACACCGTTAACGACTGGGCCGGTGACGGCACCTCAAATTTCTGTTCTGGTGAATCCACTACTGGTGGACGAACCGCAATCGAAATGGATGGTCGCCTCCCCGAAAACACAGTTGCAGGGATCCGGACTGTTCCGGCAGGCGCGGTTATTGATTCGTGGAGTGACTTCGCGCAGCCCGCCAACCTTCCGAGTGCCTACGGTTGGATCAAGGCGCAATACGACGCCCAGGGGTTCGCCGTCATCATGTTGCACCCTCGGGAACTGGCGGCGGATCGCTGCGAGGGTGGTTCGAATGCCGCGCTGAATGAAGAAAAGGTGGCCGCAATCAAGGCAATCATCGCCAAGGGCAAGGAATTGAACTGGACCTTCACAACCCTCACCGGATTGTCTGCCACCTAGCCCAGCGCCCTCCCGCATTCGACAAACCCCCTTCGTGTTGGGGTTATGACGGCCGATTACGGCCGGGAAGCCCCAATACGAAGGGGGTTTGTCGAATGCGGGAGTTGAGGGTGGCGGCTACGATGGGCGGACACCGTCGGGAGGGGGATCATGTTCGCGCGCATTGCCAAACTGATCGTTCTACTCCTCATCGCCGTTGGCATCGGGTTCCTTGTCGGGCTTCTGCGTCCACGACGAGTCGCGAGCCGACCAATCGCTCCGGCAGACCACGTCGCCGACCTTCCCCGGAGGACTGAGCCGTGACACAACCGGCAACGAATCCGGGATCCCGACTCGATCCCTGGGTCGCTTCATACGCCGCCCGCGCCCAAGGCATGACGGCATCGGCAATCCGAGCGCTCTTCTCTGTGGCATCGCGGCCCGAGGTTGTCTCACTCGCGGGCGGCGCACCCTTCGTCTCGGCGTTGCCACTCGACGAGTTCGCGGACATGACGGCGCAGCTCATTCGTGATCGTGGCCCCACCGCCCTGCAGTACTGCACCGGCCAAGGCGACGAGAAACTTCGCGAACAGATCTGTGGCGTGATGGAACTGTCGGGAATTCACGCGCATCCCGATGATGTCGTGATCACCACAGGCTCACAGATGGCCCTGGACCTCACGGTCCGAGTGTTCTGCAATCCCGGTGATGTCGTGTTGGTGGAATCGCCTTCGTACGTGGGTGCGCTCGGTGTATTCGCGTCATACCAGTGCGAGGTCGTTCACGTTCCCACGGACAGTGAGGGCCTCAACCCGGCTGGCCTCAGTGAGGCGATCGACCGAGTCCGCGCTGAGGGCAAAACACCCAAGTTGATCTACACAGTTCCGACGTATCACAACCCGCTCGGCATCACTCAGCCTCCGCAGCGGCGTGCAGAGATCCTCCAGGTCGCGAAGAGCGCCGGGTTGTTGCTGCTCGAAGACGACCCCTACTGCCTGCTTGGTTTCGATGGCGAAGTTCCGCGCGCAATCCGGGCCGATGATGCTGACGCCGTTGTGTACCTCGGGTCATTCTCGAAAACGATTGCCGCCGGGCTTCGGGTCGGCTGGGCACTAGCACCCCACGGCGTGCGCGAGAAGTTGGTGCTGGCGTCCGAGGCCTCGGTGCTCTGCCCGTCAAACTTCTCTCAGCTCACGGTTTCGGAGTACCTCGCCACCCAACCGTGGCAAGAACAGATCAAGGGATTCCGCGCGCTGTATCTGGAGCGCCGCGATGCCTTGCTGGAATCGATGGAACAGCTCATGCCGCCAGGTACCACGTGGACCGTTCCGGAAGGTGGATTCTTCTCATGGGTCACTTTGCCTGAGGGACTCGACACCACTGCCATGCTTCCGCGCGCCGTTGCAGGTTTGGTCGCCTACGTTCCAGGCACAGGTTTCTACGTCGATGGACAAGGCCGCGACGCCATGCGCCTTTCCTACTGCTTCCCCGAACCCGATCGGATTCGCGAAGGCGTGCGCCGCCTGTCGGGCATCATCGAGACGGAATTGGACTTGGTGTCCACGTTCGGCCCAGGCGCCAACATTGCACCCCATTCAAAGCGTGGTCCAAATACCCCATCTCCGGAGCTGCCATGAACGATCGAGTTGTTGTCATCGCTGGCGGGCTTTCACCGGAACGGGACGTGTCGCTGCGCTCTGGTCGACGTGTTGCCGAGGACCTGAAGAACGCCGGGTTCGACGCACAAGTCAAAGACATCGACGCGAACCTGCTTGCAGACCTACTCGCTGATCCACCGACCTGCGCGTTCCCGTTGGTGCACGGCGTCGCCGGTGAAGACGGTTCGTTGCAGGAAGTCCTACAAGCGATCAACGTTCCTTTCGTGGGTTCCGATGCCCACTCGTGTCGACGCTCATTTGACAAGGCGATTGCCGGATCACTCGTTGCCGCTGCTGGCATCAGTGTCCCGAATTCCATTGCGCTGCCGCAGGCGATGTTCCGCGATCTCGGCGCCGGCGGGTTACTTGAGGCGATCACCGAGAAGATCGGACTCCCGCTCATCATCAAGCCGAACCGGGGCGGATCTGCCCTTGGTGTGACGGTCGTGCGGGACGCCGCGGAACTCCCAGCGGCGATGGTTGGTGCTTTTGCCTACGGTGAAGTGGTGCTGATTCAGCGGTACATCACCGGTACCGAAATCGCCATTGGTGTCTTCGATACCGGCGAGGGCCCAACCGCCTTGCCTGCGACGGAGATCGTTCCAGACAGTGGGCTCTACGACTACACGGCTCGATACACCGCCGGAACGACCGAGTTCTTCACCCCGGCTCGACTCCCCGACAACGTGCTTGAGGCCGCCGCTGAGACGGCCGTTACCGCGCACCGCGTTCTCGAGTTACGCGACTGGTCGCGTAGTGACCTTGTGGTGGATGCTGATTCGCGGGTCTGGTTCTTAGAAGTTAACGTCGCGCCTGGAATGACCGAGACCTCGCTCTACCCCCAAGAGGTGTCGGCCAGTGAAGTCACCATCGGGGAGTTGTTAGCAGGGCTCGTCAAGCGCGCAGTCGCCCGAGCCTGACAAGGTGTTCTCCGTGGACCGCAAAAAACGAGCTCTCATCACCGCGCTCGGCACAACGCTCGCAGCACTGGCCTTCGCCTTTAGCCTGTGCGCGATGGCGACAAACGTCAGTGCCGAAATCGGCAGCGGCAGTTCCACCCAGGGAGTCGTCTACACCTTTCAAACGTATCGGTGCGTAGGCAATGGCAGCCAATACGAGCGCTGTGGTTGGACCGGCACGGTCACGGCCAATGGCGTTGTGGAGTCGGAAGATGTTGAGTACCGCGATGCGGTTCCACCTGAAGTCCACGCTGGCGACACAGTCGAGGCCCTCTGGTCGTACCGCGATCCACTGAATGCCTGGAGCCTTGAAGGGTCGCGGGCATGGCTCAACACGTTGGCATCAGCCGGCGTCTCTTTCCTGGGTGTTGTGCTGCTTGGACTCGGTGCCATCTACTGGTGGCGCCAGTATCGACGTGAGTCGAAGGCGGAAGCCGACAAGCTCGAGGGCTCCACGCCCCCTGGGGCCAAGAGTAAGAAGAAGAAAGAGAAAGTGTCAGCCGACTCATCGAGCTAGCCCCGTGCGAATGCCTGCGTTCGTCGCTACTGATCGTCGGTTGTGATGACGGACGGGTCGATTAGTCCAACGATTCGGTGCAGATCATCGACGTCCGCGAACTCGATACTGATGCGACCTTTGGACTTGCTTGCAGTGATCGAAACCCTGGTCTCTAAGACGTCGCCAATGCGATCGGCCACGGCCTGCAACTCGATGGGTGTGCGCGCAGCCGACTGCTTCCTCGGTGCTTTCTTCTTCGGTTGATCGATCGTGACAAGTTCTTCGAGTGCACGAACACTGATGCCCTCCGCAATAACCCGCTTGGCCAACACATCCATGCTTTTCTCATCGTCGAGTGAGAGCAACGCTCGAGCATGTCCCGCCGACAACACACCTGCAGCTACCCGGCGTTGAACCGCGATCGGGAGCTTCAGCAGTCGCAGTGTGTTGGACACCTGCGGGCGTGAACGACCCAGTTTGCGGGCCAACTCGTCGTGAGTTCCACCGAAGTCCGCCAACAACTGGTCATACGCCGCGGCTTCTTCCAACGGATTCAGCGCGACACGTTGCAGGTTCTCCAGAAGGGCGTCACGCAGGAGAGCATCGTCGTCCGTGGACCTAACGATCGCCGGGATGGTTTCCAGTTCGGCAATCTGTGAAGCACGCCACCGACGTTCCCCCGCAACCAATTCGTAGCGTTGATCGGTGTCTGTCGGGGAGCCGATTCGCCGCACAACAATTGGCTGGAGGAAACCGACGTCACCAAGCGACTGCGCAAGTTCTGTCAGCGCATCAGGGTCGAACTCGGTTCTCGGCTGCTTTGGGTTGGGAACAACTTGTAGTGGCCGCACCGACACAAGTTCCAGTCCGGCCACTGCCGCTGGCAGCACAGTCGACTGAACGCGCGGTGCCGTCGTCTCAGGCGGGCCTGCATCAACGACACGGGGACGATCGTCACGCGAACGGTTTGCGCCATCGGTTGGGATGAGAGCAGCAAGCCCACGCCGATTCTGAGTCCTATTTGTCATTATTTGTCCCCATTTGTCGAAGCGCGAATAGCTGGTGTGAGGTCCGCAGCGAACAATTCCTTCGCCAATTGGCGATACGCAGTCGCGACCGATGAATCTGGAGCGAAGGACAACACGGTGTTGCCACTCGCTGGTGCCGCATGAGCTGCAGGGTCGCGAGGGATCGACGTCGGAGCAAGTCGTTCAGCAAAGAAGGCCTGAACCTCATCAAATACCTGGTCCTGAGCCAAGGTGGGAGGTCCCACCATCGTGAGTGCAACCATGCTGATCTCCAGCATCGGATTGAGGGCCGAACGGACCAACTCCATGGTTCGGATCAGCTGCCCTACCCCGTCCAAGGCGTAAAACTCGGCCTGAATCGGCACGAACAATTCATCGGCCGCTGTCAGGGCATTAACGGTCAGGAGTCCGAGCGACGGCGGGCAGTCGATGAGTACAACCGTGCCGGTCGGTAGGTCGGCCTTGTCAAAAGCCCACTTGAGTCGCTGCTCACGACCTTCCTCCGCCACGAGTTCGACCTCAGCTCCGGCGAGATCGACTGATGCGGGTATGCAGGTGACACCCTTCACCCTGGTCGCAACTATCGCTTTGTCCAGCGGTGTTTCATCGATGAGCACGTCGTAGATGGACACATCTGATGACATACGCCCTAGACCCAAGGCCTGCGTGGCATTTCCTTGGGGGTCCAAGTCGACAACAAGTACCGACTGGCCAAGTTCTCCGAGTGCGGCGGCGACATTAACCGTCGTGGTGGTCTTACCGACCCCGCCCTTTTGGTTAGCGACGGCGATTACTCGCACCACGCGACCTGCCCCCTCTGCCCGACTCGAAATCCTGAATTTGGACGACCATCGTTGGCTCTTCGAGCCAAGATTCGCCGCACACATGCACTTGGACTGATCCTGCCTTAATTGCTGCAAGTTCGGGGGCGGCTTGCGCTAGTTCGTCGGTGACGTTTCTGCCCTTCATCGCAACAATCTGGCCGCCGGGCTCGGCCAATGGCGCGAGCCAACCAACGAGGCGCCCCATCGGCGCCACGGCCCGGGCAGTAACCACCCGGCCACTCACCTTGCCCACCGCATCTTCTGCACGGGATCGCACAACTTCAACCCGCTCAGCAATGCCGAGTTCCTCGACAGCGAGATTCAGGAAGTCCACTCGCCGCTGCATCGATTCCACGAGAGTCACCTGGAGGTCGGGCCGGACGATCGCCCATACGATCCCCGGCAACCCGGCCCCACTTCCCACATCAACCACAGTCGCACCAGTAGGAATGAATCCCGCCTCAATGTCCGAGACCGCAGCGCAGTTCAGGATGTGCCGCTCCCACAACCGGTCCGCTTCACGCGGTCCGATCAACCCGCGCTCCACGCCCAGAGTCCTCAGAAGTTCCACATACGCATCAAGCTTGTCGATTGCCTCTGGGTATCGCTGTTCAGCGACTCCACGCCAGTCAGTCATTCGGTGAGTGTTTCACGTGAAACACCCACCCCCCACCAGCCGTCACCATCCCTGTGGACCGAATCACCCCTAGGCCCACCGGAGTGCCCAAACGCGTGGGCGACGAAGCACTACCTTCCGATGGTCCATGCGCGGCACCGCATCACGGTCAGAGCCGTTTTGGGAATCCCAACTCAAGGCGAACGTCGGGCGAGGCGCCGCAGGCGACTCGGGGAGGCCACGGGTCAGTGAGCCGGAGTTGGGATTCCCAAAACGGCGGCCCACACGCCAAGCGGGCAAATGAGACTACGGAACAACAACCACATAACGGTTGGGTTCGTCGCCCTCGGATTCACTCTTGAGTCCTGCGGCAGCCACGGCATCGTGAACAATCTTGCGCTCAAATGGCGTCATGGGCTCGAGCTTCACAGCTGTGCCCTCCGCCTTGGCACGATCGCATGCGGCAGTCCCGAGTTCGGTCAACTGCTCGCGCCGCGCCGCCCGATGACCTGCAACGTCGAGCATCAAGCGCGAGCGATCGCCAGTCTGTTGGGTAACGGCCAAGCGTGTGAGCTCCTGCAGCGCATCGAGAACCTTGCCGTTCGGTCCAACGAGTTGCGTCAGCTTGGCACCAACAATGGCCACCATCGCGCGGTCGCCTTCCACGTCCATGTCGATATCGCCGTCAAGGTCCGCGATATCGAGGAGTGCCTCAAGGTAGTCGGCGGCAATATCGCCTTCGCGCTCAAGTTGGGTCACACGATCTGGCTTCACTTCAGTGTCGTTGCTCGCAGTCATGGGTGGTGCCTCCTTCAGGCAGTCGCCATCAAGGCGACCGCGGGTACTCGTGTTTCACGTGAAACACGGTTGATGGTCGATGAAAGTGCTATCCGCCGGACGAGCCTCCGGACGATTTCTTGCTCGTCTGCTTCGGCGCCTGTCGTTTGCTCTTGGATTGACGCTTTGGTTGTTGCCGGTTTTGTACCGTTACGCCCTTATTTGTACTGTTATCCGCGGTCTCAGAGGCCACCACTTCACCCTGAATGACCGTCCCGCCATCCTTGGCAGCCTTCGCGGCGGCCTTCGCCTTCTTACGTTCCTCCAGCGCTTTGGCTGCCGGAGTTCCAGGCTGGGGATTGTTCCGAATCACGTAGAACTGCTGGCCCATCGACCACAGGTTGGTCGTGGTCCAGTAGATGAGGACACCAATCGGGAAGTTGAAGCCACCAATCGCGAAGATCAGTGGGAAGACGTACATGAGGATCTTCTGCTGCTTGACCATCGGGTTATTCGGCGCCGAGTTCTTCACAATCAACTGGCGCTGCGTGATGAAGGTGGTGGCCGACATCGTGATGATCAGTACGACAGCAAGAATCTTCGTCGACGTTGGAAATGGCGTTTCGTCGGCGTGGGCAAACGTCGCGTAGATCGGAACACCGAAAATCGACGCATCGTGGGCACTCTGAGCCAGTTCTGGCGTAAGCGGCCCGATCGAGGTCGGTGGCTGGGCCGCGATGCCCTGCAATACGCGGAAAAGTGCGAAGAAGATAGGTGCCTGAAGGATGATGGGAAGACAAGAGGCGAGCGGATTAGTCCCGGTCTCCTTGTAGATCTTCATCATTTCCGCTGACTGCTTCTCGCGGTCACCGGCGTACTTCTTCTGAATTTCCTTGATACGCGGCTGAATCAGCTGCATTCCTCGCTGCGCGTTGATCTGCTTAACAAACAGCGGAATCAAGGCGATCCGGATAACAACAACAAGGCCGACAATCGACAGTACCCACGACCATCCGCTATCCGACCCGAAGATCGGTGCGAGAAGGGTGTGGAAGGCGACCAAAACCCACGCGACGGCTGCTTCCAGCCACTCCAGCAGAAACACTCAGACTCCGAGGTCAGTTAGTTGATGGTCGGTGCTCACAACGTTGCGAGGCGTTCCATCAGGGTTGATGTCCGGGCGCCAGGCGCCCTTGGGAGGTGTTGGGTCAAGTCCGCCTGGTTGCCAGGGGTGACACCGGCAGATCCGGTACCCGGCCAACAGACTTCCTTTGATCGGTCCATGATGACGCAAAGAATCGACTGCGTACGTTGAACACGACGGATAGAAACGACAGCGTGGGCCCAAAAGCGGCGAAATGCAGTATTGGTAGACCTTGATGATCCCCACCAGCAGCCAGACAAACGGCAAACCGATTATGTGGAGGGCTCGTCCCAGAGACTGCTTCATCAGGCAACCCGTGACAAAGCGCTGGTGAAATCGCGGTCTAGATCAGCACTACTCGCCGAGGCAGCCGGCGCCAACGCACGAACCACGATCGTTGATCCTGCGGGCAATTCGCCCAGGTGTGCGGCAACAACGTGGCGCAGTCGCCGTGACACCTGGTGCCTCACCACTGAACCTCCCACTGCCTTACTCACCGCGAACCCAACCCGAGGTGGGACAAGCTCCACGGACTGACCTGAGGTCTCCGCCGCCAAGAAATGCACAACAAGACAGCGCCGACCAGACCGCGTTCCCCGGCGAACTGTCGCGGTTAACGTTGCCTTGTCGCGAAGCCTTGAACGTGCCGGCAACACAAATGTGCCCTAAACGCTGAGTTCTGCCCGGCCCTTACGGCGGCGCGCCGAAAGAATTGATCGCCCGGCCCGCGTGCGCATGCGCAGGCGGAATCCGTGCTTTTTGTGCCGACGACGGTTATTCGGCTGGTAAGTACGCTTCGACATGACAGTTCTCCTGATCGGCAGGTGCCGATGCACCACGGGCGCCCAGCAGGCGCCAGCGATGAGTTCGGTGTTGCGGCGATTGTTTGTTGACTACTTCGAAAGTTACTTCGAAAGGTGAAACCTGCGTACCAGAGTAGGCCACGATCAGGGCTGCGTGCTCACCACCCCGGGAATCTCCGACAAGTCACCTGACCACCGTCGAGGTGCCTGGCAAACCGCCGCGCCGAACTACGTCATGGAAATTTTGGCGAGTTGTGGATAACCCCTTGATGCGGGCCATCATCGCCATTACTGTCACGTCAGCAAGCAAACCGGGGCGAGAGCAAGAAATCCGCAAGACACCTTGGAAATAAAGGGTTTTGGGGATCTTCATGCCTTAAGCGGCACATGAAGCAAGAGTTCGGCGCAGCTTCAGCACACATGCGATCCAGTTGGACGGAAGGGCATCAGCCCTTCTGAGATCAGTAACGAGAGGCCGTCAGCACTGTGGAGAACACCCTCAACGTCAGCCAAGTGTGGAACGAGACTCTCAAGACACTTGCCGACGACGACAGTATGTCGCCGCAGCAACGTGCCTTCGTTGCGCTGACGGTTCCGCAGTTCATCGACGGCGAGACGATCTCGATCGCCGCACCGAATGAATTCACCCGCAATGTCCTCGAGTCGCACCTGAAACCACACGTGGTTGATGCACTTCAGCGCGTACTCAATCGCCCCATGACGGTTCACGTCACGGTCGATCCCAACATCGCACACGACCTCGACGATGAGACGACGGACAACCTCGCCGACGGCACTTACGCCAGCGAAGACGAGGCACCAACCCGAGTCGGACTCATCGGAAACACACCTAATCCTCATGAGAACGTCGTCGACGTTCGTGACACTCACCGCCCAGGCGCGGGAAGCCCAGTGTCGCGTAACGACGATTCACATCGCCTCAATCCCAAGTACGTCTTCGAGACCTTCGTCATCGGATCGAGCAACCGATTTGCTCACGCCGCTGCCGTCGCCGTCGCCGAAGCACCCGCCAAGGCGTACAACCCGCTGTTTATCTACGGTGAGAGTGGCCTCGGAAAGACACACCTGCTCCACGCGATCGGTCACTACACAAGGACCTTGTTCGCTGGCGCAAAGGTCCGCTACGTCAGCTCGGAAGAATTCACCAACGAGTTCATCAACTCCATTCGCGATGACAAGGCCGCGAACTTCCAGCGCCGCTACCGCGACATTGATGTCCTGCTGGTCGACGACATTCAGTTCCTGTCAGGCAAGGTGCAAACGCAGGAGGAGTTCTTCCACACGTTCAATACCCTGCACAATGCAAACAAGCAGATCGTTGTCACGTCTGACTTGCCACCGAAGCAGCTGCCCGACTTCGAAGAACGCATGCGGTCACGATTCGAGTGGGGCCTCATCACAGACGTCCAGCCTCCCGACCTCGAAACCCGTATCGCGATTCTGCGGAAGAAGACGGCGCAGGAACGGATCGCGGTTGAACCTGAGGTTCTTGAATTCATCGCGAGCAAGATCGCCACAAACATTCGAGAACTCGAAGGTGCGCTGATCCGCGTCACCGCATTCGCCAGCCTCAACGGGTCACCGGTTGACGTTTCTCTGGCTGAACTGGTCCTCAAGGACTTGATCGCTGATCAACACGGACCGCAGGTGACTGCGCCGCTGATCATGCAACAGAGCGCCGAGTACTACGGCGTCACCGTTAACGACCTCTGCGGTCCAAGTCGTGCGCGCTCGCTGGTTCAGGCTCGCCAGGTTGCCATGTACCTGTGCCGTGAATTGACCGAGCTATCTCTGCCAAACATTGGCAAGCACTTTGGCGGCCGCGACCACACCACGGTCATGCATGCCAAACAGAAGATCCACCAGAACCTCGCGACCGACCGCACTCTCTACAACCAGGTCACCGAATTGACCAGCCGGATCAAGGCGGCCGCCCGCTCGTAAGTCGCGACCCGGACATCAGTTGCTTACGAGCTTCTTACTGAACCTGTTACGAATTCAGGGCTTTGTCTTGATCATCCCGTGGCACAGTGGTGAAGTGAAGAAGACATCGATACGAAAAGGCCGTGCCCTGACCATTGCAGTCGCTTTGGGTGTGACCACAACGTCCCTATTTGCTGCTTCAGCGGCGCCAACACTTGCCGCAACTCCGGTAGCGCGCGCGGTCAAATCGCTGCCGCAGGCACCTCGCGGGATCTTCGTGGTCGGATGCCGCTTCTCACATACGGCTTCTGACGACCCAATCGTTCATCCAGGCATGACCGGCATGAGCCATCTCCATCAGTTCTTCGGGAACACATCAACCAATGCGAACTCGACGACCGAATCACTGCTCGGCGCCAGCACAACCTGTGGCGAGAAGAACGACAAGTCCGCGTATTGGGTTCCTGCGCTCATGGTTAACGGCCAGCCGGTTGCCCCGATTCGCGCGTCCGTGTACTACCGCGGCGCCAAGAACAAGTCCGTGCGGGCACTGCCCAACGGCTTCAAGCTCGTCACACCACGCGGCGATGCCACAACCTTCTGGACATGCAAGGTGGGAGGCGTCGCCACCAAGCGAAGCACGGGCGCCGGAGATGTCCCAACGTGTACCGGAGACGAACAGCTGAGCGCGCACGTGCGGTTCCAGTCGTGTTGGAACGGGGCAACAGATAGCAGCGATCACACCTCACATGTGGTCTATCCGGGACGGCGAAGCGTCTGCCCATCCACACATCCGATCTCAATCCCGGCGCTTCAACTCAATGTCTTCTACCCCCGCTGGGTGCGAGGTGGCCCAGATCTGACGCTTTCATCCGGGAATGCGGCGAGCATGCACGCTGACGTTTTCACTGCTTGGACGAATGGACGTCAAAAGGTGTTAGTGAAGAAGTGCCTGAATCGGCACCGGAAATGCGGTGCTGCTCGCCTCGTGTAAGGCAGACCTTCCGTCGAGGTCCAACAGTCAACGTTGGATCAACGGACGAAAGAGGGGATCTACGGACAGGTGAAGTCGTCCCAGGCCAAACCGGAAAACGGTACCTGTCACCTACACCTGGGGCCAACCGCTCTGTTTCTCAGCTCCCGCTGGTACCTAACGCCTGCCAGAGCCGGATCCTTCGTTACGCGCTGTGTTGGCTCGCCTGCATGTCGTGACGGCCTGTATTCACAGGCTGTGTATAAACCTGGGGATTAACACGCCGAGTACCCGTGGACAAGTCAGATGAACTG
>Ga0209175_10001400_pt1 | contig 12107 bp, 11 predicted proteins | sample JI91814C2DNA_FD_187506 | JGI IMG/M metagenome (GOLD analysis project Ga0209175, IMG submission 187506) | Wastewater effluent complex algal communities from Wisconsin, to seasonally profile nutrient transformation and Carbon sequestration -... | ecosystem: Engineered > WWTP > Effluent > Algae...
CTCGTGATAAATCTTGCTGATACCTTTCGTTTTTGTTGGGTTCTTTGTGTCCTAAAATTTCAACCGCTTTGTTAATGGCTTCGTGTTTGGTGCAGTTTTCTTTATGCAATATAAAATCAATCACATCAATACTTTTGCCGTGTGTTTTGCAGTTGGAACTAAAACAATATGCCGTTTGTGTTTTGTAGTACACTTGAAAACTTGGGGTTTTGTCTTCGTGGAACGGACAATTTAAACGACTTTGCTTGTCAGTCTTTAAGCCGTAATAATGCAATACGTTTGACATTGAGAGCTGCTCTTTTATTTGTTGTATTTCCATTGTATAAAATTTAACATTTTTATATTTCTGCGAATATTTGGTACAAATATAGATTATTTTATTATTTATACAAATAATAACTTATTTTTATATACCATTTTTTATATTAAATTTGCACTACAAAGCAGTATAAACACGTTTTTAATACCATAAATACGCAGACTATGGATACTTTTGGAAAAAAACTTAAAGAAGCTAGAGAAGCAAAAAACTTTTCACAAGCAGAGATAGCACGACAAATTGAAGTACATCACTCTATTATTGGGAAGTACGAACGTGACGAAGTAAAGCCTTCTATTGATGTAGTTAAGAAGTTAGCCCAATCGCTAGGAACTACCGTTAGTTTTTTAATGGGAGAAGCAGAAAACCAAAATATATTTAAAGATCCTGTAATGTTTAAAAGAATGGCAGATATTGAAAGCCTGCCCGAAAAAGACAAACAATGTTTACTACTTACCGTAGATAATTTTATTAAAGCTACTAAATTGAATAGTTTGTAAAAAAATTAAAGCCCCGATTTCGGGGCTTTGAGTTTTTAAATCTTATTTTTTATTCCATTTATATATTGCATAACTGATTAATGATAATCCTGCAAATACATATAATAAAATCAATATTATATTTGAATACAATAGATGGGCAATCCTTGAGAATAAATAAAAAATAAGTAGTACTCCTAATATTAAAAGGTTAATTAAATATATCTTCTTTCTCATAACTAAATTATAATTTTCATCATTCTTGCATCAGAATAATATTCTACCTTATCATCTGGCAATTCTTCCTTTAATTTGCGCATAATATCTATTCCTTCACTATCTAATTTTTCTACTTTTTTATAATCCGAGTAGCCATCATAAAACTCATTTTCATACTCAAGAACCCAACTACTTATCATTTTTTCTAATGTAGAAGATATCCCTAATTCCGATAATTCAAGATAGCCTCCATTTTGACCATCACGAATACCTGTTCCGTTTAAATATCCATCTAAAATTAGGTGTTTCATAATTATTTATTTTGTAGGTCTAAAAAATCTATGGTCAATAATATTTTTATTAGTCACACCAATTTCAAATACACCATTTTTACCATTCATAGAACCTGGTAATTGATAAATATTATATCCATTATTTTTTGGAATAGCAGGAGTTTGCAATATATGTTTGTCAAAACTATAAGGGAAGTTATGACTAACAGGATCTTCAACTCCTCTTGCTCTTACTCTTGGAGCATATGTGTATTGAATTGCTTTTTCTTCGGCACCTAATGCACCCCCTGGTCCTTTTGCATTACCTCTTGGCATCAACAAAATAGTTAAATCCGATATAGTAACTGGGTCATCTGCTAAACTAGTACCTAATCTTTGCAAATAGTTCTTATCCGAATAATCTCCTCCGTTAGTTATATAAGCATGTCTGTCTTTATCAAATTGACTGCTTTCAAAAAAACCTGATTTATAATCACTTTCAGTATATTGATTAGAAGGTATCATTTCTATTTGAAAGTAAGAACCATTATGCTCTTTTCTGTTTTCGGTATCTTTAGTTGCAGATGCGTCTTGAACAAATAATCTATTTGGTGTATCTGTTCCTGTATTTATTACCTCTGTTTTTGTAACCTTACCTTGGGCATCTTTATAGATATATGTATCATCCCCTGGCACAGCAGCCATACCATCTGGATCAATAAAATAGATTGGATTGTTCAAGCAAAAGTTATACGGCGACATATTCGGGAACTGTTCCGCAAGTGGGTCAACACTTAAAAAACTCTACTCCATTTTTTCCTCGCACGAGAGCAACAAAAACACCAACAAAACAAAGAACTTCAAAGAACAGAACAGTTTTTCAACCTTTTGCAAAATTAATCTTTTTTTTCAATTGAATTTCATTTGAAAAAAAAAGATTTGGTTTTTATCCATTTCAACAAGGCAAGTACAAAACCAACTTTGAGTGTTTGCCTTTAGTCGGCTGGTTGGTTTTAATTTTAGGCTCGATTTTTTTGGAAGATTGCCTTTTCGTGATTTTCAATTGAAAAAAAAATGTTCTGGGCAATCTTCTAAAAAAATGAGCATAGCCCTACGGCGATTGAGTTAATCGGTTTCGCAAAAAAATAAATGCTTCTTTTTGTGGTTTTATCCGCTTTTCGGGTGGGTGAGCGTTGGAAAAAAAAGGCAAAAAAAGGGCTTTAGAGCGTTGGGAAGCTATTTCGCATAATGTCCCGGGCAGCTTTGTGCAGTGCAGAACTTTATAGCACTTACTTTCTTTTTAGCAAAAATGTTGATTTAAAAACGGAACTTTCAATTTATCACTACACTCTGCATTGCACAAAACTGGAATTATGCGAAGTAGCTTTAGGCTGGTTTTCTGGCATATGTTTTTGTTTTTGAGCGTTGGGAACAGCTCTTTTATTTATTTCAATTGACCTTTAAAAATCAATAACATTTTCAATTGAAAAAATAAATGTGCTGTTGGAGCGTTGGGCTACAAAAACTATGACAGAAAACCAGCCGTGCGTTGGGAAAAGCCCTTTTTTTGCCTTTTTTAGCGTTGGGGGTGGGAACATTAAATCTAAACCACAAAAAGAAGCATTTATTTTTTTATCCTTTTATCTAATTGGATGATAATTATTTACTGCGTTTTGAAGTTGTTCCAGTTCGGTTTGTTTGTATTGGATTGTGGTTGATGCTCTTCTGTGTCCGCTAAATACTTGTACTATTCTAGTATCGTTTTCCTTTTTTAATAAGTTTGCAATTACGCTTTGTCTTATCTTCATTGGTTGGATTTGTTCACTTTTTGGCTTTTGTTCGTTTATCATTTTACTAATTCCGTGAGGATTGATTTTTTCGCCATATTGTCCTAAAATAAAGATGTTGCTTTCTTGTTTATTATTGTATTTCAGTAGTTTAATTCTGTCTTTTTCTAAATAATTGTAGATTAATAAAATTTGTTTTGCTTGTAGTGGTAAGGTTCTACTTTGTGGACTTTTGGCTGTTAGTTCCTCACTTGCTTTGATGAAGATTTCGCATTTTTCTAAATTGATGTTTTGTATTTCTAATTCTGCTATTTCTTTGACTGTTAAGGCTTGATATATGAGTAAACTTATAATGATTTTGTTTCTGTTTTCTAAATACTTTTTCTTTTTGATTTGGTACGTTTCAAAGAATTTTTCTAAAGTTTCAGAAGAATATAAATTATCGACTTGTATTTGTTTATCAATCTTATCTTTTAAAAATAATTCACTGCAAGGATGATCATTTCTTTGTCCTGTTTCTAATAAATAATTGAAGTATATTTTTACTCCGTATAAACAATGTCTTAATGTTTTGGGGTGTAAGTTGTAGTTTTTGCGTAAGTGTTCTATGTAGTTTAAAATGTCTTTAAATGTGGCTTTTGGTGCTTTGTTTTGGTAATAATCTGTAAACCTTTTAATGTTGTATAAATTGCTGTTTAATGTGCTTTTACTGTATTTCTTTTCTAAATAATTACGAAGTGTTATCATATAAACTATTGATTTGATTTTGAGATATATGAGTATAAATTTCTGTTGATTCTATATGGCTATGTCCTAAAAAATTTTGTACTTGTTCCAGTTTCATTCCGTTTTCTAAAAGATGTGTTGCTATTGAATGTCTTAAACTATGTATTCCAATTTTATTCAGTTCTTCAGATGTTAGTTTTTGTCCAAATTCTGTTTTTAAAATCAGTTGTTTTAGTCTTGCATTAAATCCCCATTCTTGCATTCTTCTTGCTTTATTATTAATGAAAATTGTATTGGTTTTTTGTTCTAAACTTTCTAAATATTCCTTGATTTCATCGCTTATTTTTTGGCTTATGGGAACTAATCGCCTTTTGCTGTTTTTTCCTTTTTGAACGATGATTATATTTTCGGTTAGTCTTATGTCTTCTTTGTTTAAATCGCTTATTTCCTGTACTCGTAATCCACAACCATACGCAATGTTTAAAATGGTTCTTTCTTCTAAATTCGCTATTTTGTAGAGTTCTTTTATTTGATTTTGAGTAAAAATAAATCGTTCTACTTTTTCAGTTCCGTTGGTAAATTTTAAGTGTGATGCTGGATTACTTTTTATAGTTCCAATTTCTAATAAATAGCCTAAATATTGTTGTAGGTTTCGCATATGGTCGTATATGCTTTTTTGTTTGATGGGCTTGTTTGTTCGCTGGCTGATTTTGGCTTTTAAATAGTCGTTGTATTGTGCTATTTCTTTGGGTGTAACTTCTTTTATTTCAAAGATTTTATGCCTTTCTAACCAACTAAAAAATTCTCTTAAATATAAATATCTTGCTTGGGTTGTTTCGGGATTTAATCCTAAAATGTCTAAATGTTTTTTGTAGTTTACGGCTTGTTCTTGATAAAATTCTGTATAGATTTTGTGTTTACTTGGAGCTCCCATCTTCTTTTTAGTTTCAGGTTTTTTTAGTTTAAAGTTTCAAGTTAATACGATGCTTTTATAGTTTATGATTGTTTTGCTTACTCAATATTTTAGTTTTTGGGTCGCTAGATTTGTATTTATTGATTATCAGTGTTTTATATTTATTTTATTGACTTCTAGTGACCCATTAGCGAACCATTGGCGACCCTTTGTGGTTCATACTTTGTTTTTAAGTTCTTGGATTTGGTTATATAAAAAGTCTTTTATTTCTGCTCTTAATTTCTGATGATTGTCCCAATAGGCTATTTTATATTTAACGCCTTTATTGTTGTAACCTCCTGATTGTTTGATGTATTCTAACTCTAATAAATAATTAATAAACCTTTGTAATTGTGTTTTAGAGATATTAAAAAGTTGTCTTATTTCTCGTTGTAAAAATTCTTCATTTTCGGTTTTAACGTGCTTTTTTAGTCGTTCAAAAAATTGTCTTAAACTTCCATCAAGTTCATCAACTTTGAGTATTATGCTTTCAAAAAGTACTTCGGTTGCTTGTTCTATGTCTTCGATTTCGGTTATTAATTGGTTGTTGTTGGTTAGTTTTCTTTGGTATTGATTTAAGAATGTTACTTGTTTTATTACAGCTTGATACATTTCGTTTAATCGGCGTATTTTATGCACTTTCTCTGGTAGATGTAACTGGGTTGCATACGGATTAATGACTTCATATATTTTTAAACTTCTAATGATCTGTTGTATAAAGTGGATTGTTTTTTGGCTTTGGTTTGGATCTATTTCTCCTGCGTTTCGTTTGTTTTGGTATTCGATTATTCTTGTGGTTTGTGCTGCCGATTCGTCAACGGCTATTAAAAAACTTCTGCTCATATTATCCTCGTAAGTTTCGCCTTTGGTTGTTGCTGATAGGCTGGAGAACTGACCTTTTACAATCTTGTGAGAAGATTTGTTATTTCCTTTTTTGTCTTTGATGGTTACAGAACTTCGTAATACTTGATTGCTTATAAACTCTCGCAGTGCATATAGTGCATCTTCTTTTAAACCGTCTAAATCTTCAATAATTACTACTTTTTGGAATAAATCAAACTCGCCCCAATTGTATAAAGAACTTTCTGTAATTCTTGTAAATCGTAGTACATCTTCTTGAGGCATAAGGTCTGCAATTCTTGAGATAATATGTGTTTTTCCGCTTCCGCTTGAGCCTTGAACTAGTGCGTGTAATGGGCTTTTGTTTAGATAACTGATGATTATTAAAAATAATAACATTCTGCTGTTTTCTTCTCCAACTATTCCTGCTTTGCCGATTTCTATATTTAAGTTTTTTAGTAAATGTTTACGTTTTAGAAAATCTATTGAGGTTGGAAGTTGGGAGCTGGAAGCTGGAAGTACTTCGGTTGTTTTATCTTCAATTGACCCGAGAGCCTTTTGGCTCGAACTGGCGGAGCAAAAAGAAGGATTTAACTCGGTTCTTTTGTCTAAAAGTTCAATAAAAATATCTTCGTTGTGTAGTTGTAGTGTTTCGTTGATGTCTTTGTTTATAGGTTCTAACACACTTAGTTGCATTCCTGGTACTTCTTCTAAAAGTAGGTTGGCATATTTTGTAATGGCTTCTTTTCCTGCGGTATCATTATCAAAAGCAAAGATTATTTCTTCTAATTGTTTGAGTTCTTTTATAGCTTTGATGTGTTCTTCAGTTAGTCCGTTAGTTCCATAACACGCTAATAGGCTGTAATTTTCTGCTATTTGATTGACTTGTAATAAACTCGCACCATCAATAATACTTTCGGTTAAGATTAGTTTTTTAGTATTTACATTGGGATAATTTGGATATAAACCTTGTCTATTCTTCAGATAAAAATGTTTACTTTCTTTCTCGTTTAGTGTACTTCTAAAGTATAAACTCACTACTTTATTTTCTTTGTTTTTTAGTGCAAAAACAATACACCATTTACCAAAAACGTTGTAAGCTGTTTCTCCTGTTCTGCCTTTGTTTCCTTTATCAATTAGTAATCCATATTCTAAACATTGATTGATTAAAGTTTCGTCTTTTCTTGCTCCGTGATGGAACTGACCACCATTATAGCCGACTTCTATTTTTTTATGATCTAAACTTCTACTTTGTAAATAGTCTTTGGCTGGTTTGCTACTGCTTACACCATTTTTAAAGTATTGGTACATATTACCCAAAAATTGCTCTCGTGATAAATCTTGCTGATACCTTTCGTTTTTGTTGGGTTCTTTGTGTCCTAAAATTTCAACCGCTTTGTTAATGGCTTCGTGTTTGGTGCAGTTTTCTTTATGCAATATAAAATCAATCACATCTATACTTTTGCCGTGTGTTTTGCAGTTGGAACTAAAGCAGTATGCCGTTTGTGTTTTATAATACACTTGAAAACTTGGGGTTTTGTCTTCGTGGAACGGACAATTTAAACGACTTTGTTTGTCGGTTTTTAAGCCGTAATAATGTAATACGTTTGACATTGAGAGCTGCTCTTTTATTTGTTGTATTTCCATTGTTTGCAAGGTTAAAATTATTTTTATCTTTTTTAGACACTGCAAATATAGAAATAAATATCTTTTTTAGATATTCAATGTTTAACAAAAAAGATAAATATTGCTTATTATCTCTTTTTTAGATATTTTTGTGCTGTTGTTTTAAAATTCAAATCAATGAGTGTAGCCGATAATCTTAAACTATTTAGAGAAAGTAAAAACCTAATGCAAAAAGAGGTTTATACAGAAATTGGGTTAAAGCCTGCCCATTATAATAAACTTGAAAAAGGATTAGTTGAGCCCTCTATTGATATTCTAGAAAAGCTATCCGCCTTTTACAATGTTACTATTGATGAGATTATACATTATAGTAAGGCAACGCCTAAAGAAGTAACGATTGAAGATAAAACCGCAAGCGAACAAGTTAAATTGATTGCTCAATTAAACGAAAAAGATAAAAACACCGTTATGAATATTATCGATACGATGCTTACTAAACAGAAGTTTCAAAACTTTTTTGAACAAAATTTGCAACCTAATAAATAAATAAAAATGAAATATATTTTAGAAATACCCGAAAATAAAATAGCTTTTGCCGAAGAATTTTTTAAGTCTATTTCTTTTGTGAAAAAAGTAAAAGCTATTGCTCCTAATGAAATTACCAATACTGCTATTTTAAAAGGAATTGAAGATTATGAAAGTAAAAAAGTAGTTCCTACACCGCTTAATTTAGCTGAACTTAAAGCAATGATTAATGCGTAATTTAGTTTTTATGCCAAAAGCTTGGCAAGATTTGGGCTGGTGGATGAAAAATGACATTAAAAACGTTAAGAAAATCTACAACCTTTTAGAAAACACTTGCAAAACTCCATTTGACGGCATAGGACAACCCGAACCCTTAAAAGCCAATTATAGCGGTTACTGGTCTCGTAGAATAAACCTTGAACACCGCATTATTTATAAAGTGGAAGATGAACAAATTGTTGTTTTTTCGCTTTATGGTCATTATCAGGATTAAATAATAAAGCCCACAATTAGCGGGCTTTGTTGTTTAATTGCAAGCTGGTTTATTTGTCTTGTAAACTTTTCCTTGGCTATCAAGCCAAATTTTTAAATCAGTATATCCATCATCTCCACCACCTACAAACGTTATTTTATAACAATTATTCGGATAAAATATAGTATCTGTCTTTGCTACATTATATGCTTTAATTATATCATTAATGTTAATTTTATTAGGAGCTTTTCCATCGTTTATGAATAAATCAAAAAAGCATTCTTTGTCCTTTTGATTTAAACTATCACACTCTATCAATATTCTTTTCAAAGGTCTGTCATTACAACTAACAATAGATTGACTTTTAACATCAAAATGTATATCGGTTGATTGACAAGACAAAAATAACAAGACCAGCAATAAAACTTTAATTTTCTGGAACATCGGAGTAATCCTTTTTTTCATATCTCTCTGTATTATAAGCTTTCCACCATTTATCAACTCTACTAATTATGTCACTATCTTTATTTGCTTTATTATTAAACAATTTCTGTATCATATTTTGTTTTCCGTTACCATAATGCTCATCTACAAATTTTGAAAAATCTCTAAAAACACCAGAACCTACTTCAGCTTGTTGCTCTAAAGGAGATTCATTATGAATAATTTCAGGGTCTGTCGTTTGATTAATAATAGCTTCAACTATATATGCGCCTATTGACCTTGCAATATGTTTTCCTCCGCCATAGTCGTCTAATTGTGGTAAGTGTCCAACTTCGTGAGCACTTAACTCCATAAATCCTACAGAGTTGGCTTTTACATTATAATAAGTGATGTTGCCACTTTTAGAATCATCCCCAGTAGTCATAGCCCCTCCACCATATTTTTTAAAAGATAAAGTTGTGCTTTGTATAGATTTTTCACTAACTCCTGAAACTAAAGAAAGTAAATGAGTAGCCGATGGAGTAAATTGATACGAGGAAGGTGTTTTAGTTCCAGCCACATATGATTTTACTTGTATTACATTAACTGCAAATCCTTTAATTGGGTCTTTTGGCGAACGACCATCTGGATCTATTAAATTTACAGGACTATTCATTGTGTAGTTGTACGGCGACCAAGAAGGCATCTTCTCCGCAAGTGGGTCAACAGCTCCCCAACGTCCGATTGCAGGATCATAATTCCTAGCTCCGTAATCGTACATGTTCAGTCCTAACTCGTCTTGGTATTCTTTACCGTTGTACTTATAATTATAACTTCCATCGCCTGCAAATTTAGGAAAAAGTGTAAGAATTAAATTGTTTAAAACTTCGTCTTTGATGTATTTTTTTTCGTTTGTGTTATAGGCGGTATGTTTCAGCCCAAAAGGGTAATAGTGGTTTTCTTCTAAAATTTCATCTTGCGTTATTAAATTATCGCTATTAGCATCTGAATAGGAAAGTCTAATATTTCCTAAATGGTCGGTGTAGTTAAAAACGTGTTTAAACCTACCCTCAACTACATTTACATAGCCCTCAGCATGTGGAAAGTGTTTCAACTTGCTATTATGGTATTGAAAACCAGCTAAATAATCCGTTGTTATGGTTTCGCTACTTGTTACCACTTTTTTTACTTTTTGTCCTATTGCGTTGTAAAAATAAGAAATTTTACTTCCGTTTGCAAAATAAATTTGAACAGGCAAATTGAGGTGGTTGTATGTAATTTGTGTGATCTCTTTGTTGGCGTCTTTTGTTAGGTTGCCGTTTTCGTCATATTTGTAATCGTCTAATGGGTCATCAATTCCTTGACTGTCGTCTTTGAACCCTTGTGGCGAGTTAGTGCCATCAAACACTTTCATCAATAAATTTTGATTTTGTGGATGATAGGTATATTGTAATTCGTCAATCACAAACTCATAATCATTAGCATCACTATCACCATGACGGAGTAAAGTTTGAATGTTGCCGTTTTTGTCATACGATAAGCTTTCTAAATAACTATTATTATAAGTTCCTCCATCTCTTTTATAATTCCCCTCTAGTAATCTATTGAGATGGTCATATTTATAGCTATAATTTCTAGTTATGTTGTCTGTTGCGGTTTTCCAAAAGGTTTCTGAGATGTTGCCGTTATATAATGCAGTGGCGGTTTCTGCATCGTTATAATTGATTTTAAAAGCAAACAAATCGGTTCCAATAGTATTGACATCGTTTATGGCTTTTAACCAACCTCTAATATTGTAGTTGTAATCAACGGTTTGTAAACCAGTTTCACCTGATACATCTGTACCTCCCACATTTTTAATAATGAGTTGCCCTAGTTCGTCATACGTGTTTTTTGTGATCAGTTGCTCGGGCAAACCATTAATTTGTTGTTTGTGTACATCAAGTCTGTCTTGAGCAGTGTATTCAAACATATCTTTTACCACCAATTCAGTGTCGGTAGTGGTGCGTTTGTGTTTGGTAAGCGTATAAAGAGCTTTTCCAGCCCAGTCTAAACGGGTATCTACTTGTGTATAACCGCCCAAATGATTGTTGGTTCTTGTTCGGATGGGTCTTGCTTTTTCATCATAAAAAGTGTAGCTTAACTCGGCTTTATAAAGCGTACTAGTTTCTAATACTCTAACCCATGAACCCGTAGGCATTCCTTTTGGTTTTATGGTATTTGTATAATAAACGGTTTGTCCTTCTACAGTTCCAAAAGTAGTGGGAGCATTTGGAAAATTATAATCATCATAGTAATTCACTGTTAGCACGTGATAACTAGCTCTAGGAATCGCTACATTTGTATATCGAAAGGCAACACCATTAACGGTGGTGTTTGTAGCGGTAGCAATTTTAGTTTCATTGAAATTAGTAGTTGCAGCATTTCTAGCATCTTGCATTGTTTTTCGAGTGGCGCTCGTTACTGTTCCAGGCATCCATGCGGTAAGAATGGGTCGGCTATAAGCGTCATATTTTGTAATGAGCCACCCATTTCCTGTGGAATTCGTAAAAGGCGAAAAAGCGGGTCCAGTAGCTACAGGACGGTCGAGTTTGTCATACACAATAAACTCCCATTGCTTGCCAGGTAATTTTTTTTCCACCAACCGGTTGCGATGATCATATTTGTATTGGTAGCCCAAATTGTTTAAAACAGTTGCTGTTGCAACTCCTTCTGCTAATGGAGGTAATACAAAAGTTAAATTTCCATATTGGTCGTAAATATAATAGGTGTCGTGAGCATCCCCATTGTTATAAGTACGTTTTAAAACTACTTTACCTTCTTTATCCTTGAATTCTTCGGTGGTATTATTTTTTCCTGAAGTCCAATTTTCGTCTTTGGTGATGGTTTTGTACAATTGAAAATCAGCATAAGTTGTGGCTGTTACCGATGTAGGAATGTCATACAATCCTTTTGCAGCATTCCAAGTGGCGGTTACCGAAAACAATTTTACATTGTCGGCACTAGTATTGGTTTGATAGTCAAATTTGATTTCTTTTCCACTACCTAAAGCCCACGCATCGCCTGGCGCAGCTTGTTTGAAGACACGGTTGAGCGGAGATGCTTCTAACTCTTTTTCACTAAATGGATTGGAAGTTCCGCCATTATAGGTGCCGTAAAAATTAGCTAGCTCCGTGCTTGCTGATGTCATGTAATTTTGAGAACCTGTTGTGTTTGCAAAAGGTAAATACTCTTTGGTTTGTCTGCCAAAAGCATCATATTCGATATGTGTAACAATGTCTTTGCCTGAGTTGGATTGCTTGTGTGCAATTTGTTGAATAGGTCTGCCAAGTCCATCAAAATAGCTTACTTGCACCACTGCATTTTCGGGCTCGTTAATATCAACTGTTCCAGCCGAAGTTGGTTTTTTATAAGTAATTGACTTCACGTAGTTTTGGTCTGTGCTTTGTGCTAAAACAAGAGCAGGG
>Ga0209175_10001402_pt1 | contig 12105 bp, 6 predicted proteins | sample JI91814C2DNA_FD_187506 | JGI IMG/M metagenome (GOLD analysis project Ga0209175, IMG submission 187506) | Wastewater effluent complex algal communities from Wisconsin, to seasonally profile nutrient transformation and Carbon sequestration -... | ecosystem: Engineered > WWTP > Effluent > Algae...
CAAACGACAGGAATATCAGTGGTTGGCAATACCAATGGTGGAACCTTGCAAACCCTGAATGCAGTTCGCACTGGCGCACAGGCAGGTATGGACAGAATTGTTTTCGAATTCAGTGATACCGGATTACCCGAGTGGGAAGTGAAATACGTCGAGCCGAAACAGGTGACCGATTGTGGAAGTGGTGAACAAATCGCCGTTGCCGGCAATGCCTGGCTGCAAATCACTTTTCGCGGCGCGAGCGCGCATACCGATTCAGGCATCGCGACAAGCGGTCCCAATCGCCGTGTCAGCAACCAGATTGCCCTGCGTGAATTGGTGCGCACCTGCGACTTCGAGGGTGAAGTTACCTGGGTCGCTGGCATCATGCGCGAGAATGAATACATCCCGAGGGCACTGACTGGTCCCTCGCGACTGGTGATTGATATTGCGCATTGAGTGGCCGCCGACCTCATTGTGCATCAGTAGGTCATTTCTCCCTCGATAAATGCCAGATCACCTGCTTGCCCTTCACTTTGGCATCGTTGTGCGAGAGTGTCATGGTGTTGCCTTTGCATTGATACTGGAAATCAGTGGTTTCGGCCTGACCGGGAATCATGTGTTTGGTGGTGATGTCGATCGGGGCGAATACTCGGACTGTTGTATCCAGCATCACGGTATTGCTGACCGGGCAAGAGCGCATCGTTCCGGAGGTACTCGACCAGGTGCCACTCTGGATTCCATTGACGATGACGGTGGACTGCGAAACTTTATAGAAGACGACAATCTTCAATTTCTGGAAAGTCAGTTTCATCTGGCCATTGCCCAGGAATTCGAAGATCGCATCGCCGGTAATCAGCGGGCCGGTCTGATTGTCCCATGCCAGCTGCAGGAACGAGGCGAGCGATTCATCGTCCATGATCCAGCGGCCGATCACGCATTTATCGCGTTGCCCCAGATCACTGCAGGCTTTGCATTCCTTGTTGGATTTCAGCAATTTCGTTTTCAGGTTTTCCGTCAGGTCCTTGCTGCCGGTTACGAAGGCAGCATATTGATAGACAGGTGGAGACGAACAGGCCGCCTCCACTTCTTTGTCCATCGCACCCCAGGCAAAAGCAGTGTGGCTGTAAGCGGTTTCGGGTTTTGCGCTTGAGCTGGTGCTCACTTCGTAGTCGCCGTCCTTGATGGTGAATTGACCCCGCATGATCGTGAAAGGCTTGCTGGTGAATTTCTTCTCGGTGCTGCCACTGATCAGTTGCATTTGGCCGAGATCGGGTTTGCCGATCACATCCATCTTCGGCCCCTTGATTTTTCCGTCCACGTAATCGTAGGCAAACTTCTGCATTTCTTCCGGGGATAGATAGGCAAGCAATGCATTGCGTTGTGCCATTTCGCCATTGGCTTTCGGCATGGCGGCCATGAAATCGAACATGGCTTTGGCACCACGCTTTTGTCCCAGCCAGGAAAAGAAGACATAGGTCTGGTAATTGAGTTGGGTCAGTGGCGTGGTGGCCGACATCTTGTCGAATTCCTTCACCATCCTCGCCTGACTCGGCGTTGCAAACGGATACAAGGTGCCGGCGAGGTACATCACCGTGCCTTCAGTCCACCAACGTGCCGAGCTCAATTTACTTTGAGCCGGAAAATTCCAGTCCTGGAAACAATGACCGATTTCATGTGCGATCGTGTTTTTGAATGTTTCACCAAACAGGGCAGTGAAGTCGACCGCCTTGCCGCCACCTTCCATGGTCAGGGAGTTGATATCGCCATTGATGGTGATGATGCAGATATCGCTATTGGAAACGTCCACCACCGACGGTACTGCAGCGACCCCGCCGATTTCGGCCTTCGGTGAAATCACGAACTCTAAAGCATGGTATTGAATGCCCGGCTTCAGCTTGCTGTAAGAGGCCATCGCCTTTACTGCGGCCTCGGCAATCGCCGCGCGGAATACCTTGGCAGAAGCCTGCGGCATCAGCGAGTCCTGATAGGTTTGAATCGCGACATTGCCAAATTGCTGGGTATCAACCAGCTTGCAGTCGGACTTGGCCAAAGCCGGGTATAGCTTAGCGACATCGGGATTCGAGGTACATGCTGCCTGCGATGCACCGCCGAAAAGCATGAGTGCCAGGAAAATAAAGCCAAGAAATGAAGAATGCGGGGTTTTGTTTCCGGATGCGGTTTTCATAGGCGGATATCAGTGCGCGTTGGTAGGGAATATGTCGAATTACGTGCTTTGGGTGGGCATAAGCCAAGGCCAATTGTCGCCATCAGAGGCGGGATATCCACATCATTATCTCCGACAAGGCTTATGTGACAAGCGTCTCACTGATTTTGAGATAGATGTCACAAATTGTTACCAATTCACGCCCTGTGAAGGTAGAATGACGGCGTTCGAGCACGGCGAAAGCCGTGCTTTTTGTTTGTCTACATGCGTTTGCTGTTCTAAAGACCTTCAGGTAACTGCCATGAAAAAACTTGCTGCCATTCTATTCTTTTGCTTTGCCGGTTCTTTGCAGGCGCAGAGTCAATCCTATGCCCCTATTGAATGGTGGAATGTTTCCAATTGGTATGCCGATCCTTATAACGGCCCCCGTTATTCAAGCTATGAAGAAGCATTTCTGAGCGAATGGATTGATCATTGGCCGAATGAAATATGTGGTCAGGCTGGAGCAATAAGAGAATGGCATTGGGATGGCGTGGAGCCTTTGATGCAACCAGGGCAAGGCGGATACAACTTTGTTACTGGTCAGGCTTATTACCTTTTACTAGAGTGCAACGGGGTTCCAAATGGTGTTCCAAGACAGGGTTATCCGTCTTTGGCAATTCCCTATCGCTATTGTCCTAACTCCGAGGTGACAGGACCGTTTACAGGAGGCGGAAGTCAATTTCCTGATGTATGTCCGCCTTTCCCAAATCATATTCTTCCTGATTCCAACAAAGGCGACTCCTGCCCAGCATCTCCAGGAGCTAAAAATAACTTCAGTATATGCGGCGACCCCATCAATGCATTAATAGGCAACAAGTTCGAGAATAAGGTCGAGTACCAAGGACAAGGTGCGTTCCCACTGACTTTTAGTTGGTATTACAACAGTTTGGGAGCGCCCCGAGCCAGTTCAACTTTGCCTTTGGGTCTTGGTGAAATGCGTGTTCATAACTATTCGCAATTCATTAGTTTTGGTGTTTCCAGCACTGCTGCGGCCTCAGTTTTTGTCACGCGACCAGATGGTGACATGATCTTGTTTACCAAGTCAGGATTGAATTGGGTGAGTGAAAATCCAGATGTAGGCGTTCTTACTTCCTTGCTTGATGCACAGAGTCAGACCGTAGGCTGGACTTATCAGGCAAAAAACGGAACGTTGGAATCATTCAATTCAAGAGGTGTATTGGTCTCCATCTTGAATCAGGATGGGCTCAAACAGGAAATGTTTTATAACGTTAACGGTCTGCTTGAAAAAGTGAGGGATCCCCAGGGCAGAGAATTAAGCTTTACCTACAATTCGCAACGTCAGATTAATCGTTTGAACCTGCCAGACGGCCAATATATTGATTTTAGTTATGACGGCGCCAAAAATCTTGCCAACGTGACGTATCCTGGCGGTAACAGCATCGGTTATCGTTATAACGAGTCGGGTTACAGTACTTCGTATACACGCAGTGGTGCTTTGACTGGCGTGATTGATGAAAAATCACAGCGTTATTCCTCCACGACTTACGATGATTCATCACGTGCGACCAGCACGTATCTTTCATCGAATATCGACAAATACATCGTTGACTTTACAATTCCGACAGTGCCGGTCGTTACTACGCCGCTCGGCGAGAAACGTAATTTAACCGTTGCGCCTGTTTTGGGGAAAGCCCAAATGACAGGACTTTCCCGCAGCTGTGTCGGCTGTACCACAACAAATACTTCCACTACTTTTGATGCCGCAGGTCGAGCTGACTTATATTCCGATGCTGCCGGTGTTGTTACCGATACTGACTACGATGCTCGCGGCTTGCTGACGCAAAAAATCGAATCGGCCAATCAGGCGGCGACTAAACGCACTACACAGACCGATTGGCATTCGACGTTCAATGTACCGATCGAGCGCCGCGTGTTGAACGCATCCAATGTGTTGGAATCAAGAACAAAATACGCCTATAACACCCGTGGCCAAGCGACGGCGGTATGCCAGATTGATCCCAACAATACGACCGCGATGGCCTATGTCTGCGGCTCGGCCACCAATGCTCCGGTGGGTGTGCGTCAAAGCATCACCACCTATTGCGAACAGGCCGATGTCACTGCCGGCACCTGTCCGATTGTCGGTTTGGCGGTTGCGAGCAATGGCCCGCGTACCGATGTCAGCGATATCAGCACCTTCGGCTATTACCAAACCGATGATGTGACATGCGCCACGGCTCCCACGACTTGCCCGCATCGCAAAGGCGATCTGTGGAAAGTGACCAATGCCCTGAATCAAACCTCGGAATACACTCGGTATGACGGTGCTGGCCGTGCCTTGCAAATGAAGGATGCCAATAATGTCATTACCGATATGGAATATCACGCCCGTGGCTGGCTCACGGCGAAGAAGATTCGCGGTACCGATGATTTGACCGAAGCCGATGATGCCATTACCCGCATGGAATATGATTTGACCGGTCAAGTCACGAAAGTGATCCAGGCCGATGGCGATTTTGTCAGCTTTAACTACGATGCCGCCCATCGCTTGACCAGCGTTACCGATGCGCTGAACAACAGCATTACTTATACGCTCGATAATGCCGGTAATCGCACGGTAGAGACCACCAAAGATCCCGGCAACACCGTCAAGCGCAGCCTGAGCCGGGTGTATGACACCTTGGGCCGTTTGCAGATCAGCAAGAATGCCGCAAGCGCGACTTTGTCGACGCTGACTTACGATGCCAACGACAATCTCAATACCACTACCGATGGCCTGAACCGCGTGACCGATCAGGATGTTGATCCATTAAATCGCCTGATCAAGACCATTCAAGATCAGGGCGTCGGCAAGATCAATGCCACCACGCAGTTTGAATATGATGCTCGCGACAATCTGACCAAGGTGATTGATCCTAAAAATCTCAATACCGTTTATACCTATAACGGCCTGAATGATTTGACGGCGCTATCGAGTCCCGATACCGGCAGCACCAGCTATACCTATGACAATGCCGGCAATCGCCTTACCCAGACCGATGCCCGTAACAAAACCAGCACCTACAGTTACGACAGCGCCAATCGTTTGACGCAGGTGGCCGTGCCAACGGCAACGCAGAATGTGTTCTTCGATTACGACACCACGCAGGCCGATTGCCAGGTCGGTGAAACCTTCACCACCGGTCGTCTGGCGCGCATTCGTGACGAGTCCGGCAGTACCCGTTATTGCTATAACCGTTTGGGACAACCGGTCCGTAAAGTACAAAGCATTACCAGTGGTCCGAACCTCACACTGGGTAGCACTTACAACGCAGCCAATCGCACGATTGCCATGACTTACCCAAGCGGCGCGATTGTGACTTACCTGCGGAATGCCAAAGGCCAGATCACGGGTGTATCTGCCAAGCCCACCGCCGCAGCCGCACAAGTGACGATGGTCAGCAATGTTACCTATTTGCCGTTTGGCCCGCTGAATACACTCACCTTCGGCAATGGTCGTGTGCTGACCAAAGCCTATGACCAAAACTACGATATCGACAAAGTCAGTGACAACAGTACGACCGGGTTGAGTGAAGACAGTACCGTCGACGTAATGGGTAACATCACCCAAATCACGGAACGCACCAATGCCACCGCGAATGCGACCCGCAAGTTTGCTTATGACAATCTGGACCGCTTGCTTAGCCTGAAGAACGGCACCACCAATGTGCAAAGCTTTACCTACGATGCCACTGGCAACCGTTTAAGCAAAACACTTGCCACCACGACCACCACCAGCACATATCCAGCTACCAGTCATCGCTTATCGACGGATGGCACCAATGCCAGAACCTACGATGCCAATGGCAACTCGGCCACCATCGGCGTCAAAGGTTTTGTCTATGATGACCGCAACCGTCTGCGTGATTTTAAAGCCAGCGGCAGCACGGTAACTCGTACTTACCGTTACAACGGCAAAGGCGAGCGCGTCAGCAAAGTGCAGTCAGCCGGCAACACGAATAATCGTTATTACATGTATGACGAAGCCGGGCATCTGTTGGGTGAATATCTCGCCAACGGTACTCGTGTGCAGGAATACGTGTGGCTGGATGATCAATTGGTTGCCGTCTTATCTGATCACGATGCAAGTACTTACCAGTTTGTCGAAACCGATCACCTAGGTACACCGCGTGCCGTAATTCATCCGGTCGAGAATAATATTGTCTGGCGTTGGAATATTACCAATAGCGCGTTTGGTGAACATGCGGCGACCAATAACCCGGACGCGGATGCGGTGACGTATACGTTTAATTTGAGGTATCCGGGGCAGTATTACGATGCTGAGAGTACGTTGCATTACAACTACTTTCGGGATTATGAGGCGGGGACGGGAAGGTATGTAGAAACTGATCCTGCTGGTTTTAGAGGTGGACCTAGCCTGTATAGTTATGTTGGTTCCAACTCGCTGAAGTTTTTTGACCCCCTTGGATTGCAAAGAGTGATCGCATACGTACAAACGCAAGAAGATGTCGAAGTTAATTACGTATCTGCTCTTGCTGGATGTGACCCAGGGGAATGCACGACTGTGTATCGAAATTCCAAGTGGACGTGGACTGCGGAAGCATCGCACGGCTGTGAGTTTGATCGAATCATTACCAAATCATTTATTGGCGCTCACTCTTTTTATATGCTCTATTCCAGTACAAGGCAGGTGAATATAACTCAGTACCTTTATAAGAGTTGGTCCAATTGCGAGGACTGTACTCTCACTGACTATCAGGTTAAGCGCGAGACTTATTCTCCACCTCAAACTGACTGGGAGCCTGGTGCTGCTTATAATATTTATTCTCCCCCATCAAATAAATAGGAATTTATGAATCGATTTTCGATTGAAGTAATTTCTATAATGCTCTTTGTCGGCTCATTTTTCCTGACGTCCAGTGCGTCAGGTAATAATTCTGGACACCCATAATTATCTTGTTGATTAAGGCCATAAGGTGCGTTAACAGAACAACTGCGGACACCCACAATTTGAGACTGCCTATCAAGCCAATCCTTGATTAGTCCGATACACCAGATTTCTTTATCCGGATTTCGTTCTTGTTTGTCCATCGCCCACACTTCTTTCTCCCGCTACCGGGTAGTGTGGGTGAAGTGTGCTCAGGCTTTCTGAATTTGCCTGGCGATAGCGACGCCTTTTAACCAGCGTTGTCCAATTGCTTCAGCTTTCTCCAGTAGTTGTTCGGCACTGCCAATCATTCGCCAATAGCCCGAGCCCACGGCTTTTAATTGAACAGGCCAATGTTCCGCCGTACAGCCTGTCTTCCTGAGAGCAGGTGGCGCATTCTTCGGAATAGCCCCTTTCTTATCCGCCCTTACCTGTTGTCCAGTCCATTGCACCAATTCAATATAATCGCCTTGCTTTAACGATAACGCCGGTGCCAATCCCAGAAGTGGTTTCAACTTTTGTTGTGCCTTTGCCTCGTCCGATCGACAGGTCAGTACTCGCTGTTGAATACTGGTGTGGTGACTGTGGTCCAATCGAAGGGTTATGCCGGCTCGAATCGGATTCAAATCGACGTACGCCATGGCGGCCAACACAGCCCGTTCATCTGCCAGTACCTGGCATTTAAAACGACCTTCCCAGAAAAAATAATTCTGGACACCCAGAATTATCTTGTTGATTAGTAAGAAAGAAGTAAATCCCGGACACCCATGAAATCCTAAGCATCTAATCAAGCCCCACGCTGCGGGGCTTATTTTTTTACGTGATAAAATCCCGGACACCCACTTTTAAATACGCACTATCGAACTAACCCTCGATAGTGTCGAAAACATCGATTGATTTTCAGGTAAAATCCTGGCCAAAATCCCGGACACCCACTTTTAAATACGCACTATCGAACTAACCCCTCGATAGTGTCGAAAACATCGATTGATTTTCGGTTTATTTGCCTGGAGTTATGTTTGATTTTTCCATCGCCCACACTTCTTACTCCCGCTGCCGGGAAGTGTGGCTCAGCTATGCTCAGGCTTTCTGAATCTGTCTGGCGATAGCGATACCTTTTAACCAGCGTTGTCCGATGGCTTTGGCTTTATCCATCAACTGCTCGGCGCTACCAATCATTCGCCAATACCCGGAGCCAACCGCTTTTACCTGAGTTGGCCATTGATTCGCCGCGCAGCCGGTTTTATCGAGTGCTGAAGGGGCATGTTTGGGAATGGCGCCTCTCTTATCAGGCCTTACTTGCTGTCCGGTCCATTGCACTAGATCAATATAGTCGCCTTGCTTTAATGATAAGGCCGGCGCAAATCCCAACAGCGGTTTAAGCTTTTGTCGAGTCTTTGATTCATCGCGCCGGCAGGCCAGCACGCGTTCTTGAATACTGGTGTGATGACTATGATCCAATCGATGTGTCATATCGGCACGAATGGGATTCAAATCGACATACGCCATCGCTGCCAGTACCGCGCGTTCATCGGCCAGTACCTGGCATTTGAAACGGCCTTCCCAGAAGCGGCCGGTACAGCCATCTTCATTGTTCGCTAGGCGTGCAATGGGTTCGTTGATACAACGCATAAGCCAGGATAGAGAGCAAAGCCGCTGTCTTAATAGTGCGAGCCGTTCCGGTTGTTTTAGTAATTCCTGAATCCGAAGTTCACTATCCCGATCACGGCAGGGAAACAGCCTGCACCAGCGTTCAGCGACTTCAGTATCAGGCCATGACATGGCCGCAGGCACGTCGACATGCACAACAAGATGCAGATGATTGCTCATGACCGCATAACCATAAATACCTATGGAGAAGCAGGAGGCTACTTCTTGCAAACGCTTTTCCACCAGTATTTTACGATGTGAATAATCTATTCCCGAGTACACATCGACACCGCATAACCATGCGCGCCGCACACAACGCGATACGCAGTGGTAAGTACCTGACGTATTGTCGGAAACGAAAAGGGAGCGAGCGGTAGCCATGCTTAATCATGGCGACATATTGCAAGCAGAAATGTAGGGAAAGTCTGATAAACGTGTCAGGTGATATGGGTTTGGTGGGTGTCCGAAAATAAAGCCGAAAATAAAAAGCACGAAAATAAAGCAAAAATAAATTATTTATTTTTCATCATCTCGCTGTCTGCACTATCTCTCGCAACAAGCGATTTACCCTTATAGCCGTAGCATCTTCATCATATGCACCAGCAGTCGTGACGACAACGAGGTCCAATTCGGGCACGATAAAAAGGCGTTGCCCGCCGTTGCCGAATCCGGCGTGCCAGGGAATTTCTTTTCCCTGCCATTCAACGCTGCCGGCCCACCATTGATGGCCATAGGTGAAGTTGCTGACGCCGGTGACAAACTTCGGCGTGAGTGATGTTTCGATCCAGGCTTCAGGTACGATTTGTTTGTTGTTCCAGCGGCCTTTATTGAGGACGAGTCGCCCTATCTTGGCGAGATCACGCGGCCGCATTCTAAGCCCGCTGAAGGATAGCGGTCGGCCGTGAATATCGTTTATCCATTCCCAATCAGTTATTCCCAGTGGTGCGAACAGATTGTCACGCGCATAGTCATCGAATTTTTGATGGGTAGTGCGGGTAATGATGTCTGCCAATAGAGCCGTGCCGCCACCGTTATAATTGAAGGCTGTGCTGGGAGTTTTTGCAAGATCGTGTCCAAGTAAATAACGCGGAATATCGCTTTTCCACATCAGCTTCAATTCATCATTGAATATCCCTTCACCTTCATGCCAGTCGAGGCCGTTACTCATATTGAGAAGGTCTTCCAGGGTGATGCGTTTCTTTTCGGGAATGGCGATATCTTTCAGTTCGGGATAAAAATCAAAAACCGACGTAGAAGTTGGGCCGATGGCACCCTGTTGCTGTGCGATTCCGAAAAGCAGGCTGGTAACGCTTTTTCCGATCGAGCGCACATCATGTATTTCTGTCGGGCTGAAATTGTGTCGCGCCGAAACCAGTGCATAAACGGAGCGGTCAGAGCCGCCTTGATAGTATTCGGCAACCAGCCTGCCATGCCGTTCGACGATCACGCTGTGGATATTGAACGGGCCATCTAGCGAGGCTTCAATGGCTTTGTGTAGAGCGCCGGTGTCAAAATCCTTTTCGGCATCCTGATCTATGGACCAGCCATCATTGAGTGCTGCGGGCATTGGCCCAGTTCGGGGCGATACCGGGCGCAATACATAAACCCACAGTAGGGTCATTGCGATGACGAGCCACAAGAAGTGGCGTATTTTCTTCCCTGTGCCTGCAGCCATTGCCTATCCTGTATTAATGAATCACCTCGGGCGTGAAAGTATCATAGTCTCGGTTTCCATTAAGGGCAGACACGTTTTGGCCCAGAGCTACTTTCCTGCCGTATTTGCTGAATTGGCAATGGGCGATAATTTTGTAGGCTGGAGACCATTAACCTGTGGCTGAAAATGGATGGAAAAATTGCAGTCCTGGGTGGCGCCGAAGTGTTAAAGGCCATCAATGATGAAGCCCAGTTGGAAAAAGAGACATGATGGAAAAGGTCCGGAAAATCCGGAAATCTTTAATTCCGATTCAGATAAGTCGGATCCAGGTCCCGATTTCACAAAAAAAATCATAATTCATAACGCCGCAATAACTGACACGGGCTGGGCGCGGGGCTATCTTAACCCTGCGCTCCGCATCACCGTCTAGACCGGTTATCGTTGTGTATATACCAGCCTCCGGATTCAGGGCCCGAGGCTGGTATTTTTTTTGGGCGAACCAAAAACAAGCAAAAACACGAAAAACAAGAATTGAGCCGGAAGCGGTATTCGATCCTTCATAATGTGCGCTCCATCGGCGGCATTGTCGGGATGGCATCACGGTTCGCAATTGGCAGGTTATTTTCATGTCCACACGTCGGCGTTTGTCACAATTACTGCTCACCAGCCATATTGGGCTGGTACTCCTGTTTGCGGTGTTGTTGCTCGCCACTGGGGTAGGGACCATACGTTCGGCCGTTGTTGCACAGGCGCGTACCGAGGCCGAACGCGTTACCTCCGACGCCCGCCGAAGATTGCAGGAATGGGAACGTGAATTGAGCGTCGGCGCCGATCTGCTGGCAGAGCAACCCACGCTGAGGTTCTATCTGCAGCGCGGACAATTGACGAAGGCCCGCAAGCTGGTCCAGAGCTTTCACGATACCAGCGATATCGAATACATCCGTGTGCAAATGAATGGCCGCACGATTGCCGAAATCGGCCCTGCGCCGCCCAGTTTCAGTACTGGTCTAGTGTTTGATAAAAAACGCACGGCCTGGCGGGTGGTGCAACGCGAAATCCGTTCTTATCCGCAGGCTTCGATCGTGGTGGCGGAAAAGCTGGGCGACCGGCTTGCCGTGCGCCCGGCAACCGATCTTATTACGGTCGAGCTTCAGCCACATTTGCGCAACCTGATAGGCAGTAAAAATGCCTGGGTGATGGCGCTCAGCAAGGTTTCGGCCTCGGGAGAAGCAGAGACTTTCGAGAGAGTCGGCTCGAGCGCAGCCGTTCGCATAATGAGTTTTCGTGATGAGGACGGTGGAACCGATGCCTTGCTCAGCACCCGGATTGCACAAGACTGGGTGGGGCGCCGGTTTTTTGAATGGCTGGCTTCCTTTGGTCTTTCGAGTTTGTTGACGGTTGGCATTGCTCTCGCATTGGCCATTCTGCTGTCGGCTCGTATTTCAAGACCCTTCGCGCAATTGGCGCGTGATGCGGAACGTCTGGGTAGCGGCGATCTTGAAACTCCTGTTCCTTCGCCAGTCACCTTTCTTGCCGAACCGGTCGCGCTGGCGGCAAGCCTGGAACAAATGCGGCAGCAGGTCGGCACGCTCACCGCCACCGAGCGTAATCAGCGCGAGGAGCTTGATGCCGTGCTGGACGGTGTCGATGAAGGAATTGTTGGCGTAGATACCGATCAGAATATTCACTATGCCAATCGCCAGTTTCTCGCATTGGTTGGCAGCACCC
>Ga0209175_10001405_pt1:0-7500 | contig 12097 bp, 6 predicted proteins | sample JI91814C2DNA_FD_187506 | JGI IMG/M metagenome (GOLD analysis project Ga0209175, IMG submission 187506) | Wastewater effluent complex algal communities from Wisconsin, to seasonally profile nutrient transformation and Carbon sequestration -... | ecosystem: Engineered > WWTP > Effluent >...
AATAAACCTCATAACATGATAGAGCTCAAGTACAATTTTATTTTGAAAACTCATTTCAAAATATTTAATTTAATATTTTTAAAATTTGAGCGTTTCTTATCTTTTGTCTCCAAAAAGGAGAGAATACATGAGCTCAAAAGAGCAAGCAACAAAAGTTAAAATTCTAGTTGAACGCGATGCAACGGCGACTAGTTTTGAAAAATGGGCAAAACCGGGTCATTTTTCCCGCACATTAGCAAAAGGTCCAAAAACTACTACATGGATTTGGAACTTACATGCCGATGCACACGATTTTGATAGTCAAACAAATTCACTAGAAGACGTCTCTAGAAAAATTTTCAGTGCACATTTCGGACAACTAGCTGTTATATTCCTTTGGTTAAGCGGTATGCATTTCCACGGTGCATATTTCTCAAACTATTTAGCATGGCTAAACAATCCTACAAGTATTAAACCAAGCGCACAAGTCGTTTGGCCTATTGTAGGACAAGAAATATTAAATGCTGATGTAGGTGGTAATTTCCAAGGTGTTCAAATTACTTCAGGATTTTTCCAACTATGGAGAGCTGAAGGTATTACGAGTGAAATCCAATTATATTGGACAGCAATTGGTGCATTAGTAATGTCGGGGCTTATGCTTTTTGCTGGATGGTTCCATTACCATAAAGCTGCTCCAAAATTAGAGTGGTTCCAGAACGCAGAGTCAATGCTAAATCACCATCTATCAATTTTACTTGGTCTTGGTTGTTTATCTTGGGCTGGGCATCAAATTCACGTAGCATTACCAATCAATAAACTATTAGATGCTGGTGTAGCTCCCCAAGAAATCCCTTTACCTCATGAATTTTTAGTTAATCGTGATCTAATTGCACAATTATATCCAAGTTTTAGCAAAGGTCTAGTGCCTTTCTTTAGTGGGAATTGGAGTGAATACTCTGACTTTTTAACTTTTAAAGGTGGGGTAAATCCTGTCACTGGTGGTCTTTGGTTAACTGATACAGCTCATCACCATTTAGCACTAGCTGTTCTATTCATTTTTGCTGGTCATATGTATAGAACTAATTGGGGTATTGGCCATAGTATGAAAGAAATGCTAGAAGCACATAAAGGCCCTTTCACAGGTGAAGGTCATGCAGGCTTATATGAAATTTTAACTACATCATGGCACGCTCAATTAGCTATTAATTTAGCTATGATTGGATCATTAAGCATTATTGTGGCGCACCATATGTATGCAATGCCACCGTACCCTTATATTGCAACAGATTATGCTACACAACTTTCTTTATTCACTCATCATGTTTGGATTGGTGGATTCTGTATTGTTGGTGGTGCCGCGCATGGTGCTATATTTATGGTTCGTGATTATAATCCAGCTAAAAACTACAACAATTTATTGGATCGTGTAATACGACACCGTGATTCGATTATCTCACATTTAAACTGGGTTTCAATTTTTTTAGGGTTCCACAGTTTTGGCTTATATATTCACAATGACACAATGCGTGCATTAGGTCGTTCACAAGATATGTTCTCTGATACGGCGATTCAATTACAACCAATTTTTGCACAATGGATCCAAAATTTACATCTCCTTGCCCCAGGTAATACAGCACCAAATGCTTTAACAACAGCAAGTTATGTTTTTGGCGGTGATGTTGTTTCTGTTGGTTCAAAAATTGCAATTATGCCTATCAAATTAGGTACTGCTGATTTTATGGTACACCATATACATGCGTTTACAATTCATGTAACAGCATTAATTCTATTAAAAGGTGTTCTATATGCTCGTAGTTCAAAACTAATTCCAGATAAAGCAAATCTAGGGTTCCGCTTCCCTTGTGATGGTCCTGGTCGTGGTGGTACGTGTCAAGTATCTGCTTGGGATCATGTTTTCTTAGGATTATTCTGGATGTACAATTCTTTATCTATTGTACTTTTCCACTTCAGTTGGAAAATGCAATCGGATGTTTGGGGTTCAGTAACGCCAACAGGTGCTGTTTCACATATTACTGGTGGTAACTTTGCTCAAAGTGCAATCACAATTAATGGTTGGCTTCGTGATTTCTTATGGTCACAAGCGTCTCAGGTTATTCAATCGTACGGATCTGCTTTATCTGCTTACGGTTTAATTTTCTTAGGGGCACATTTCATCTGGGCATTTAGTTTAATGTTCTTATTTAGTGGACGTGGTTATTGGCAAGAACTTATTGAATCAATCGTGTGGGCACACAATAAGATAAAAGTAGCACCAGCGATTCAACCACGTGCATTAAGTATTACACAAGGTCGTGCTGTTGGTTTAGCACATTATTTACTTGGTGGAATTGGTACAACTTGGGCTTTCTTCTTAGCTCGAATTATTTCTGTAGGATAAAATTAAAGAGGTAAAAATATTTATGGCAACTAAATTTCCAAAATTTAGCCAAGCCCTTGCACAAGATCCAACAACACGAAGAATTTGGTTTGGAATCGCAACGGCACACGATTTTGAAACTCATGATGGAATGACAGAGGAGAAATTATATCAAAAAATATTTGCCTCACATTTCGGTCATTTAGCAATTATTTTTCTTTGGACTTCTGGAAATCTCTTCCACGTAGCATGGCAAGGTAACTTTGAACAATGGGTTTTAAATCCACTTAAAGTAAAACCAATAGCGCACACAATTTGGGATCCACATTTTGGTGAACCTGCAATAAAAGCTTTTACAAAGGGTGGTGCATTCTATCCTGTTAATATAGCTTATTCTGGTGTATATCATTGGTGGTATACAATAGGAATGCGAACAAATAACGATTTATATTTAGGATCTATCGGTCTTATTATATTATCAGGTTTATTATTATTTGCTGGTTGGTTACATTTACAACCAAAATTCAGTCCAAGCTTATCTTGGTTCAAAAATAATGAATCGCGTTTAAACCACCATTTATCAGGTTTATTCGGTGTTAGTTCACTTGCTTGGACTGGACATTTAGTTCATGTTGCAATTCCAGAATCTCGAGGCACACATATTGGTTGGGATAATTTTTTAACTACACCACCTCATCCAGACGGCTTAGCTCCGTTCTTCAGTGGAAATTGGAATGTTTATGCACAGAATCCAGATACGGCACAGCATATCTTTGGTACAAGTCAAGGTTCTGGTTCAGCTATCCTTACTTTTTTAGGAGGTTTCCATCCACAAACACAATCTTTATGGCTAACTGATATGGCTCACCACCATTTAGCTATTGCTGTTATTTTCATAATAGCAGGTCATATGTACCGTACAAATTTTGGTATTGGTCACAATATGAAAGAAATTTTAGACGCTCACCGTCCACCGGGAGGTCGTTTAGGTGCTGGACATCGTGGTCTATTTGATACTATAACTAATTCTCTACACATGCAGTTAGGGTTAGCTTTAGCATCTTTAGGAGTAATCACATCTTTAACAGCTCAACATATGTATGCAATATCTCCTTACGCATTCATGGCTAAAGATTTCACAACACAAGCAGCTTTATACACGCATCATCAATACATTGCAGGATTCCTAATGGTTGGTGCTTTTGCACATGGAGCAATTTTCTTTGTACGTGATTACGATCCAGAAGCAAATAAAAATAATGTTTTAGCTAGGATGTTAGAACATAAAGAAGCTATCATTTCTCACTTAAGTTGGGTATCTTTATTCTTAGGTTTCCACACTTTAGGTCTTTATATCCACAACGATACAGTTGTTGCTTTTGGTCAACCTGAAAAACAAATTTTAGTAGAGCCTGTTTTTGCACAATTTATTCAAGCAGCATCAGGAAAAGCTTTATACGGCTTTGATACTTTACTTTCTTCATCAGAAAGTCCTGCAACTGTAGCTGGTAGTGCAATCTGGCTTCCAGGTTGGTTAGAGGCGATTAATAGTGAGAAAAATGATTTATTCTTAACGATTGGACCAGGTGATTTCTTAGTTCATCATGCGATTGCTCTAGGTTTACATACAACAACACTAATCTTAGTTAAAGGTGCATTAGATGCACGTGGCTCAAAATTAATGCCAGATAAGAAAGATTTCGGTTATAGTTTCCCTTGTGACGGTCCAGGCCGTGGTGGTACTTGTGATATTTCAGCATGGGATGCTTTCTACTTATCAATGTTCTGGATGTTAAATACTATTGGTTGGGTTACGTTCTATTGGCATTGGAAACATGTTACAATTTGGCAAGGTAATCCTGCTCAATTTAATGAATCATCAAACTATCTAATGGGCTGGTTAAGAGATTACTTATGGTTAAACTCTTCTCCTCTAATTAACGGGTATAACCCGTACGGTATGAATAGTTTATCTGTTTGGGCATGGATGTTCTTATTTGGTCACTTAGTTTGGGCAACAGGATTCATGTTCTTAATTTCTTGGCGTGGTTATTGGCAAGAGTTAATCGAAACGTTAGTATGGGCTCACGAACGTACTCCATTAGCAAATTTAATTAGTTGGAAAGATAAACCAGTAGCTTTATCTATTGTTCAAGCTCGACTTGTTGGTTTAGCACATTTCACCGTTGGGTATATTTTAACATATGCAGCTTTTGTTATTGCTTCAACAGCAGGTAAATTTGGTTAATTCGTAGGTTTTCATATTTCGTAGACAGAAAAAAAGTAGAAAAAGTAAGATATAAAAATATATCTTACTTTTTCTACTTTTTTAGTTTAAACTTAAAATAGTAATTTAAAAGGAGAATAAAAAGATGGCGAGAGAATCTATTATACAGCGTCAAATAAAACGTGAAAAACTTGTAACTAAATATAAAGAAAGACGTATTCAACTTTTAGCGGACTTTTCAAATGCAGAAAATCTTCGTAGTAAATTAAGTATTCATAAAAAAATTGAAAAATTACCTAGAAACAGTATTAAAGTACGTTCAAGAAATCGTTGTTGGAGAACAGGTAGAGGTCGTGGGGTTTATCGAGATTTTGGTTTATGTAGACATATGATAAGAGAAATGGCTCACAATGGTTTATTACCAGGTGTATATAAAGCTAGTTGGTAAACTATTTAGGGATTATCAATTTGTTCAAGTGAGTATCAAAATAAAGAATTTTTTACTTTGTTACTCTTAAACTCTTTAAAAGAATCAAGCAGTGTTTTCATAGCTTGATTCTTTTAAAGAGTTTTCTTTGTGTTTTGGTTTGTGGCCCTATTGTAGAAGGATGTGAAGCTACTCTGCAGCATAAAAATTTATCACAATTATCGGTTCAAATCAGTGTTTTTTTATGCAGATAAGACTAGGGTAATTTTTGCATACAAGATTCATTGTTAATAGACATGTTGTCAAACTTACTAACAAAAATTTTCTTGGCGTCATATAATAGAGCGTCATATAATAGAAGTCTTGGCATAAGCTATCTTCCCAAAGGACTCCTCCAGAAGTATTTTCGCTGTAATTATGTTTCACGACTGAGTTCGAGATGGATCAGTGTGGTTCCATAATCCTTTAAACACCAAGACCAAAATTTTCTAAAGTTAGAAAAAAGTTCAAGTCCTCGGTCTATTAGGACATCTCAGCTTAATATATTACTACACTTCCACTTGATGCCTATCAAACGGCTGGTCTTGCCGTGACCTTACTTGCTTACGCAATGAGAGTACTCATCTTAAGGTTGGCTTCCCACTTAGATGCTTTCAGCGGTTATCCGTTCCACACATAGCTACCCAGCGTTTACCGTTGGCACGATAACTGGTACACCAGCGGTGTGTCCTTCCCGGTCCTCTCGTACTAAGGAAGGCTCCTTTCAATACTCTAACGCCTACACCGGATATGGACCGAACTGTCTCACGACGTTCTGAACCCAGCTCACGTACCGCTTTCATGGGCGAACAGCCCAACCCTTGGGACGTACTACCGCCCCAGGATGCGATGAGCCGACATCGAGGTGCCAAACCTCCCCGTCGATGTGAACTCTTGGGGGAGATCAGCCTGTTATCCCTAGAGTAACTTTTATCCGTTGAGTGACGACTTTTCCACTCAATATCGCCAGATCACTAAGACCGACTTTCGTCTCTGTTCGACTTGTAGGTCTCACAGTCAAGCTTCCTTATGCCTTTACACTCGAAGATCGATGTCTGACCGATCTGAGGAAACCTTTGTGCGCCTCCGTTACTTTTTAGGAGGCGACCGCCCCAGTCAAACTGCCCGCCTGAGATTGTTCCTTCACCGGCTTACGGTGTAAGGTTAGAGTTCTAGCTTTATCAGAGTGGTATCTCACCGACGGCTCCACAAATCCCGTAAGTTTTGCTTCAAAGCCTCCCACCTATGCTGCGCAAATAAAGCCCGAAATCAGTCTCAAGTTACAGTAAAGCTTCATAGGGTCTTTCTGTCCAGGTGCAGGTAGTCCGCATCTTCACAGACAAGTCTATTTCACCGAGTCCCTCTCCGAGACAGTGTCCAAATCGTTACGCCTTTCGTGCGGGTCGGAACTTACCCGACAAGGAATTTCGCTACCTTAGGACCGTTATAGTTACGGCCGCCGTTCACCGGGGCTTCGGTTATCAGCTTCGCTTTACAGCTAACCAACTTCTTTAACCTTCCGGCACTGGGCAGGCGTCAGCCCCCATACGTCGTCTTACGACTTAGCGGAGACCTGTGTTTTTGGTAAACAGTCGCTTGGACCTTGTTATTGCAACCTTAAAAAGGTACCCCTTCTCCCGAAGTTACGGGGTTATTTTGCCGAGTTCCTTAGAGAGGGTTATCTCGCGCCCCTTGGTATACTCTACCAACCCACCTGTGTCGGTTTCTAGTACAGGCATTTTTTGTTTAAGACAGTGCGAGCTTTTCTTGGAAGTATAACATCAGCTACTTTAATACCGTAGTATCTTGTACTCACGCCTCAGCTCAAGATATTTTCTCTATCTCTCAACACCTTGAACGTTTGAACCAATAACCAACATTTGGCTAGCTTAGCAACCTTCGTCCCTCGTTGTCAACAAAAAATGGTATAGGAATATTAACCGATTGTCCATCGACTACGCTTTTCAGCCTCGCCTTAGGTCCTGACTTACCCTCCGCGGACGAGCCTTCCGGAGGAAACCTTAGGTTTTCGGGGCATTGGATTCTCACCAATGTTTTCGCTACTCAAGCCGACATTCTCACTTCTATATCGTCCACGCCCACTTACGTTAACGCTTCAACCTACCATAGAACGCTCCCCTACCGATATATAAATATCCCACAGTTTCGGCAGATTACTTAGCCCCGTTCATTTTCGGCGCAGGACTACTCGACCAGTGAGCTATTACGCACTCTTTAAAGGATTGCTGCTTCTAAGCAAACCTCCTGGTTGTCTAAGTTCTTCCCACTTCCTTTATCACTTAGTAATCATTTAGGGGCCTTAACTGGTGGTCTGGGCTGTTTCCCTCTTGACAATGGAGCTTATCCCCCACAGTCTTACTGGTTAGTTATGCACTTAGTATTCAGAGTTTGCCTCGATTTGGTACCGAATTACCAGCCCGCACCGAAACA
>Ga0209175_10001413_pt1 | contig 12066 bp, 9 predicted proteins | sample JI91814C2DNA_FD_187506 | JGI IMG/M metagenome (GOLD analysis project Ga0209175, IMG submission 187506) | Wastewater effluent complex algal communities from Wisconsin, to seasonally profile nutrient transformation and Carbon sequestration -... | ecosystem: Engineered > WWTP > Effluent > Algae...
AGGTAGAATTTTCCTTCGCCTAGCATAATTCTTCTAGCTGCATCGAGGACTGCTTCCAAGCCAGAAACGCAATTGTTCGCCACGGTAAGGGCAGTTGCCTCTAAAGGAATTCCTGCACGAACAGAAATTACACGTGCAACGTTTGGAGTATATACACTTTGACTAATTTCACCAGCAACAACTCCATCTACTTCTGTTTTAGATACTTTACTACGAGAAAAAATTTCTTCGGTTACTCTGTAGCCCAATTCTGCAGAAGGAATATCTGCAAGTGACTTGCCTGCTTGACCGATCGGAGTTCTAATTCCCGATGCCAGAACGATTCTTTGGTTATCAAATGTTGTAAATTTCATGATATAAGGTTATCCTTTGTTTATTTGAAAAGGGCATGTAGAATACCAACCAAAAGAACACCTGTGTGCCTTGTGGCAAATTTTACCATACAAGCCCGCAACTAATAAAAGGATTTAATGCAAGGTGAATTCGTCTAGTGAAAAACGGGTCTATTTTTCCCACTCAGACATTTTTTTCAATAAGTCATGAGCGTCCTCTGCATTTACACCGTATTGGTGGTAGATATTCTTACCCGTTCTATCGAATACAAACAGAGCTGGCTGCCCCTCCACTGCTAACTCGCCTGCTAACTTTAAGTCCGGATCTAAAAGACTCTCATATTTAATTCCAAATTCTTCCGCAATATTTCTGATCTCTTCATTCGTTAAACCATGATCTGTATTCACACCCAGGAATACAAAATTGTCGGGATTTGATTTTTCATGTAGAAGTTCGATTACGGGTGCCGCTTTTCGACATGGCTCACACCAACTTGCCCAGAAGTCTAAAATTAGAATTCTTCCTTTATAATCTTGAATCTTATGCACCTTGCCACCTAAATCTTTCAATTCAAGAAAAAGATAAGGCGCGGTAAACTCTTCTTTACACGATAGGGATAATAATAGACCCAAAATAAGTAAAAATTTCTTCATCTTAAAAACTTTTTCTTTATGCCATCCGTTGTAAATCAAGAAATAACTCACACAGAAATAACTACTCTAAATTTCGTACCGGTCCAGGGTATAATCTCAAAGCTGTTTCCTTTTTTTTGAGTGAGCATCTTAATCAAAGTAAGACCAAATCCTTTCGTATCTTGGATAGAGAATTCTTTTGATAAACCGACCCCATTGTCACTTACGGTTAATTCTAGATTACCCCCTTCTAATTTTTTCACACAGACTATGATAGTTCCTTCCTTTTTTTCCGGAAAGGCATACTTGAAAGCGTTCGTGATTAACTCATTGATGATGATGCCCACTGAAAAAACAGATTTTGAATTCAGACTAATATTCTCGATGTGTTTTTCGATTTTAATTTTTGCTGGGCTTGGAAAGGAAAGCATAACTTGATCGAGTAAGTCATGAAGATATTCCTGAAGAGAAATATTCTTATAATCGGTTGACTTAAATAATTTATCATAAATTAACATCATACTTAAAATTCTATTCTTTGCTTCTTCTAGAGATTTAGTTACTTGTGGATTATTTACATAATCCGCTTGCAAACTAAGAAGGCTGGAAATGGACGCCATATTATTCTTTATTCGGTGATGGACTTCTTTTAATAATATCTCCTTTTCGATGAGAAGAGATTTTACTTCCTCCTCGGCTTTCATTCTTTCTATTTCGGTTTTGTGATTCTGAACTGCAAGACCGGTAATACGAGAAAATTCCAATATAATATCAAATTCTGAGCGATTTGGTAGCTTAGGCAAATTGTAGTAAGCCGCAAAGGTTCCAAGTACATTACCTGAATCATCTTTGAATGGGAACGACCAACAGGCTCTTAAGTTGGCTTTCTCTGCAAGCTGGATATAATTTTTCCAATAAGCATGAGTTTGAATATCTGCAACAATCACCAAATCACCAGTAGCCGCAGCAGTGCCACAGGAACCTACTCCAAATCCCGATTGAATTCCTTCAATAGCTTCATTGTAAAAATCAGGCAAACTCGGAGCCGCTCCTTTTCTTAATTTTCCTTCCGAGTCCAAAAGTAAAATAGATGCCTTCATTTCTGGATGAATAGATTCAATTTCACGAACAATTTCTTCTAGTATTAGATAAAGATTTTTCTTTGCAATCATTGCATCTAAAACATGATTGCGAGCAATTTGCAAAAACTCGAAATGTTTCTTTTCAGTAATATCTGTATGAGTCCCAAGCATTCTTGTAGGATTACCATCGCTATCCCATTCTGCAATCCTACCCTGCGACAAAATCCATTTCCAAAAACCATCTTTTGTTCGTTGCCTAAATTCAACACTGTAATCTTTTCGTTTCCCTTGCACATAATCAGTATAAACCTTGTAAGTTGCATCCCTATCATCTTCGTGTAGCCGATTCCTCCAATTTAGATTCGTCTCTTCAAAGTCTTCAAAATCAAATCCAAGCATTTGCGCATAAGAGCTATTTACCTTTGTCTTTCCTGTTTTTATATCAAGGTCAAACAGTCCCTGGTTACCTGCCATGAATGCAAGCCTAAGCCTTTCTTCTTTTTCTTGAAGCAATCGATCATTTGAACGACTTTTAGTCATATCTTGAAAGGTACATACTACTTGCTTTATTTGATTTTCAGCGTCTAATTCTGGTTTTGCGTTGACTAATAGCCATACTCTATCGCGTGTATCCGGTCTATAAACACCCATTATGACATCTGTAACAGGCTTTCCTGTTCGAATACAAACAGGGACAGGATGTGTCTCACCTGGAAAATCTGTTCCGTCTTCATGAATCACATTCCAATCTTTATCAAAAGATGTCTTCCCTCTCATTTGATCTGAGGATAATCCAAGAAGCCGCTCAGCAGCAGGGTTATTCACTAATATTTTAGAATTTGAATCCTGAACCATTACACCTACATCTAGATTCTCTATTAAAGCTTGAAATCTAAATTCTACATTTCTAATTTCTTTCTCGTGATTTTTTCTTTCTGTAATATCTCTTGCAATGACTAGGACAGCAAAAGACCCATTAAACTCTATTGGATTCGCGGAAATCTCCACATCAATGATAGATTTATCCAATCGAATAAATCTTTCTTCTAAAATTGGAGCATTCTCTTTTTTCGTATAGAGATCTCCAACCCGATCATGAACTTGATCCTGATACTGTGGATGAACAAAATCGAATATATTTTTTCCTTTCAAGTCTTCAAATGTATTTGCCCCTGCCAATTTTAGACCTGCTGCATTTGCGTAGATGAATTTGAAATCTCTGTGAACAAAAATAGCTTCAAGCGAAGATTCTACCATAGAGCGATAACGTTCTTCGCTTTCTTTTACTTTTTGTTCCAATTCTTTTTCGCGGCTATTCTTTATTACCCTATTAGTAATATCTCTAGAGACTGTCTGCAATTGAATGACCTTTGTCTTTTCTAAATTCCAGATTGATTTTGTAATAGTCTCTAGCCAGACATAGTCGCCATTCTTTGCAAGGATTCTATAGCTAATATACATACCGTCATCGCCTTTTTTTACTTTTTCATGGGATTCATTTTGAATTCTCATCATATCGTCCGAATGAAACAACGTATAAGGGCTAACACCGATTAGCTCTTCTGGCTTATAACCAAGAATTCTTTCTACGGAAGGACTTAAGTATATATACTTTCCATCTAAATCATGCAAAGCAATGAGATCGAGGGTATTTTCGGCAATCATTTGAAACATTTCTTCTTTTTGACGGGTTTTCGTATGCACTTCAAATAACTCGAAAGCCATTTCGATAGAAGATAGTAATACGAATTTGCCTGAATTCTTGATTACATATCCGTAGCGAGTAATATTTCTTACCTTCTCGACTAATTCCTTTTCTGAGTGGGAAGTCAAAAATACGATAGGAATTTCAATTAGATTCAAAATCTTTCTAGCAGTTTCCGTTCCATCAATGCCGGGACCTAAATCAATATCCATTAGAATTAAATCGAAAGTGTCCGACTGTATTTTCTCGATAGCTTTTTCACCAGATTCAGCAATTAAGACTTCATATCCATTGTCTTCCAGAAGCTTTCTGTGGGCTGAAGCTATTACACTATCGTCCTCTACAATAAGTAGAGATTTAACAAAATCATTGCTCATTTTTTTACAATAGCATAGTTTAAAATCTTTGAAAGAATAAATTAACTGAATACGAAAAATCTGTTTTACTTTTCAAAACTCTTGACTCAACATTCCTAGATAAATAAAAAGTTCTAATGAGCAATTGTCCTAAATGTAATACCCAGTTAACACCTAATGCAAAGTTTTGTTTTTCTTGCGGCAATAAAATGCCTGATGCCATTTCAGATGTAGATCAAGATTTAGAATTTCTACAACGAACACTAGAACCAAAGTTCACTCACATAGAAAAAATTGGACAGGGTGGGATGGGATCAATATTTCTAGGCATACAAGTATCTCTAAATCGAAAAGTCGTGATTAAGCTATTAAATGCTAGCCTAGCGTTAGACGACACACTCGTTGATAACTTTTTGAAAGAAGCGCAAATAGCGGCTAATATCAAACATCCCAATATAGTAGAAATGGTCGATTATGGAAAGGCAGAAGGCAGACCTTTTTTCATAATGGAATTCGGAGAAAAAGGCTCACTCGAAAAAGTCCTTTCTGATTTGAATGCTCATCATAAAAAAATGCCAAGTCTGACTGTGTGCAAGTCTATGATAAAACTTCTCCTTGCTCTCGACTTTGCTCACTCTAAAAACTTGCTAGCACATAGAGATATTAAACCGCATAATATAATTCTACGTGAATCGAATGATGTATTTATCAGTGACTTCGGAATTGCAATTGATAAAACACAAAAGAAAAACACAATCGAAAAAGGTGGAACTCTAGACTATATGAGTCCAGAGCAAATAGAAAATTCAAAAGATATAGACCAGAGATCTGATATTTATTCGCTTGGAATTTTATTCTTTGAAATGCTTACTTGTAGCCTGCCTTTTGAATCCTTAGACAAAGACAAATTGGCAGAAATGCATTTAACTGCAAGTATCCCCGACCTAAAAGCAAGATTAACAAAAGACGATCTCAAAAGAATTAACAAAGAAGAGATGAATCTCGATGAGTTACAGGTAATTATCCGTAAAGCCTGCGAGAAAGACAAAGCCAATCGTTACTCTTCCTGTAAGGAAATGGCAGACGCAATTGAATCCATTGTTTCACGAGTAGAAGAACAAAAATCAGAGTCTTTCAAAAAGAATAGAAAGCTAATCGCGATGTATGCGATTCTAACCGGTAGTCTTGCCATCTTAATCAGCTATGGAGCAGCGAGATATTTTATAACTGAGACCTGCGAGAATTGTTGCGTAACCGGGGATTGTAAAGATGGGAAAGGCAAATATGTATATGCCCCACAAAATCCAAAGGATCCCAAAAACATCTATATAGGCGAGTTCAAGAACGGAAAAAAGCAAGGCAAAGGAGAATACTTTATGTATTCCGTAAAGGCAAAGTATGAAGGAAGTTTTATAGATGGAGAGTTTTACGGATACGGGACATTAACCAACTTCTCGGATGAAAAATTGGAACACTACAGCGCGCATTATGCCGGTTATTTTAAGCACAATCAACCCGATGGTCAAGGCGCGTATTTTTTTAGCGATGGCTCCTATTTCGCAGGACAATTTGTAAAAGGAGAGCCCGACGGTAAACACGGAATCTTCTTCACAAGAGACCAATCCCTTTACAAAGGAGACATCCACTTAAGCAACGGAGAAATGATCCCGGAAGGAAAAGGCACAATCCTTCTTCCCGGTGAAAGAGTCTACATCGGAGAATTCCACAACGGAAAACTCGACGGCAACGGAAGACTCATCCAAAGTGACGGCACTGTCATCAGCGGGCACTGGGAAAATGGTAAGATTATTGTGAAGAAGAAGAAGTAAGTCTATCGATTTGCGTTAATTTTTAAAAGATTACCACCGATGGACACCGATGTTTGGTTATTTTGTTTAACGTTTCCGATAGTTCTTAATTTTGGAGAGGTTTTTCTTTTTGTAGACGGAAATTTCCTGACTGTTTATAGTATTTTCTCATCTATTCATAGCATTTTCCTAACCAATTACGTGCGTTTCCCAACGCGGAAGGGATTTGCATATTTATAGATAGCATTTTTCTGGTCATTTCTAGTATATTCCTTGTAATTGCCGATATATTCTTAATAAAAGATGGCATTTCTCGATACATTATAGGTATTTTTCTCGCTATTTATGGCATTTTCCCGATTACTGAAAGTATTTTCCTGTCTATTGATGTTCCTTTCTCTTCAATTTGCATTTTTTTTCATATTAAAGATGGTATTTTCCATACCTCAAATGCTATTTTCCTGAACCTGGACGGGGTTCTCCAAGTTAGAGGCTGCCTATGTTCATTCATGGGTGGGCTTTGTTTGCTCTGGACAGGCTTGTTTCTTTACCGTGTAGATTTACTTCGGTCAGCGTCATTTCTGGAATTAGGAATGCGGAATGTTGGTTTTCGACGGATGATTGGTTGCATAAAAGATTCCTTTTAGTTCTAGTATAGTGCAAGATGATTTTTTACTAACACATTGGTATGGGCTTGCTCCCATACCAAGAGGTATTGCGCCCCATTCGGGGCTATAGTTCTAAAGCTCCCGCCCTTTGTGCTGATGGCACAAACCTAGCAGACTTAACTCAATGTCACTCCCTAGGGTCGTTCCATAATGCCTTCACGCCTGATGGCTTCCGAAGGCTACGTCGGAGGCGTAATACCTCCTGCATGAACAGCTGATTCTCGCTTCCTTGGGTCGCTCGAATATCTGCAAGGACTATGCAGTGTAATTGGATAATGCCGATTAGCCGATAGATTATTTATATTTCTTCACTTCATAAATTCTTTTAGGATTTTGTTTAACATGAAATAATTTTAGAAATACCAACGAAGAATCCAAAACTTTATAAATAATCTTTCCAGCTTTTTTTATATACAGAATATCTGTATATTCCTCTTTTTCCGGGTATGGCTTCTTCCTTTGGGTAAGCAAGCGGATGTTCAATGATTCTTTCCATTTGTGCAATCAATTCGTCTTTAAATTCTGCTGCAAATTGAGGCGATTCTTGTTTTAAGTATTGATAATTTTCATAAAGAGATTTATCAAATTCTGGATGAACTTTTACTTCACGTTCTTTCTTTGCCATTTCTTTTTAAAATCTCGGAAGGAAATTAAGCCTGTTAGATTTTTTTCTGCATCCCAAATTTGTTTTCGGAATTCCATTATTGTCATTCCATATTCCTTTAAAACTTCATTTGATTCTCTGCCATCTAACTTATAAAGTGCTTTCATCCAACTTTCGAAGCTATCAAAGTATTTTGGATCTTCCGATTCAGATAGGGTAACTTCTTGCCGAAAAGAATCTAACAAAGATTGATAATCTTTTACTTCTTTCAATTTTTCCGGCAAAACAATGGATAAGAATAAGTTTAAATCCAAAACTACTTGCGGTGGTTTACCTTTGGAGTGAAGAACTTTAATTCCCATACATGAATCTTTCTACGAATTTTATACCTGTCAAGTTTTTTTTATCAAACACTCAATACATATGCACGTCGCCTATTCGTAGTATGCCTCTGAATTCATCGGGGTCAACGACTGGCTCTTCTGTGTAGTGATAGAGAAAACATTTCTTTTTTACTTCAGGCTCGCATTTGCGGATATCGTCAATATGAGAATGCACTCCACTTCGAATTCCTGTTTCACAGTCCTGATAAATGACAGTAGCGGATTCGTAGAAGGCTCTCATTGTAGGTGGCATCATGAGAAGAGTGTCTGTTGGAAAATAAACTTTTTGTCCGTCTGTGCATTCGAAGATAAGACCGTAAGACGGCATATGAGAAGTACCCCCAATCACATGTGTGGATTCAATTGTATAAAATCTCCAGGTTCTTCTTCCATCTTCCATATCATACTCGATGTCTTTTACCATCGGCACAGGATTATAAAAAGTATCCAGTGCAACTCTCTTCACACCTTGCAGAGTATCGAGTCCTGGTCTTGCTGACTCCCAGAGATTTTCTAATACTTCCCGATGACCCCAGAGATCCGGCTTACAGTCATTAGGCAGAGATTCTTTTCGAAAGAGTCTATCTAGAATATTGTCGAGAGTTTTATCATTTGGATCAGTGCCGGGTTTTCGTAGCCATTCCAATTTTCTAGAATTCCAATACGGATTAAAAATAGTAGAGAGTGCAATTCCTTCTACTCCTCCAATATGATCTGCATGAGGGTGAGAGCAATAATAACCGTCAATGTCTCCCATCTTAAGACCGACATTGGCAAGAGAGTGTCTTATATCTCCACCGAAATCAATTACGAAACGATATACATGGTCTTTGATTTTTCCCTTTGTTTCAAATTCCAAAAGAAAATTACTTTGAAATCTCGGGGCATACACTCTTTCTTTGTGCTCACTCACCATCTTTTCGATTTCACTAATCGCAATTGCTTTGTCTTCTTTCGTCTGAGTTTTTTCGATTAATTCTTTTATATATTTCGTATCAATGCTTTCTTTAAATGCTCCAGTTGCAAATGCTGAATGAGTTCCAAGTGCTGTTACTTTCATAATTACCTCTCTCTATTTCCATACGACAAACCATTGTAGATTCTAATAATTTATTTTTATTTTGTAAAGGAAAAATAATACAAATCCGTATTTTGCCAATAGAGGCAAAAAATGCTAGACTTCCTAGGCTTTTTTAGAATTGTTTCTGAATGATTCTTTTTCGCCATCTTTCTTGTCTTTTAATCCTCATTTTAAGCATACAATGCAACATTCTTTCAGGAAAACAGAAGAAACAGGGCGAAACAAACTTGCATTTGGTTCTAAACTCCACTGGATTTGCCACAGAATTTTGTCTGTTTGAAATGGAAAAATCGGCAAGCACGAATTTTAAGTGCAGTGCCGAAAAACCAAAAGAATATTCCAGATGCGTAGAATACTTTACGGATAATGTAAATTATGCGACAACTAGTAGCAAAGAGACTCTAGACCAAATCTACAAAGGACTTGCCGATATGGAATTAGCAAGACCTGCTCTTCGAAAAAAAATTCAAAGCGTAGGTTATATTGCAACAGGAAGTTTTAATGCTGGAAAGGATACAGAGGCAAAGCAAACTTTAAAAGATGTAGAAAGTTATTTTATCTCTGAAAAATTAAAAGTCCAAACCAAATTAATTAACGCGGAAGAAGAAGCAAAACTCACTCTAAAATCCATTCAAAACGCAAAAGAAATTCAAAAAGAAAATAAAGAAATCGCACTCTTACAAATTGGCTCGGACTCTGTAGAAGTCACAACCGAAAGAGAAGCAAAAATATTAACCAGTAAAATAGGCATTCAATCAATGCTTGAAGAGTTATCAAATATCAAACCCGGAATCAACGCCTGTAGACAACCAATCTCTTCTTTTTTTAAAAGCGAAGCAAGCTCTTACGAAAAATGCAAAGCGTTTATCTTAGAAAATCTAAACAAATCAAATCGACTTTCTCCTATCACAAAATTAAAGTTAGGCGACGACTACAAAGTTTTTACAACAGGCTCGACTTGGAATTATTTCTATCCAAACAAAGAAGACATTACAATGGATGAATTAAACCAAACAGGAAAAGAATTTTGCTCTCTTACGATTGACCAAATTCTAAAAAAAGGCATCAAGAAAAAAAATGCGTATAATCTTTGTTATTCTCTCGCATTCAAAGCTGCAATCGCAGAATCTCTTGAAATTAAGAAAATAAAAATTCTCCAAAAAGAAATTTATTTAAAAACTCTCGCCACTAGCTGGACTCTATTTCCAGAATTCTGCCAATAAGAAATGGAAGAATTTAAACCCACACATATTCCCGTCTTACCGAAAGAAATTTTAGAATACTTTGGTCAGATTGAAAACAAAGAAAATCCAATTTTTCTAGATGGAACCGCAGGCGAAGGCGGACACAGTGAGCTAGTTCTAAAAGAATTTCAGAAAGCAAAATTAGTATTAAACGACCGCGACTCGATCATGCTTGCCCGTGCGACAGAAAGACTCAGTGCGTATCAAGGGAGATTCTATCCACTCGAAGGAAATTTTTCGGAAGTAGATGCGACTGACCTCGAAGAAAGAATAGGCAAAGACAAAGTAGATGGAATTTTGCTTGATTTAGGAATTTCTACTTTTCATCTGACTTCTTCTGAGCGTGGATTCAGCTTTAAAAATGAAGAATATCTCGATATGAGGCTAGATGAAACAGCAAAACTGACAGCATATGACGTTTTAAACAAATATAAGGCTGAAAAATTATCGCAAATCTTCCGAGAATATGGAGAAGAGAACTGGACAAAGAAAATTGTAGAAAAAATTCTACTTGTGCGAAGGAAAAATCCGATTCGAACCACTCTAGATTTAGCAAAGTTGGTAGAATCAGTCATTCCTCGCAAGTTCTGGCCTGATAAGACTCATCCTTCGTTTCGGGTGTTTCAAGCAGTTCGAATTGAAGTGAATAATGAGTTAGGTCATATAAAAGATGGGATTGAAAATCTCACAAATCTTTTAGAGAAAGGTGGAATTTTGTGCGTGATTTCTTTTCATTCTTTAGAAGATAGGATAGTAAAACAAGTTTTTCGGGAAAAAAGTAAAGACGAAATGTTTAGCATACTTACAAAAAAGCCAATCACTCCAGGTGAAGAGGAAATAAAAATAAACCCGTCCTCGCGCTCAGCTAAACTGCGGGTATTGAAGGCATTATGATTGTTGCACATTTAGACAAAAAAGAAATTAAAAATACAATTGGCTCCATTTTACTTGCACTAATAAAGATTACAATTCCTGCGAGTGTTCTTTTTTTACTTGTATGGCAAAGCATTGACCATGCACACTTGAATCGGCAGATTAAAAAGCTTTCTCAAAAGAAAGAGGAATTATACAAAAAGAATTACGAACTCAAAGTAGGAATTGCAACTTCTACCTCAGCGGAAAGAATGGAATCAATATACAGAAAAAACAACCAGGCAGCCGGTTATGCTAATAAGAAAATAATTACCCTTATCCTTCCGGCTGAAAATAAAAGCTTCGAAATTTATAAATGACTTAGTAGCTCTTTAAGAATCAAATCCTCAAAATAATCAATATGTTAATCTCAGAACTAACCCAGAAAATAAAAATCATATCTTTACTCAATGGCAATCCAGAGACAAATATTGCTTACATCCAATCCGATAGCCGCAAGCTAGAAGAAGATGATATTTTTTGTCTGTATGAAAACTTTGGAGAAAAATCAACCGAGTATATCCAAGACGCTCTGAAGAAAAAAGTAAAAACGATTCTGATACGTAAAAATAGTCAGTATTTAACAGAGGCAAAAAGTTTTTCCAATATAATCATAAGCCAACAAGACCCTATGCAAGTCCATGGATACTTTGCTTCTCTTTTAAAAGATGAGCCATCTAAAAAATGTAAAATCATTGCAATCACGGGGACAAATGGAAAAACCTCCATGACTTATATTCTAAACGATATATTCTCCCGCGAAAATAAAAATTGCGGAATCATTGGAACGATTGAAACTAGATACGCAAACAGAGTAATTCAAACCGGCTACACAACCCCTGATGCAAGCACTCTAAACGAAGTCCTAGCCGACATGGTCAAAGAAGAAATCGAATATGTATTCATGGAAGCAAGCTCTCATGGATTAAAGCTAGGTCGATTAAATGGCTTACAGATATTTGGCGCACTTTTTACAAATCTAACACAGGATCATTTAGACTTTCATAAAACAATGGCAGATTATTTGAAGAGTAAATTTATACTTTTTAAACTACTTGCCAGGTCTGTGCATAAGAACACGTTTGCCGCAATTTCTACTGAATCAGCTGGCTCTGATAAAATGCTTGCTTTAATAAAAAAAGCAAAACTTAAAATCAATTTGCTTCAATTCGGGAAAGGAAAAGACTTCGAAGGCAAAATCAAAAGTCTATCTCTACGGGGAATTGAATTTGATTTCAAAGAAAAAGGAAGCGGGCAA
>Ga0209175_10001420_pt1 | contig 12052 bp, 11 predicted proteins | sample JI91814C2DNA_FD_187506 | JGI IMG/M metagenome (GOLD analysis project Ga0209175, IMG submission 187506) | Wastewater effluent complex algal communities from Wisconsin, to seasonally profile nutrient transformation and Carbon sequestration -... | ecosystem: Engineered > WWTP > Effluent > Algae...
GTGAGGGCGTAATACAGCGTGTAGATTCCAAGAATGGGGACGAACAGGCCAGCGAGCATGAGCCCGCCGCTCACGGGGCTGTTGCGGAAGCCATCGGCAATGAGCGCGACCGTGACCACCAGTCCGGTGAGTGCCAGAATCCCCCAACCCACGAGGATCAGCATCGGCTCGTCGATCGCCGCGCCCAACCCCGCGGGCCCAAGCACCAGCACCAGAATTCCAAAGAACAACCCGTTTGGGCTGATGTGGAATGAACGTCCCTGACGCGATTTTTCGACGACTTCCTTCGGCGCCTTGTACACCGCCGTCTTCATCACCTTGCCCGAGAGCGTGTTGAACCCGCAGTGCGTGCAGATCTTCGCCTCGCGGTCCATCGGGTAGGCGCACTGCGTGCAGGCAACTTGGTGCAGCGCCTTGGATCCCGCGACGAGATTGTCGAGGATGGGATCAACCCCATTGGGGAGCATCGCGGGCGCGGGGGCAGAAACCTTCTTGGGCACGACTGGCCCCGTGGCGACGACGACGGGCTTGCCTTCCTTCGCGACCTTCGCCTCGCGGGCGCGTTCAAGACACTCCGAGCAGATGTACCGCCCGTTCGCGTCTTTGGCGCGTTTCATGGCCGAGCAGTCGATCCCGCAGACAGAGCAGACCTTGGCAGCGACAGCGTCCATCGAGTTCCCCGGGGTAGGAGTCAATCTCAGCGCAAACCGTGGCCGCAGAATACGGCATCGGTCATGGAATCGCAACATCGCACGTGAGAAGAATCTCTCACGTCCCGGCATTGGTCGCGGGCTTGATCGTCCCGATGACCTCGCTGGCCTGGGTGACGATCTGGTCCGCGATCTCGCGGCGGTGGATCTCCACCTCGCGCGGGAACTCGAACGCGATGCGCACGCGTTCACCCTTCACCGATGCGATCCGCACGATCCCGATCGGGTTTCGCGGATCACCGATGACCACCTCTTCACCCTCGCGCCTTGTAATGACAAGCATGACGCCACTCCCGTCCTGGATTCCACCAAGGGCCTCCAAGGCCCAACCGACAGTTCCACCGTTGTACGTTATACCAGATCCTGCGCGAACTGGAAGTAGTGCAACCCCTGTCCACAGCAAGAATTGCGCTCAGGGATGGGCTGTGGATAAGGGGGCCGCCCTCCCCGGAACGCCTCGCGAAACTACCCAGATTCACAGGAAACGGCATTCGTGATTCGTAATTCGGCATTCGTGAAGAGATAGAGGGGCCACCCCGGCCCGGGGGCCCGCCGCCAGGGCTTCCCGAATGCCGAATCACGAACGCCGAATGCCGTCTTCGCACGGCCGAATGCCGTCTTTAGTCCACCGCCTGCACGCCCTTGACCTCAGGGATATTGGCCTTGAGGTTCCGCTCGATGCCCATTTGGAGGGTGATCGCGGCCGACGGGCACCCGACGCACGCCCCCAGAAGGCGGATCTGGACGACCCCCTCGGGCGTGACGTTCACCAACTCCAAATCCCCCCCGTCCGACTGCACCGCCGGGCGGATGAGGTTCAGGACGCGCTCGACCCGTTGCGGCAAGGATGGGGCGGAGGTGGGCATGGGGAAGGATAGGAGGGGCAAGGCGTGAGGCGTGAGTGAAGAGGGGGTGAGGGGGTGATTGGGAGAGGGGGTGACGCGGTGAAAGAAAAAGCCCCGGAACCACCTTGTAGTGGGCCGGGGCTCTTGTCTGCACTTTGTCTCTTCGTCTCTGCGGAACTATCGCCGTCCGCAGGACCGTCTCTTTTCAGGCCGCCAACTTCACATCCGCACCTTCGGTCACGCTGGCGACGGTGAACCCGCCGCCACCGCCGACGCCGAAGTTGACGTTGACCTGCGCCGCCGGGCCACGCAGGCCGCTGCGAACGCCGGTGACCTGATAGACAACGCCCGTCGAGCCCGCGGGGAGGGTGTTGTCGATGAACGTCTTGTCTCCACCGGCGATGCCGATGTAGACGAAGTTGCCGCTGCCGATCTTGCGTTGGACTTCGTACGCCGTGCCCTGCGCGCCCTCGGGGTTGGTGCACTTCCACTTGACGGTGAGCCAGCCGGTGGTCGCGAGCGTGACGGTGAACTCACGCGGCAAACCGGGCGGCGGCACGGCCGTGTCAACCACGGGCGGCGGGATGAGGCTGAGGGTGTAGACACTGGTGTTGTTGGTCGAGACCGCGTAGGTGCGGATCGTCTCGACGAGCCCCTTGCCCGTCTTGCCCATCGCGGCGACGGCGGCGTAGTACGCCTGCGTCGCGGCCTTGCTCTGTTCGCGAGCGACCTCGGCGGCCTCTTGAGCAGCGACCGCCGCTTCAACGAGGCTCGTCATATTCCCCACTTCGCCAACCGTGAGACCGATATCCAGCGCGTGGGTCGTCCACGGTTCGAGGCGTGTGTTGTAGAACGCAATCTTCTCAGCCCGACCAGATGGGATGACGCCCATAGGTCACCGTCCTCTTCTGCGCTTCTCGCGCGATCGGCTCGGTTCGCGACAGTCCCCCGGTCACGCGACCGACGTTGCCCAGCCACCGTTCGCACGAGCCATCGCGAGCATGGGGGGCGTGGGTGGTTCTTCGCCGATCCGAGAACCACGCCCGACACACCGGCGCGATTTCGCAAGAAATAACGCTTGAAATGCCGTCACAGTCGCTGCACGTGCTATAGACGAAACCCGCGCGCCCGCACACGCCCGCGATCACGCAACTCCCGCGCGTCCCGATATCCGCATACACGATCCTTGTTCCACGGAAACAACTCCATCTTCCATGGAAGATGCTCTTGATTCAATGAAGGATGCCGTTGATTCAGTGAAGGATGCCCTTGATTCAATGGAGGATTGAATCGATTCCATGGACGATGCTCCTGTTTCCATGGACGACGCCCTTGATTCAATGAAGGATGCTCCTGATTCAGTGAAGGATGGCATCGATTCAATGAAGGATGCGCCTGATTCCATGGACGCCGGGGCAGGTCACGGGTCGGACGCCCCGGACCGCGTGCCGTTCCGCGTGCCACCGGAAAGTCCCCTTGCCAGTGCGACGGCTCACGGGGACACTGGCAAGGGGAGACCCAGAGGCACCCAAAGAACAGGGATTCAGCCAGTACCACACCCGAGTTTTGGCGGTAATCTCTAGGAGATTTTGTTGACGACTACCCCGAGGACCACGGTCAGGACAATGCCTCCGAGAATAAGCCCAGCTCGCTTGTCGGCGAACTCCACCCGCTTCTTCTCACCTCCCCAAATGAACACATTTGAGGGATACAGCCACCGTGTGGTTGAGGCGATCGGAGCCACTAGACAAATGGCGGCGGCGGCGAAATAGACAGCCCACGGCACGTCGAGTACCGAGCTCGTTCTGCTTCGCGACAGAGCCGCGTCGTGGGTCGCTCGTAGCAGAGCGTTTAGCTTTGCCGAGACATCCGAAGACTCCAGCGCCGCATTCAGCTCTGTGGGTCCCAACAGCGGAGCTACGCCGTTGTTCGTAAGGGGACTTTGGGAAGTTAGGGCCCACAACACAAACACGGCGCCAACCGCAAAGCAAATCAGAAGCATGCGCAGCCACATACTCCTGGCCGCCGAATAAACCGCGCGACGAGGAAGGCACTCCGCCTTAATGAGGTCACAAAGGCCAGAGATAAAGGTTCTTCCCTCATTCGGGTTATAGCCAGAAACTTCAATCTCGATGCCGGACTTAAACAATGAGTCAGACGTTTTCTGAAAGGTAACAGAACTGACTACGTCTCCACCGTAGTCGTGATCTAAGTCGTGCACAACGGCGCTGACCGTAAGGCTCGTGATCCTATTGGGAACGTTGTTTTCCCACGACAGCACCGTGTCAAGGTCATTCCCTTCGTGGGCTTCTGCGCCTTCGGTCGTCCATTCGGCCTTCATGCGAACGGTCTCGTTGGCTGACGCAATGGACTTTGCGCGTTCCTCGAACCTCTTCCAGATACGGCGTAAGGACTCGGGCTCCAAGCGAAAGTCCTCAAACTCGCGACTGTCATTGAAAATGATCTTTGACAAAGTACCCTCCAAAGCTGTCATTGAAGTGAGAAATGCTGCTCTGCGGAGTCTAGGTTACGAACGGTTTGCATCCGGTCCGCGTGAGTCGGGCGATAAAGCCGAAAGGCAGCATGCGTAGACGATTTGGATTGTGCGGCCAAGTTCACGTCTGCGAGAGCGGATCAGGGAGCGTGTCGGGAACGTGGTTCAAGTATCCTCGCAGGACTGGCGTTTGCGCCCCGTGCATGATTGCGCCCTCCACGGACACGAGGCCGTGGTAAAACCAACGCCGCCAGATCTGATCTCGGCTAAGAGGCAAGTTGGTATCGGAAAAGCCGTCCGTCCTATGCCATCCAACCAGCGTGTCAAGCTCAAACGACGCGAGGTCGCGAATCGCGATGCCAATGAGACGTATCGACGCGATTGGCACCTTTCCCGCAACGTACCAATCGACCAACCCCACATGGAATCGCACCTTCGCCGCATCGTCTTCATCTATCGCGTTGTTGACGATCTCAGTGAAGAGGTCGATGCGATCGGCGTTCTTTTCGTTGAGGAGCTTTTCAACTTCGGCGACCCGACCGTGAAGGCTCTGGATGATTAGCTCGCCCCGCTGTTGCCGTTTTTCATCCCTCTTCTTGTCGCGGGCCTTTAGCAGATACGCCGCGGCAGTTCGGACGGTCGAAACAGCACCCATTGGGGACGCACTGCCGAGTGCCGTGGCGACCAGACCGCCCAGCTCGACAGCCTGCTTGAGCGTCTGCGACACAAGTTCCTTCCCGGTGGTGCCTTTGTCGTTGCTCATTGGACAGAATAATACCAGAGCTCGAATGGCCCCGACATCACCGTCCGGCAGGCGGCCCGACTCCGCCTCTTCCTCGGGTGCCGGGTGCCGTGGGTCGCCCGCTTCAGGAACCCACGCGAGGGCCTGCGACTCGTCAGCAGTCTCTCGCTCAAAGCCGCGAGCGACTGCTGGCACCCAGACCAGACCCGATCCACGCCATCCGCCATTAGCGCCAGGGACCATCCATGGTGACTCGGACGAACGACTCGCCGTCATGGCGAAAGAGGCCGTTGGTTCCGCTCAGCCACAGCCGTCCGCTGCTGTCTTCCAGGATGGTGAACGCGAGCGACGTGATGTCGTCCTGCTCCTTGAGCCTCGTGAATGCGTGGCCGTCGTATCGGTACAACGGAGATCGCTTGGCGGAGAACCACACGTTCCCGGATCGACCTTCGTGAATGCACCAGATCTCCTTGCCTTCGACGTCGCCTTGCTGCGTGAAGTTGGTGAAGTTCTTTCCATCAAACCGGCTGATGCCGCCGTGAACGGTCCCGAACCAGATATTCCCCGACGAGTCTGCGAGAATGCTGCTGACGGCGTTGTTCGGCAGTCCATCGCGCTCGGAGATGTTCTGCAATGTCTTTCCGTCGTAGACGTACGCGCCGCCGTTGGTGCCGAACCACACCCGCCCTGCGCGGTCGACCGTGATGCAATGCACGAACTTCCCGCTGCTCACGCCTCTTGTTGGATCGGGCTGGGCTTCCGGCAGCGGGAAGGGGGAAAACGTTTTCCCGTCGAATCGGCAGACGCCCTCGATGGTGCCGATCCACATCACGCCGCTCGCATCAACGGCCATGCTCCAGACATCGCGGCTGATCAGGCCGTGCTGTTCGCCATAACTCGTGAATGATCTGCCGTCAATGCGGGTGATGCCACCGCTTGTGCCACACCAGATGGTGCCGTCCTTGCCTTCGACGATCTTCATGATCGTGACGTCCCGGCCCAGATCATCCTTGATCTCGTAGTTGGTCAGAGTCGTTCCGTCGTTGCGGAACAGGTCGCATTCGCCGCCGATCCAAAGCGTCCCGCGCGAATCCTGAAACACCGCTCGCACGACTCCATTGATCTCCGCAAATGGGCCGACGTCGATGACGAGAGGCGCTGGACGCGGTTGCACGTCCTGTGCGGGACGACCGATCGCGCCGGGCTCTTGTGCGGGTTCGGGCTGCGGGGTGCAGCCGACGGTCAGGAACGCGACGCCGACGATCGAAATTGCGACGAACCTGCGCACGTTGAACTCCCTTGCTGTACGGCCGCGGTGGCGACGATGGTACCGCCGTCGGGCGTGTGGCCCGGCCCAGTCCCTTCTGCGGGTGCCGCTTTTCGTGGCTTTGCACGAGTCGTGCTCTTCGCGCCCCAAGACACGAGTCGGCCCTATTGACCTCCGCAGAAGCCGCCGACCGCAGGTCCGACGATGGCGGGTTAGCGGGTGACCTTGATGCCGGGCCAGCGGGCGTTGAGGGCGGCGACGCCCGCGTCCGTGACCTTGGTGTCGCGGAAAGAGAGCGCGGTGAGTGATGTGAGGCCCGAGTCGGCCCGCGCCAGGGCGCGAACTCCCTCATCGGTCACCGCTGTTGCGCCAAGATCGAGCGTCTGGAGGGATGTAAGGCCCGTGTCCGCGCGAGCGAGATCCGCGACGCCGGCGTCGGTCACCTTCGTCCCGTGGAAGAAGATCGCGTGCAGCGGCGCGAGGCCCGAGCCCGCGCGGGCCGCGGCCTTGGCCCCCGCATCGGTCACCTGCGAAAAGGCCAGGTTCAGCGTGCGCAGGTTGGTGAGGCCCGTGTCCGTGCGGGCAAGAGCCGCGAGCCCCGCATCGGCCACTTGCGTGCTGGCGAGGCCGAGCACCGTGAGACCCTTGAGGCCCGTGTCCGGTGCGGCGAGATGTTTGATCCCCGCGTCGGTCACCTTGGTAAAACTCAGGTCGAGCGTGGTCAGGCCTTTGAGCCCGGTGTCGGCACGCGCGAGCGCTATTACTCCTACGTCCGTCACGGCCGTGCTGCGAAGATCAACTTGGGTCAAGGCCGTGAGGCCCGTGCCAGCGCGGGCGATTGTCTGCACGCCCGCGTCCGTGACCTTGGTGTGAGCCAAGTACAGTGCGGTGAGGGATCCGGTGTCCGCGCGAGCCAGCGCGACCAGCCCGGCATCGGTCACGGCCGTGTGCTGAAGGTTGAGCGTGGCCAAGGATGTGAGGCCCGTGGCAGAATCGGCGAGCCACACGATGGCCGCATCCGACACGGCGTCGCGGCTGAAGTTGAGTTCGGTGACGCGGGCAAACTCGGCGCGGCCGAGCGCGGCGTCCGCCGGAAGTCTGAGATGCTCGCGGATCCTGCCCTCGATGACCACGCGTTCCTCAGCGGTGATCGAGGCCGCGTTGGGCGCGGCGGCTGCGGTCGGTTCTCGCGGCGAGCAGGCCACACACCCAACGGCGCCCACGGCCAGCATCGCGAAGACTGTTCTCATGATGGAAGCGTACTCCTCGTACGCCCCGACCCGGGCCGGTGGCGTCGAAGTCCCAAAGCGGACTTCGATGGCACGCGTCACCCCCGTGCATGCAGCGCGAGCAGGATCTCCTGCATGTTGTGGTCCATCGCGCCGCGGGTGAGGACTTCGTCGGCGCCGGCGGTGCGGGCTTGCTGCAACAGGTCCTTCGCGACGTGCGGGCCCCACGCGACGAGGCGGATGGACTTGTCCTTGTCGGTGGCAGTGTCGCCACGCAGGCGGGCGATCATCTGCATCGCCTCCTCGGGCTTGTCGAGGTCGAGGAGGAGGGCCTTGACATCGCAGTCGGCGAGGCGGGCTTCGAGCATGTCGATGGTGCGGACGGGGCGGGCGGGAACACCTAGAGCGTCGGCCGTGCCCTTGATCTTGCTGGCCCAGAGAAGGTCGGCGGCGAGGTAGAGGATGGTGGAGGGGCGGTCGCTCATGCCCCAAGCGTAGTAGAGGGAAATAGGTCGTCCGCGACCCTAGAGTTTTGGCCCGGGCCGCGTTTCGTCGGCTTGCGGAACCGTTCGGCATTGGGCCGGGCGGGATCGAATCTGTTCGCTTGTCTGTTCGTCAGGAGCCAGAGCATGTCCGTCGCAACGCCGTCCAAGCCCAAGCAAGGCGAAACCAACCACCCCATCTTCGATGAACTGCTCTTCCCCACCGATCCCAACAACCTTTATCGCCAGACCGTCGGCAGCATGCTCGAGGCCGCCGACCTCATGGACCTGCCCCACTATTTGAAGTTGGTGCTGGCCCAGCCCAAGAACGAGATCATGGTCCACTTCCCCGTGAAGATGGACGATGGCAAGTTCCGCCTCTTCAAGGGGTACCGCGTCCAGCACAACAATGCGCTCGGCGCGTATAAGGGTGGCCTCCGCTTCCACCACGACGTGCACCTCGACGACGTGAAGTCCCTCGCGTTCCTCATGACCATGAAGTGCTCCCTCGTCGGCGTGCCGTATGGCGGCGGCAAGGGCGGCATCAAGGTCGATCCGTACAAGCACAGCAAGGCCGAGATGGAGCGCATCGTGCGCCGCTTCACCGCCGCGATCGCGCACCAGATCGGGCCTGATTACGACATCCCCGCGCCCGACGTCGGCAGCAACGCCCAGCACATGGCGTGGATCGCTGATACGTACACGTTCCTCTCTGAGGTCGGCGGGCATAATCCGACGGCCGTCGTGACAGGCAAGCCCGTCGAGTACGGCGGCAGCGTCGGGCGTGAGAAGGCGACCGGTCAGGGCGTCATCGACACCCTCGTCGAGATGCTCCCCGAGGTCGGCCTCAAGATCAACAACTGCTCCGTGAGCATCCTCGGCTATGGCAACGTCGGTTCGTGGTCGGGCCGCATCGCGCAGGAGATGGGCGCGAAGGTCACGACGGTGATGGATCACACCGGCGCGATCATGAACGAGAAGGGGATCGACGCGATCGAGTTGGCCGAGTACGTCCGCGCCAAGGGCGGCGTCGGCGGCTTCTCCAAGGCGACCAAGATCACGAAGGAAGAGTTCTACGCCGCGAAGGTTGACGTGCTCATCCCTGCGGCCCTTGAGCAGATGATCCAGGAGCCCGAGGCACGCCTGATCAATGCGAAGGTCGTGGCCGAGGGCGCGAATGCCCCCACTACTCCTGCGGGCGAGCGCGTGCTCGAGCAGCGCGGCATCGAGGTCGTCCCCGCGATCCTGTGCAACGCGGGCGGCGTGACGGTGTCGTACTTCGAATGGGTGCAGAACAAGAACTGCCAGTCGTGGGACCTGGACACCGTGGACAAGATGCTGAATAAGCACATGGTCCAGGCCGCCGGCAAGACCCGCGACGCCCGCAAGAAGTACAAGTGCAGCCTCCGCACGGCGGCCTACGTCGCGGCGCTCGAGCGGCTGGCGAAGGCGTATGAGGTGCGTGGGATCTTCCCGTAAGGAAGAAAGAGACGAAGTTCCGAAGAGACGGAGAGACGAAGTTCAAGATAAGAAAAGAAGAAAGGGTCAGCGATTGGCGCTGGCCCTTTTTCGTGCTTGACGGATTTCAGACTAGCGGGCGGCCGCCTTGCGTGCTGGCTTGCGAGCGGCGGTTGCTTTCGCGGACGCGTGCACGACGACTGCGGACCTCTCGCCCGTGATGGGATTGCGAAAGTGTGTTTCCTGTACGGGGACGACGGCGTCGAGGATGGCCTCGAGCACTCGGCCCGGTGAGCCCGAGGCGTTCACATCGCGGATGATCGACTTGGGGTAATAGTCCAAGACCGGGAAGGTCTCTTTTTCGTAGACCTTCCAGCGGCGGCGGATGACGTCTTCGTTCGCGTCGTCGAAGCGGTTCTCTTTGAGCGCGCGGCGGCCGAGGCGCTTGATCATCTCTTCCTTGTTGGGGCAGACGAGGTGGACGACCATGAGGACGTTGAGGTGGCGTTCCAACAGGCGGGCCTGATTGACGTTGCGAGGAATGCCGTCGAGGATCAGGAGGTCGGTCATGGGCTTGTAGGTGCCGAGCACGGTGCGGGCGTGCATGTTGTGCTGCCACATGGTGACGGTGACGTCGTCGGGGACCAGGCGCCCCTTGGACGAGTACTTCATGAAGGTCTTGCCGATGTCGGAGTTGGTGTCGATGTTGCGGAAGACCTCGCCACAGGAAAGGTGGTAGAAGCCGGGGATCTGACCCAGGATCTTGCCCTGGGTCCCCTTGCCGGCACCGGGGGCGCCGAAGAGGAGGATGGTCTGGTAGCGGTTCATGGCTGTCTCCGAACGGGTTTGGGAGGGCACCCTACAACCCCCGATCGGCGGCGGCAAGGGCTGGGAAACAGAATCTTGATGGAAGGCGGTCCCAGAATGACGGTCGACGTGGGGCGGAACGAGCCGCGGGGTGTCCGATAGGGTTGGGCTGCAGAATCGACGCTGAAATAGGGGCGCGCGGGTGCAAACCCGTGGTATTCTTGCGGGCGTGTATACCCAGACTGCGACCCATACCACGTTGCTGGCGCGATTGTCCCAGGGCTCAGACGGAGCCGCCTGGGCGGAGTTCCATGAGCGTTACGGCGAACTGATTCGGCGCTTTGCGCGATCGCGCTCGATGCAGGCGTCCGACTGCGATGACATCCTGCAGGAAGTTCTTCTGTCCCTGAGCAAGACGATGCCGACGTTTCGGTATGACCCGACGCGCGGGAAGTTCCGGTCGTACCTCAAAACGATGGTGATCCACGCGATTGCCAAAAGAATGCGTCAGAAGTCGGCGTCGACCTCGCTAGGGAGTATTGAAGAAACGACCCGGAACCTCGGACAGGATCCGAACGTCGAGAACGAATGGGAGTCCGAGTGGCGTCAGCATCATGTGCGGACGGCATTGAAAGTGATCGAATCAGAGTTCAGGCCGGCGGATGTGGAGGCGTTTCGAAGGTACGCGTTGCAGGACCATGACCCGGGCACGATTGCGAAGGATCTTGGTTTGTCGGTGGACAGTGTGTACCAGGCCAAGAGCCGGATTCTCAAAAGGCTCGGCGCGGTGATCGAGGCGCAGATCGCGGAAGAAGGCTGAGATTCGACGGGAGCACGCGTGGGGAATGAACAAGCCAGCATTGAGGGTGGCGAGCACCCGAGCGTAGAACAGTCCCGTGACGACTCCACGGCGTGGTACGGGGCGGAGACGGCCCTGCTCGGTGAGTTACGGCGCTCGCGCCTGGGCGTCGAGGCGGTGCCGGAGATCGCCGGGTACGACTCGCTGAAAGAAATCAAGCGTGGCGGGCAGGGCGTGGTGTATGAGGCGCTGCAACGCTCAACCAAGCGGCGCGTCGCGATCAAGGTCCTGCTCGACTCGGCGTGGTACTCGGGCGGAGCGCGGCGGCGCTTCGAGCGCGAGATCGACCTCGCGGCGGGGCTCAAGCATCCAAACATCGTGCGTGTGTATGACAGCGGCTCGCTCGCGGATGGGCGGGCGTTCTTTGTCATGGAGTATGCCGAAGGGCTGTCGCTGGGCGAATATGTCCTCGCAATGCGGCGCGAGACGACGGCGGTCTTGAAGTCGTTCCTGACGGTGTGCGACGCGGTGCAGTACGCGCACCTGCGCGGGGTGATCCATCGCGACCTCAAGCCCTCGAATGTGCGTGTGGATGCTGAGGGCGTGGCGCACGTTCTGGACTTTGGCATCGCCAAGGCAACGGAAGAATCGGGGCATACGAAGGACTCGGTCGCGACGAGCACGGGGCAGTTTTTGGGTTCTCTGCCGTGGGCGAGCCCGGAGCAGGCGCGGGGCGAGCATGACGCGGTGGACGCACGCAGCGACGTGTACTCCTTGGGCGTGATGCTGTATGAACTGCTTTGCGGCGAGTTTCCATATGACGTGAGCGGGGCGCTGCACGCGGCCCTCAACAACATCATGGCATCGCCGGCGATGCCGGTGCGGCAGAAGCGGGCAGACCTCGACGAGCAGATCGAGGTGATCCTCGCGAAGGCGCTTGCGAAGGAGCCGACGGAGCGGTACCAGAGCGTGGGCGAACTGGCAGCGGACATTCGGCACCATCTTGCGGGCGAGCCGATCTTGGCACGGCGCGAGGGGGCGTGGAAGCAGATGCGGCGGCAAGCGGAGCGCTACCGCGCGGCGTTGGTCGCGGGCGCGGTCGTGCTCGTGATCGTGTCGGGATTGTCGGTGTGGGCGATCCGCAACTCGATGCGGGCTGAGGCGCAGACCAAGATCTCCGACGCGGCGCGTGACAAGGCTGAGCGGATGAGCGTGCGCT
>Ga0209175_10001427_pt1 | contig 12026 bp, 21 predicted proteins | sample JI91814C2DNA_FD_187506 | JGI IMG/M metagenome (GOLD analysis project Ga0209175, IMG submission 187506) | Wastewater effluent complex algal communities from Wisconsin, to seasonally profile nutrient transformation and Carbon sequestration -... | ecosystem: Engineered > WWTP > Effluent > Algae...
CTGGATGTCCTGAGGGATCTCCTTCTCGATCTTCTTCCGCTCCTTCTTCGGGGGAGCCTCGACGAGATCGGTCACGACCCCACCTTGCCCAGAGCGTGCTTCAGGACGGTGTTGCCGCGCACCGTGGCCTGCTGGAGCGCCGTGACGATCTGGGGGCGCTTGCGGAGGTGGAGCATGACCTTCGCCTCGTCGAGGACGCGCACCGCAGAGGTGCAGGCGAGGTAGTCCTCCTTGGTGAAACCGTGCTGGCCGATGATGGCCTCCAGGGCGTTGGCGGTCAGGCTCGGCGTGCCGTCCTGGACCTGGCGGACGAAGCCCTTGTCGTGCTTCGGGGAGCCGACGCCGGAGCGGACGATGTACCAGCCGTCGTCGCTCGTGTCGACGTTGCTCGCCTCGAAGCCCTCGGTGGACTCCAGGGTGACGTCGTGGTGGTTGAACACGGCGACCCTCTGCGCCTCCTTGCGCTCCTTGATCACCTTCTCGATCAGGTCGAGATCCTCGCGCTCGTCGAGGAGAGCGATCACCTCGTCGGCGGAGAGAGCCCGGCGCTCGGTCGGCGTGACCGCCTTCTCGATCGTGGTGGGGAAGCGCTCGACGGCCTCTCTCACCCGGTCGCTCAACTCGATCTTCTTCGGGATGTGCACGACCTTCTTGCCGCCCACCTTCTCGATCGGCTTGAGCTTGTCGAGCACCTTCACGAGCGAGCCGCCGTTGATCAGCTCGGTGATGTTGGTGGTGGGCACGAGTGCCGTGGTCGTGTTGGTCGTCATGGTCATGGTTCCTCCGCTGAAGTTTCTACTATCAAGCTAGCTGCCTAGTCAAGCCAGGCTAGTCGTTCGGTCGATAGTCCTCGCGCTCGACCAGCATCCGGCTCCCGTCGCACCGGAGCCTCTCGGATCCGGCCGGAGCGGTGTGCCGGGGGAAGACGTTGTCCGTCCCACCCTTGGCCGTCGAGACGGCGATGATCTTGCCGCACCATGGGCACTCGGCCCGCTCCTTGGGTCCCTGAGGAGCAGCCATCACCAGGTGTGTCCGTTCACGATCATGCTGATCGTGGCCTGCGACACCCCGAACGAGTGAGCGATGTCGCGCTGACGGTCGCCTTGACGGGAGCGGGCTCGGATCTCGCTGACCCTCTCTGCATCGAGCTTGGCCATCGGATTCCGTTCGCCTGGCTGCGCGGCCTTCGCTCTGGAGGCAGGGTTGCGCATCGGGTTCACCAGCCTCCCCTTCAGCGATGCGTCTCTCTGATTGTCGGCCACTGATCCCACGAAGAGGTGGCCCGGGTTACAGCAGAGCGGGGTGTCACAGGAGTGGCACACGAGAAGGCCACGAGGGATATCTCCGTGATGCAACTCGTACGCCCATCGGTGAGCACCGCTTCGGCGGTTGGCGTGCGTCACCTGCCCGTAGCCGTCCCTTCTGACGTACCCAGTCCAGAGCCAGCACTCATCGTCCGGACCGCGATCGACACGACCCCAGAACCAGTCATCACTCATGGGGCACCGCTGCGAAGAAGGTGGCCACGTCCGAGATGTTGGTGGAGAGGCGCATCGGGGGAAGCGAACGGACGATCTTGGCTCCATACCCCTTCGTCTTCATCCGGGGGTCGAGGATGGCAACGACGCCACGATCCTTCTTCGTGCGGACGAGCCTCCCAGCTCCCTGCTGGAGCGGCAGGGTCATCATCGGGATGGTCAGCTCAGCGAAGTCGTTGCCGCCCCGCATCTTGACCTCCTCGCAGCGAGCCTCGAAGACGGGCTCGGTCGGCACGGGGAAGGGCATCTTGTCGATCACCACGAGGCGACAGGTGTCGCCCTCGAAGCTGGCCCCGGTGAAGAACGACCGGGTGGCGAACAGCACGCCGTCGTGCTCCTCGCGGAACCAGTTCATGAGCCGCTTGTTCGTCTCGTCGCCCTGGCGCTTGCACTCGTACGGCATCCGGTGGGCGATCTGCTCGTAGGCCAGGTTGAGCTGCTTCGTCGAGGTGAACAGCAGCAGCGCCCCGCCGCCCGAGGACTTCACCAGTTCGAGCATCATCTCGGGGGCCATGTTCTCCCAGCGGTTGCGGTTCTGGCCCGACGGCTCCGGGAACGAGTCGTCCGGGATGAAGAGCACGGCCTGCTTCTGGTAATCGAACGGGGTCCCGGCGTCGAGACGGGTGTGCTGGTCGAGCCCGAGGCGACTGGCGACGTAGTCCGACGACCCGTCGACCAGGATGGTGGCCGAGATCAGGATGGCCGTCGGGTACAGCGGCCACAGGTACTCGCGAGCCCACGGTGCGATCGAGACCGGCGTGGACTTGAGCACCCGGACGGCCGTGCGGCGACCCTGGTAGTTGCGGAAGCTCTCCTCGACGTAGCGGACCAGCTCGTGATCGGGCTGGAGCAGCATCGCCTTCAGCGCCTCGATCTTGTTGCCGGTCATCTTGCGCAGCCGCTCGCGGGCCGCACGGACACGGTTGCGGTCGGTCATGTCGGGGAGGCGGTTGGTGCCCTCCCGGGCCTCCTCGCTCATCAGCACCGACCACACGCCGGAGTAGCCACGCAGCAGGCGCTCGAACGCCTCGGCCTGCTCGACGACGTCGGCGTGGCGGAGACGCCCGACCCGGAGACCAGCGAAGAACTCACGGCCCGCAGCGAGCAGCTCGTCGGCTGCGTCGTCGGCGGCATCGTTCAGTGCGCCGAGGTCGACCTTGCGGGTGAAGGTGCGGAACTGGGAGTCGAGGTGGCGGATCGAGCCCTCGGTGAACTGCTCGCCCATCACGCCGGAGATGAACTCCTCCAGCTCGTGCGCCTCGTCCACGATCACCACGTCGGCCGGACCGACGAGGCTGAAGCCGCCCTCGGAGAGGTCCTGCACCATGGCGTCGGTGGCGAGCACCGAGTGGTTCACCACGGCGACGTCGGCGGTGAGGATCCGGTCACGAGCGGCCTGCGGCTTGCACACGTCACCGAACGGGCAGGACTTGCGCCCAGGGCACTCCTCGCTGGAGAGCGAGAGGTTCATCCACTCCTGGTCGGTGAAGTCGACCGTGAAGCCCTCGCGGTCGCCCGTGTGCTCCTCGTTGGCCTCCAGCTCGTCGAGGAGCGCCTGGCGCACGGTGGCGTCGGCGAAGTCGGCCAGCTTCGAGTGGCACAGGTAGCTCGCCCAGCCCTTGAGTGAGGCGAAGGTGAAGTCGATCCCGAGGTGTTCCTGGAGGAACGGGAGATCCTTCTCCACGATCTGGCTCTGGAGGACCTTCGTGGCCGTGGCGTACACGACCCGCTTGCCCGAGGTGATCGCCGGGATCAGCGCGGCGTTCGACTTGCCGACGCCCGTGCCCGCCTGACAGACCAAGATGGATTCATCTTCGATCGCCCGCTCGATGGCGAGGGCGGCGGTGTCCTGCTGGGGGCGGTCCTCCATGGTGGGGACCCGGTCCTTGAGACGGACCATCGCTTCGGTGTAGTTCTGGGGTGCCTGGTTCACCCCGCCATCATACGCACAGCCCGAACAGGACTGTCAAGCTAGGTTGCTAGCGAATACCTCAGATGACGGAGATCGAGTAGGGGTTCGCGTTGCCGACGACGGAGATGTAGGCCGCCCCGGCGTTGTCCACGATCACCGGCACCAGCTCGGTCTTGCCAGCGCCGATGAAGGTCGCCCCGTCGGCACCCGAGGTGATCGCTGCGGTGGCCGCGGTGGCGACCGCCTTGGCGTACAGCTCGACGGTGGCGTGGCGGTTGGTCACCTTCACGGCCCGGACGCCGAAGCCGGAGACCGTGACCATGTCGGCCGTGGTCGTCACGAGGGTCTTGTGGATCGTGGGTGCTGCTGCGTTCACCGTCTGGGCTGCCATCTCGGAACCTCCGTCTCACACCTTAGCTCGCCCTCGACGGGGGTCCGACAGGGAGGTAGTCCAGGCTGCGCTCCCGGATGAACTCGACCGTGTGCACCACGAGCGACCCTCCGTTCATCGTGGCGTGCAGTTCGTTGTGGTGATCACGGCACAGGGTGACCAGATCCCCCGGCTTCTCCGACACCCCACGGACACCTCGGTACCGGAGATGGTGGACGTGGTTCGACGGGTCGATCTCCCCGCACACCCTGCACTCCGGGTACACCAGTAGGTGGTTCTTCCGGGTGCTGCTCCACTCCGGGCTGGGACCGTTCCGGCTCCCCCTGCGTGCATTAGATGCGCGCGTACCCTCACCCCGATCGAACCTCACGCTCTCGTACGTTCGCACTCTCGCTCGCTTGGCCACCCGCGGCCCCCTTTCCTTTGGGGTGTCTTCACCCCCCTGGTGAGCAAACGGGTGCTCATCAGGGGGGTGGAGGTGGTGGTACGAGGAAGGTCTTTCCTTTGGGTCCCATCAGTCATCCAGATGCCGTCACACCACTCTTGGGAGTGGCTTCACCGGACAGCAGGCACGAGGGCGCTGCTGTTCTTACATCCGTGGCCGGGTATCCCCTGGGGCGTCAGCTCGAACTGCGGTGTCGTCCGGGCACGCCTTGACCGACACGACTCCCCAGGAGTCGGAGTGCCCGCTGTACGATCGGCCTTCGGTTGCCCGTATCGTCCTGGCAACTCACGTTCGGCGCTGTATCGGGCGCAACCCGCCCTGGCGGTCTACAGCCGGGCATGACCTTCGGTTCGAGCGAGAGGGATCCTACGCACACCCCGGAGAGAGATGCAAGCCCCTGGGAAAGGAGAAGGCCCCGAGATCGCTCCCGGGGCCTACGTCCTGCTCGAACCAGATGGTGCTGGGTCTTCGGAGATCGTATCAGACACGACCGCACGAGACCACATCAGACCGTACGCGACCGCACAGGACTGCACTCGACGTCCTCGATCTCGATGGTGAAGAGGTCCTTGGCCATGGAGCGCTCCAGGTTCCCCTCGATGCGCTTGATCTGCACCGGGTCTGCCAGAGGACCAGAGGACCACACCTGGGTGCCCAGGTCGTTGCGGAGCACACGGATGACCTTCACTCGATCTCCTTCCGCTCACGGAGGTACTCCACGATGGCCAGCCTGCCCGCAGCGAACACGGGGTCGTAGAAGCTCCCCACGAGCCGCAGGATCTGCCCCGGGTGGCCGTTGTTGAGGATCCGCTGGGCATGGACGGCCACGATGGTGATCTCGTAGTCGTCGGGCCGCCACACGTCCACCTCGGCTTCGAGGTCGACCAGCTTGAACTTCCACCCCCGGGCGTCGGTGAAGGGCTCGTCGGTGAAGCGGACCTTCACCGTGCGCACCTTCGTCTCCCCGGTGACCCTGGCTCCGTTGACGGCGTTCATGGATCCATCATCCCACGTCTGCTCGCAGGATCGACAGGAAGTCCTCCAGGTCGATCACGACCTTGCCCCTGCCGGTGACTTCGATGATCGCCGGGTCGTAGCCCAGCTCGTCGAGCAGTTCCCTGGCATCGTCTGCGAGGCGCTCCAGACGCTCCTGGTCCTGCATCCGCTTGGCGTTGTGCTCCTCGCGCTTCCTGTCGGCCTCCAGCGAGGCCAGGCGGTCCATCTCCCGGCCCTGGGGCGAGTTCCGGCGTGCCGTGTGCACCACGTCGCTGTTGGTGGCCAGGTGGGGCTTCCAGCCGCCCTGGACGTGTACCTGGCGGATGACCTTGCCCTCGGCGTCGAAGACCATGACGATCGCCACCTGGGCACCACGTTCGTTCGGCGTGGAGACCCACACGTCTGCCGACACGGCATGGTCCGTCCACGAGACGGTGTACGCACCTCGAACTCGGTCGTAGCGATGCGCTCGCTTCGCCCGGAGAGCGAAGGCGAGTCCAGCCGGGAGGATGACGTGCTGTCCGTCGCGCAGAGAGGTCGTGGCGTACTGGTGATCCCGAGCGTCCTTCCAGTTCGGGTAGTGCGTCCTCGTCCAGCCGCCCTCGATGAGCGCTGCGACGGCGTCGTCGCGCCTCACCAGCGACCGTCCAGGTCTCGACGTTCGGTCATAGTGCCGTCGAGGTTCAGCTCGACGATCGGCTCGGCGTGGCGCTCCCAGTGGAACAGGCAGATACCACGGCCGCCCTTCGTGGGCGACTCGTTGGTCTTGAACTTCCAGCCGCACTCGCAACGAACCCGAGTGCCGTACACCGGCCGGGCCGGGTAGGTCGGGGTCGAGCCCGTGCACACCTTGTGTACGTCCGGCCAGTGGCCGCCTTCAGCGAGGCGCTCCTGACGCTTGTTCAGCCTCACTTGGAGAACACCTCGACGACCTCGTTGATCCACTTCCCGTCGGCGGTGATGCAGCGGAAGCAGGAGTAGGTGTCGGACACCTCGAAGTTCTTCATCAGGTTGCCCTCGACGACGCGGTAGGTGCCCTCCTGGGTCCCGTCGAGAGCGACGACGGCGTTGCCCTTCGGGGTGAAGCGCACCACGGTGCCGGTGACGTAGGCGTTGGCCATCCACTGGCGCACGTTGCCGCCCCAGGCTCGGGCACGGACGCGCTGGCCGACGGCGGTGGGCTTGGCGGGCTCGGTCCAGGAAACGGTCATGTCAGGTCTCATCCTCTTCGGCGGCGCAGTCGAGGCAGGTCGCCCCGTCGATGTCGAAGTCGAGGTTGGTCGAGTCGCAGTGCGGACAGGTCTCGACGTGCTCCTCGAACTGGCGCAGGAGCGAGGCCGAGACCTCGTGGACGACCGGGGTGTTGTCCCGGATGCCGCCCTCCCACTCGTAGCCGATGATCTTCATGCGTAGCTGTCCTCTCGGATGTCGAGCGACCAGGACTGGTAGCGCTCGAAGACGACACTGTCGAAGGCTGCGAGAGCCTGCTTGCGGGTCGGATAGGTCGTACCGTACTGCTCGACCTCCTCGGCGAACTCGGGCTCCTCGACGCCGATGCGCCACTGGACCTTCGTCCCCGGGGTGGCGGACCACCCGTTGTTCTCCCGAGCCCGGGGCGAGTACACGTCCTGGGTCGAGACCTCCTCGCGCACCAGGATCCAGTGCAGCGAGGACACCCGCTTGGCAGCCGCCTCGCGCCACTGGATCGAGGGGCACCCCATCCACACCTCGGCGGTGTCGATCGGGGGAGGAGTCAGGGTCGTGCTCACGAGTGCCACCCTAATCTCAGGGCTACTCACTGTCAAGCTACCTTACTAGCGGACTCGTAGGACGGACAGGCCGTCTTCTCGTAGAAGAACGGACACTGCCCCGTGCCGCACTCGGAGCAGGAGGGTACGGCGATCTCCACCTTCGCCGCACGGGCCTTCGCCATCCGCTCGATGAGCACCGCCTTCTGCTCAGGGGTCAGCTCCCGCTTGGCCCGAGGCTTGGTGAAGCGCACCTTGCCCGCCTTGAACTCGGCCTTCAGCTTGTCGTGGGCCTCCTTGCCGAGGAAGTGCCGGACGAGTCGCAGCTCGATCTCGCAGAACTTCCAGCCGTGCGCAGCGTGCGCCTGAGACGGGTGGAGCAGATGGGTCAGCTCGTGGATCAGGATGAACGGTTGGCGAGCCTGAACACCGACCGAGATCGAGGGACCCTTCGTGGTTCGAGTGATGAACCCGTAGGCAGTGCCGTACCGGTCATCGAAGGCGGCGTTGGCACCACCACGCCCCGGGATCACGGTAACCCCCGTGCGCCGGAGGAATCCGACGCCCAGGTCGGTCTGCTTCCTCAGCCACTCCGAGGCGAGCATCTTGTCGATGAACGCCTGGCACTGCTCGATGGTCATCAGCTCCGACTTCGGGGAGTACCACCACCCGAACGCACGGTGCTCGGCGTCGTACACCCGCCGTCGCTGACTGTCGCGCTCCCTGGCCATCAGGCGACCACCTTCAGTCGCTCGGTCGTGCGGAGGATCTCCTCGCGGAGCATCAGCTTCGCCGCCGTGTTGCCGCCGACCTTGTAGCCGGTCGTGTGCGGCATGAACCCACCGTTGGCGACCCAGCGGTCGAGCGCCTCTCCCGCCTCGATGCGCACCGAGACGTCCTCGCTCTCGTCCCGCAACACCCGGAGGGTTTCGTTCGGATCCATGTGAGATCTGTTCTCCTTTCGAGGGAGCGGCCTGATCCGCCCCACGGAGACAGTATAACATTCGCTGTCAAGCTGGCTGAATAGTGGGCTTACCCTCAAGACGGCTTGTGATGGACACCTTCCTGGTGGAAGACGTACTGTGTGACGCCATGAGCATCTTTCACTACACCGTGGTGGCCAACGACGGTTGGCTTTCCATCGCCCGCAAGCTCGCCCCGACGGGAGCGACCTCGAAGCAGATCCAGAAGTTCGCACAGGACGTCGCCGTCGCCAACGGAGGGAGCCTGACCACCCCGCTGTTCACCGGTCGTGTGCTGCACGTCGACGACGCCACCATCCCGGTCGTCACCCCTCCGGTCGTCACGCCTCCTCCGGTCGAGCCGCCCCCCGCCAATGCTCCTCTGTGGGCCGAGGAGTTCGCGACGTTGGAGATGTCGACCCCGAGCGTCGCGAAGACGTGGCTCCCCAACGAGTTCGACATCAACCACGGCTACGAGGACTTCGCCGGTCAGAACTGGAACGCGAACCCGAACCAGGCCCCGGGCTACAACCCGTTCTCGATCGTCACCAGCGACGGACGCACCCACCTGCGGATCACCTGCAAGCGTCGCCCCCCGGAGATGGATCAGGTGACCAGTGAGGACTGGGTGTCCGGCTACATGATCACGAACCCGGCCCTGCGCACCTTCACGTACGGGTACTTCGAGGCCGAGCTGCGGCTCCCGCAACTCGCCAAGGGTGCCTTCCCGTCGTTCTGGCTGTACGGCACCGACAGTCAGCGCGAGATCGACATCTTCGAGGTGTTCGGTGAAGCGTCGGGCAAGTTCTACGGCACCATCCACGAGACGAACCAGGGTCCGTCGGAGACCGTCATGAACTCGGGTCGCGATCTTCGCTCGTGGCACCGGATCGGCTTCGACTGGCAGCCCTCGGCACTGCGCTGGTTCTACGACGGCGAGCTGATCCACACCTACACCGGCCCGCTGCTGTCGAAGTTCAACCGGCCCATGAGCATCCGCCTCAACCACGCGATGGTCCCCCAGTCGTGGGGTTCATGGAACGCACCGGACGCGTCGACGCCGTCGCCGATGTTCTACGACGTCAACTACGTCCGCTACTGGGCGACGAAGCCCTGACCCCTTCCCCAAGCCATCTTGCTATCAAGATGGCTTGGGGTGTAAGGTTGGTCTCCATGGAAGCCTTCAGCGAGATCACCGAAGACGAGCGGCGGGACGCAGTCGCCGGATTCGTCCGGCACAACCCCCACCTCAAAGGAATCGACTTCGACACGATGATCGAGATGATCCTCGATGCAGATGCCCACCTGGTGGTCCTCGAAGACGAGCCCCTCACGCCCACCACGGCGCGTCACCTCGTCTACACGCTCATCTCACTCAAGGCGTGGGCGAGATGAGCGAATGGAACATGCCCCATCTGAAGCGAGGGTGGCTCGACAGCTACGTGGCAGGGGACGAGGTCTACCTCGTCAGCCAGACCGTTGGATTCGGCATCTCCACCATCGACTTCCGCAAGGGAGTGATCCTGAAGGCGACGAAAGTGCAGGTCGTCGTAGCCCTCATGCGAGAGGAGGGAGACGGGGAGTGGGTGACCACGGCCGTGAAGAAGGCGTTTCGCCGCGGGGTCGGACGATCTCGGTTCGACCCGTACCGCGGTGAGGGCGAGGAGTACGGCGACCGCTACGCCTCTGGTCGATACCGGTGCTACCCGATCACTCCCGAGTTCAAGAAGCACTTCGAGGCCATCCTCGAAGAGGCTCGGATCGAGAGGTCCACCTCGGCCATGGCCACCCAGCTCACCAACGTGTCCAAGAGAACGTGGGTCCAGTACGGCTCGAAGAAGATGAAGGCGCTCCTCAACGAGTTGGAGAAGATCGAGCGAGGCGAGGCGTGACGAAGCTCTCTCGGGTGCTCGACGTGAAGCTCCGGGGGCAGACCATCACCGAGGGTGACCTCGTGAAGGTGAAGCCGTTCCCGGGGCGCAGGGACGGCTTCGATGCCACCTTCGTGCACGCCTGGGTCAACGACGGCGGCCTGATCCACTTCATCACCGTCTTCGGTGGCCGCGGCGATGCGAAGACCGAGCGCACCTACCCACCCGAGAGGATCTCGACCTACCGGGCCAAGACCCAGGAGGAGAAGAGACGTGCCTGACGAACCGATCGTTCCGAACGAAATAGCGTCGTCGATCTCGCCCGAGATGCGCACGCTCATCGCCAAGGCTGCACGCTCGATTCTTGGCGTTGACCGTGGCGAGTACTGCGCCTGCGCTGAGCCTGACTCGCTCGGCATGGTGTGCGCCAAGTGTGACCGCCGCATCAAGGCCGAGGAGGTCCGCAAGGTCGTCGAGATCGTCGGCTGCCACGAGCACGTACCAGGCAAGATGCGGGGCCACATGTGCAAGGTCTGCACCATGTATCCCAACTCGCCCCGCCACAACGGCAGGGCTGAGGTTGGCAAGACGTCGTGGGGCGACCGAGTGCTGCCGATGCGGGAGGACGCACCGAACAGTGACGTCTCATGCTGGGAGGTTCACGCATGAACTCAGCCGGGCGTGCAGCGGCCTCCATGGTGGCGGAGAAGCCGGTGCAGGCTCCCTCGGTGCCCTGATCGAGCTGGAGGTGCCGCCAGGTGAATGATCGCAACGGCTTGGCCGCCACGAGGGTCCGGATCGGGTACTCCTTCGAGCGCTCGTCGAACCGGACTGCTCTGTCGAAGGTGCGATCCATGCTGCGATCGTACCTTCGACCTCTACTTGAGGTCTAGGCCCGAGTCGGGATCTCCAGGTTCTTCGCCCGCAGCTCGCGGAGCTGGAGAATGGTCTGTGCCACGATCTTCTTCACGAACTCGGGGTCGGACATCGAGGTGATGTCCTGGACCATCTCGATGGCCGCCATGTCGCCGGTCCCCAGGAGGGGGTTCTTCATCACCATCACGAAGACTCCGAGGGCGACCGCTCCCTGGGGGCCGGGGAGGAGCTGGATCGAGTAGTCCCACGAGAACTCGGGGCCGTACTCGACCACGATGGGATCGACGACCTCGGCGAAACGGTCGGACAGTCGTTGGCTCATGACTTGGTGGTCTCCCTGATCATGCGCTTCCTCTCGGAGGCGCTGGTGAAGTACAGATCTGCTGGATCTACATCATGGTCGATGAGCGAGTCGCTCTGCGCATTCCTTCGGTTCCACGCCTTCACGCACGCCTCCTCGGCGGACCCGGAGGCGATGAAGGTGACGACCACGAGGATCTCTCCGGCGTTCGAGCCGATGCGAGAGGCCCGGCTCAGGCGCTGGATGTAGGACGAGTGCATCGTCGGCACGTCGTAGTTGATGATGTAGCTCGCCTCGGGGAGGTTGATGCCCCGCTCTCCGGCCGACGAGCACAGCAGGACTCGGACGTCGCCCCGCTTGAAGGCGGCCTTGTTCGCCTCGCGGGTGGCGTCGGAGAGCCCGCCGTGGTAGCGCTCGATCGAGATCCCGGCCTTCTTGGCGTCCTCGTAGAGCGCATCGAGCACCTGGACCGAGTTGCAGAACACGACGGCCTGGTCGCCCTGGTCGGTCACCGAGCGCATCTTGCGCAGCACGGACTCCGTCTTCGCGCACGTCGCCTTGGAGATCTCCTCGAAGGTGTGGCGCTCCAGGAACGCCTCAGCGAGCTTGCTCTGCGACGTGAGGATCGAGCGGGGGTGGTTGGCGAAGGAGCACAGGAGTCCGAACGCCGGGGTGCGCTGCTCCTCGCCGACCTCTTCGCAGATCGCTTCGAGGTCGTCGTACAGCGCCTGGTGGTCCTCATTCAGCCGGACCTTCACGAAGTCCTCGACGGTCTTCGGGAACTGGTCGATGACGTCGGGGTCGGTCTTGCGCTTGCGCAGGATCACCGGGGCCATCTTCTCGGCGAGCACGTCGAGGTTCCGGAACTGCACGGGCTGGTGGAAGGAGTTGAAGCGGACGACGTGGTCCTTGTGGAACTGCTCGACCGTGCCGACGAGGTCGGGGCAGAAGATCCGGCCGAGGTTGTAGTAGCTCTCTGCGCCCGA
>Ga0209175_10001428_pt1 | contig 12021 bp, 11 predicted proteins | sample JI91814C2DNA_FD_187506 | JGI IMG/M metagenome (GOLD analysis project Ga0209175, IMG submission 187506) | Wastewater effluent complex algal communities from Wisconsin, to seasonally profile nutrient transformation and Carbon sequestration -... | ecosystem: Engineered > WWTP > Effluent > Algae...
TCGCTTTATTTTCATAGGTGTTTGCAAGCAAACGAGTTTGTTTATAGCGATTTCATTTTTTTTTTTTTTAAAGCTAATTTATAAAAAAATATTTAACTTTAGTCTTGTATTTTAAATACTTTTCTCAAAATATCTTCCATTAAACACCATTTGGTAATAGAAGATTGTACTAAATTTGCGCCTACAAAAATGGTAAACCAATACCAATTTTCATTAATATACATTCCTAAAAGTACACTTAAAATAATAAAGGTTCCTGCGATTGCTCTTATTAATCTGTTTATCATAATCTTTTATTTTAATTATTATATAGTTCTACTGAAAATACTGCTAAATGTACATGTGATATTGAATCTTGCATATCATTGAATTCTTTCATTAAATCAAATAAAATCGATATGTATTCTTTTGAAACAAAAGCGTAAAAAACTACAGATTCTGTTTCATTTATTTCTGAACCAAACCAATTTGATTCTAAACTTTCTTCTGAAGCATCTCTAAAACCAATTACATCTCTGTAGGAGTAAGATTTAACTTTAGCTTCTTTTAGCATCTTTTTGACATCTTTTTCAAATTCTGCTATGGCTGTTATTATTACTAATTTCATGTTTTTTTATTTATAAACCTACAAGGTTGTGAAAACCTTGCAGGTTAAATAGTTAATTATTCTTCTCCCATTTTTTACGTTCCGTGATGTAATAAATCAATGGAACAACTATTAATGTCAATAATGTTGAAACAATTGCACCTGCGACTAACGAAATAGCTAATCCTTGGAAAATTGGATCAAACAAGATGATTGATGCTCCAATCACAACCGCTCCAGTGGTTAATAAAATTGGGGTTGTTCTCACTGCTCCAGCTTCAATGATAGCTTGTTTCATTGCAATACCATCGTTCAAACGAATTTCGATAAAGTCAATCAGTAAGACCGAATTCCGAACCATAACTCCCGCTAAAGCAATCATTCCGATGAACGAAGTTGCTGTAAAGAAAGCTCCTAAAACCCAGTGCCCTAATACAATTCCAACCAAAGAAAGCGGAATCGCAACCATCATTACTAAAGGTGTTTTGAAGTTTTGGAACCAACCCACAATCAACATATAAATTACAATAATTACAACTAAGAAAGCTGCGCCTAAATCTCGGAATACTTCTAAGGTTATTTGCCATTCGCCATCCCATTTTACAGTGAAATCACTTTCATCCGTTGGAGCATCCATGTACAATTCGTTTACTTTATACCCTTTTGGCAATTGCATTTTTTCTAACTTCTCATTCATTCCTAAAATCGCATACACCGGACTTTCTAATGCTCCCGCCATATCAGCTAAAACATATACCACGCGTTTTTGGTCTTTTCTGTAAATCGTATTTTGTAATGTATCTGTTGTAACTTTTACCAAATCGCTCACAGGAACTACATTGCCACGACTGCCTTTGATTTTCAAGTTTTGAATATCTTGAATCGAAGTTTTGTCTTTGTCTTCTAATGATAATGTAATACCCACTGGATTATTTGAACGTTCATCGTATAAATTAGAAACTGGAATTTCTCTTAACAAATACGTCAAATTACCTACTACTTGTTGTGGAGCAATTCCGTTCAACATGGCTTTTTCTCTGTCAACTTCTAATTTGTATTCTACTTGCGGTGCTTCTACCATCCAATCGGTGTCAACTACATCAGAAGTAGTTTCCAAAATGGTTTTCACTTGGTTCGCCACTTTGATTTGGTATTCATAATTTGGCCCATACACCTCAGCCACTAACGTAGATAATACCGGTGGTCCAGGTGGAACTTCTACAATTTTCACATTCGCACGATATTTTTTTGCAATTTTTTGTACTTCTGGACGTACTACTTTTGCGATATCATGACTTTGTAAATCTCTATTTTCTTTGTGTAATAAATTCACTTGAATATCCGCCATATTGCTTCCGCCACGCATATCATAATGACGCACCAAACCGTTAAATGTTATTGGAGCAGATGCACCCACATAATTCTGATAATCCACTACTTCAGGAACAGTTGAAAGATATTGCGCAATTTCTTTAGTAACCGCTGCAGTTCGTTCTAACGTAGTTCCTTCTGGCATATCAATCACCACTTGGAATTCGTTTTTATTATCAAACGGCAACATTTTCACCGCAACTGATTTCGTAAAAAACATCAAAACCGAACCGATTAACAAAACACCTGTTACCAAAAACATCAGATTACGTTTTTTAGAATTGTCTAAAAGTGGTTGTTCGATTTTTTTGTAAATTCTATAAATCCATGAAGTCTCTAATCCTTGTTCTTGTTTGTGTTCTTGCTCGTCTTTTTCGTGTAATAAATGGTATCCCAAATAAGGCGTAACGGTCAAAGCTACAAACAACGATAATATCATCGCAATCGAAGCGCCAATTGGCATCGGACTCATGTAAGGTCCCATCATACCAGACACGAAAGCCATTGGTAAGATAGCTGCAATTACAGTGAAGGTTGCTAAAATGGTTGGATTTCCCACTTCGTTAATCGCATAAATAGCTGCTTGTTTGAACGGCAGTCGCTTCATTTTGAAATGGCGGTGCATGTTTTCGGCAATAATAATACTGTCATCCACTACAATTCCTACCACAAAAACCAAGGCAAAAAGCGTGATTCGATTTAACGTATATCCCAATAAATAATAACTAAATAAAGTCAAAGCAAAAGTCAATGGAACAGAGAAGAACACAACTAATCCACCTCTCCAACCCATGGCTAACATTACTAATACGGTTACTGCAATAATGGCAACACCCAAATGCAACAGCAACTCACCTACTTTGTGCGATGCTGTTTCTCCATAGTTTCTAGAAACTTCAACGTGTACATCAGACGGAATTACATTTTTCTTTAAAGCTTCTACTCGTTCCAGAATTTTCTCTGAAATTTTCATTGCATCTGCACCTTTAACTTTTGCAATCGAAATGGTTACGGCTGGATATTCTGAATTGTGTTTTGAGAATTTTTCATTCGCTTTTCCGTATCCAAAAGAAACATAATTCTTTGGTGTTTGTGGCCCGTCTTGAATGGATGCGACTTGTTTTAGATAAACTGGCATATTGTTATTTACGCCAACCACCAAGTTTTCTACATCTTCAGAATTGGATAAAAACTTACCTGTTGTGACTAAATATTCGGTATCATTTTGCACAAAACTTCCTGATTGCGAACTTCCGTTATTGGCTTGAATCATTTGCATAATGCTCAACGCATCTACACCATTTTCGCCCATTTTATCTTTGTCTAAAACTACTTTTAGCTCACGGGTTCTTCCACCAATTTCTTTAGTAATGGCAACGTCTTTTACTTTTTCCACTTCCGAAGTAACTTCTTCCGCTATTTGACGCAATTGAAAATCATCGTATTTTTCGCTCCAAAGTGTTAATCCCAACATCGGAACATCGTCAATAGAACGCGTTTTCACCATTGGTTGATAAACACCTTGTGGAAACATATTTTGGTGTTTCATCAATTCATCGTATAATTTTACATACGAATCTTCGCTGTTTTCACCTACATAAAATTGCACGACCATCATTGCCTGACCGTTCATGGCCATACTGTGAATGTGTTCTACTCCTTTGATGTTTGAAATTACTTTTTCAAGCGGTTTAATTACTCTGCTTTCAACTTCGCTTGGACTTGCTCCTGGATAACCCACCATTACATCGGCCATAGGAACATTAATTTGTGGTTCTTCTTCTCTTGGAATTAAGAACGAACTGTATGTACCAATTATCATCAACGCTACCATCAATAAAATGGTTAGTTTTGAGTTGATGAAAAAATTGGCTATTTTACCTGATATACCTTCTTGCATGTTATTTTTTGTTTAAAAGTTTAAAGTTTCAGGTTTCAAGTTATAACTGATTACTGAACACTGATTACTGAACACTGATTTTAGCTCCGTTAAATAATTTTCCTTCAGCTGAAACGATGTATTGTTCTTCTGCTGCTAATCCTGATAAAACTTCTACTTGATTTCCAAATGTTTTTCCGATTCGTAACCATCTTAGAATAGCTACATTACTACTTCCTACAGTGTAAATTCCTGTCAATTGACCTTGTTTTACTAAAGCAGTTTCTGGAACTAGAACTACATTCGATTTTACAGTAGTTACTTCTTTTTTAGCTGTTGGAAATTGAACGTTAACAAACATTCCAGATAAAATTTCTTTATCCATTTTGTCTAAAGTTACTTTCACCAAATATTGTCCACCTGTATTTTTTGCAGATAAACTCACTTCAGAAACTTTTCCAGCGACTTCTTTATTTAGTGATTTCACGTTGATTTTAACTGGTATTCCGTTTTTTACATTGGAAATATCACTTTCCGAAACCATTGCCGTTACTTGCAATCTTGAAGCACCTTCGATACTTACTAAAGGCATTCCTGGGTTTGCCATATCGCCTTCTTTTACGAAAGTATTCGTTACTGTTCCTGAAAACGGAGCTGTAATATTTGAATAAGAAAACTGCGCCATCACTTCATTACGCATTTGTTTGGCTGCTTCTAAACCTGCTTTTGCCATTTCGTAGCGTGCTGTCATATCATCCAATTCCTTTTGCGAAGCCGATTGTTGTGCAAATAAATTCACAAAACGATCATAATCTTTCTTAGCATTGTTATATCCAGCAGTTGCTTGTGTGATGGATGCATCAACTTGTGCTTTTTTGGCTTGTAAATCGGTATTATTGATGCTTACCAAAAGTTGTCCAGCCGAAACATTTTGTCCTACTTTTACATTTACTTTGGTTACATATCCCATCATTCTGGTGCTTAAATTGGCACTGTTTTCTGATTCGATTTTTCCACTTGCTGTTATGTATGGACTAGTAGAATTTCCAGAATTTCCTGCCACTTTTACTGGAATTGCTGGTAAATCAGCTACGTTTTCTTTTTTATCACTTCCACAAGACGTTAAGATTAGTGATGCGATTGTTAGTATTGTTAGTATCTTCTTCATGTTATTAATTTTAAAATTTATTTTTTGGAACACAGATTTAAGAAATAAGAGAAATCTAAAAAATCTGATTTAATTATACTTTTGTCTTAATTCTTAATACTCAAATCTTAATTCTTATTTTGTTAAAAATTGTATGTATTGTTTGGTAAAGTTATATTCGAAAACGGCTTGCAAATGCTCTAATTCTTTTTGTGCCATTTGGGTTTCAGATAGTAATAAATCGGTTGTTTTTTCTAATCCTTGAGTAAATCTATTTTGACGAATTCTAAAAGCTTCTTGCGATTGTTCAAAAGCCAATTGGGACAAATTCACTTTGTTTTCGGCATCTACCAATTGCCGATTGGATTTGCTTAACTCTAATTGACTTTGCTTTTTGTATTGTTCAGTTTCAATTTCGGCTTTTTCAAAATCAGCTTTTGCTTTTTGAGTTTTTCCAATGGTTTTAAATCCATCAAACACATTCCAAGATAATTGCGCTCCCACTAAATACCCTTTAGCTGAAGTTTGGAATACATGTTGGTCATACAATTCATAACTTCCAAAAGCATTTAATCGAGGTAAGAATCCAAATTTAGATGATTGAAACATTTTTTGATACGCTTCAGCCGACTTTTGCATCGCTTGAATATCTTTTCTTGTATCTGAAATTGTAGTATTCATACTTTCGATTGCAATTGAATTGTCTAAATCTTCTGCTGGCTTGTAGGTTTTTCCAGCCATATCTTCGTTTAATAAAAATGCCAAATAATCGGATGCGTTTTGCACATTTGATTTGGCATAGTGTACTTGATTCGTAATTTCATTCACACGAACTTGTACGTTTAACAAATCGGTTTTTTGCAACATTCCATTTTTGAAATAGTTTTCAACCATTTTTAAATTGCCTTGTGCCGTTGTATTTGCCTTTTCTAAAACTTTTACTGCTTTATATGCCAATTGTAATTGCATAAATGCTTTTGAAACTTCTAATTCTATATATTCTTTAGTTCGTTCAGTTTGCAATTGAAAAGCATCCATTTTTGCCTTAGCAGCTTGTCTTCCGTACAAACCATCTAAATTAAAAAGAGGCTGTTGTACTTCAATTTTTGTTGCGAAGCTTTTAGTTACATTAGGATTATTCAACAATGCTGGATTAAAATCAGAAGCTGTTAAAATTTCCTGATTTAATTTTGACCCAAATGCCATTAATGGATTCGTTGTCGAAATACCGTTATGCGAAACATTGATGTTAGGTAAAAAAAGAGCATTCGATTGACGATAATCTGCTTTAGCCGATTGAAATGATTTTTCGGACACTTTAATTTGAAGATTATTTTCAGTGACTTTTTGCAACAAATCATTTTTTGAAATCGTCAGTGTATCTTGTGCAAAACCAGCACCAGATACCATTCCTAATACGATTAATAAATTGTCTTTTTTCATAGTATAGTTCTATTCTTATTTTATGTTACAAATGTACATTCGCAAAAAACGTTAGTTGGTAACAAGAGTTACACAGGTTTGCCATATTTGTTACAAAAAGAAAGAGCGCCTATAAAAGAAGCTCTAACTAACCAATAAAACTAAAAACAATCATCATCTTCAAAAATGATTATTACTTTCTTGTTCCTCCATGTCCACCTGCCACAATTTTTAAAATTCTAATGTTTAAATAAAAGAATTTGAATAATTGAATCAATGGATTTTGCATTTTGGAACGCTGTGCGTTTGATATTCTTTGTGTCATTTTTTTGTATATTGTATATTGTATTATTTTTTAGAAATAATTACCAAAAAAGTTTCATTTTTTTCTTTCTAAATACTTATTTTAAGTCTTTATACTTAATACTCAAATCTTAATACATTATTCAGGAATTAACCACCAAAAAGGTTTCATTTTTGCTTTATAAAGAAATGCGTAATGCAACGCTAATTTTACCCAGTGACCCGCTAAACCGATATCTCCAAAGGTTTTATTTATATCTCTACCACCTGTATTTGGATATTTTTTATAATCGGGAACAATTGGATAGGTTGTAATACTTACACCGCTTCCTTGTGTCATTCCGTAACCCGCTGATACAATACATGCTGCTCCCATATTTCCCATAGAACCTTTGTGATGCAAAGATTCTTTTCCTGATTTAATGGAATCAATAATGTTATCTGCCACTAATTTTGCTGTAATTCCAGAAGGCATTCCTGTTCTTGGTGGCGATGGAAAAATTTCAGTTCCGTTTTTACTTTTTCGTGGTTTTGAAATAGTATGAGGCGGAGCAAAAGCAATTCCGGGTGCAAAAATAGTTGGATAACTCGGATTTTGATAGGTTTCTGGCCAATCTTGAACAGTCCATTCTTCATAAGGTCTTGGTGTATAATCAGCATCCACTACCATGAAACCTCTAAATAATTTTTCGGTAATATTTTGTCCGTCTTTGTCATACGCTTGAAAACCATGTCCTGAAAAAGCGGGAATTAGCATCCCAAAATCGAAAGTTTCTGTTTTATATTCGCCTTCTAAATTTTCATAATGTACCAATCCATCTTCCACTTTAGTTACTCCAGCACCTAAAATCCATTTGATGTCACGATCTTCAAAAATCATTTCCACCATATCTTTAGATTTCATATTGAAACCATTGTATTCCATCAACATACCGTCCATTCCAAAATCACCTAATTCGTATTCATTCGAAATCCAAGTAATTTCAGCTTTATCACGAACACCAAACTTTTGCAACTCTTTTTCTACATTCAAAATATATTCAAATGCAGCACCTTGACAAGTTGCTTTTGCGTGCCCCGTACCAATTAGAATTTTTGATTTTTTATCCGATTTTTTTAATTGATCAATTAATTTGTGAAGCGCTTCCGATGCATGTTCGGCATGATCATAGGTACAAACAGAATATACTTTATTAGTTGCAGGTTGTAAGCCTTCGGTCATATCAAAAGCAAGTTTTGGACCTGTAGCATTGATTAGATAATCGTAGGTAACTTTTTCTTGTTTCCCTAGATTATCTCCAAAAACACCTTCTACTAAAATATAAGGTTTTGCTTCTGAACTATCGCCTTCTGGATGAAAGGATACGGCTTTGGCTTGTTTGTATCCAATTCCTTTTCTTTTATATAGTGGTTGTAAAGGAAAAATTACTTCCTTTGATTTCATTCTTCCAATTCCTACCCAAATATTGGATGGCACCCATTGGTAATTTCTATTGGGAGACACTACTAAAACTTCGTGTTCTTTTCCTAATTTTCTTCTTAAATGTGCAGCAGCGGTATGACCCGAAATTCCTGCTCCTAATACAACTACTTTTGACATTTTGATTACTTTAATAATTCAAAATTAGTTGTTCTGTATTTGTACTACAGCAACATTTGTTACATAAACCCAAATTACGCATTAGAAATCTATTACAAACTAAAACTACTTCAAAAATAAGCACTTACTCCTTTTTAAAATCCTAAAATATTAATATATTTCAGAATATAAAAAAGTCCGTGAGTACTTATTTTTATTGTGTTTTTAGCTTTCATAACGAAGTCTAATGCGTAATTTGGGATAAAAAAATGCCTCGAAAAATCGAGGCATTTTGCAATTATTTTGAATAAAATTATTCAGCTTTTTTTTCAGTAGCTTTTTTAGATGAACAACATCCACCTGATTTAGACTCAGTACCACAAGATTTTTTTTCTTCTGTTGAGCAAGATTTTTCAGTTTTTGCTTTCTCTTTTTTTGCTTTTTGCTTTGGCTCTTGAGCATTAACATTCATTGAAAACATAAAAGCTGCAACAGCTAGGATAGAAACTAATTTTTTCATTGTATTTATTTTTAAATTGTTTTTAAATTCTTTTTTTGTTTGAATTGTTCTATTACAAATATATATAATTTTGTAAATAGTACACATAATTTTTTTTTATTTTAACAGTTATTGCTTTTTTATTACCTTTTCTGATATATAAAACTTATCATCGAATATAAAAGTAATAATAACAAATTCAGCATTTGCTGAAGAAATATCAAAATTCATACCGCTTTTCCCTGCTCGAATTCCTTCAATATCACCTTCTTCTACAACTTTTCCGTCAAGCGTTGAAATCATGTAATTTACTGAAGTTTCATAAGGCATAGTAAATTCAATACGAATAGTGTCAGAAGCAGTAGGATTAGGTGAAACTACAACAGAAAAAGGATTTTTGCCATCAATTTGTTGCACATTTAATGATGTGTTTTTTACCAATTTTACTTCATAAACCGTCGGATCAGCAGAAGTTAAACCGGTTTGATTATCGGTAAATGCTGAAGGTGAAGAACTTTGAATTCCTCCGAATAAATGACCGATTACGAATTCTGAATCTGTAATATTTGACAATTGAATTACTTCATTTGAATAATGTGGTAAATTTTTATTCGGAATAAATTCGGCTCCAGCTCCTTTTAAATTTGGCATTTCCACAGGCAATTGATATTCATACAAATCACCTGTTGCTGTTCGAGTGGTTCTACTTATTGTTTTCACAAAAGGAACCGTATTGTCTTGAATTAAATTTCCAGCTTGATAATAATACTGACTCATGCCACCAAAAAATAAATTGTGCATTTGGTTTAAAGTAGCATCATATAAACACGCTTTTCCGCTGTGGTAATTGCTTAAAAATTGATTGAATTGCGTTTGAGGGAAATATCCTGATGTTTTGATGTCAACTGGATATAAAAAAGGCAAATCAACTGCAATTTGAAATACCCCAGACGAAATGGTATATCCTAATTCACCATCAGGAAACACTTGAGGCAATAAATTATAATCGCGACGGTGCAAATGAACAGCATCTGAAATTACTTCGTAATTGGCAAAACTTAAGGTTGTTCCTGAGTTATCAATCGTGAATTTTCGAATAGCATTCGAATAGGTTTGGGTAAACGTTGGATTGTTCATTGGATTGTATCTTCCATCAAAACGATGCCCGCCTACCAAATAAAATGTAGAACCAATTTTTGCCAGTTGCCCCCCCGTAATCGCAAAAATATCATTTGATATTTGTTTGAAATAGGATGTTATTGGTGTTCCAACAATAATTGCATTTATCAAATTAGGTACATCTATAGAAGTCAAATTAGTAAACGTTTTATGATCGGCAGCTGTTGCTGAATAGGCATAACCCCCAATGATAAACAAAGCATCGCCATCTTGATAAAAATTCATATTCGTAGATTGCAATTGCTCTTTAATTCCTGCTGGAAGCGAATTCACGGAAGCCGACCATGATTGTTGGGTAGCACTATCTACTACATATAAATCCGTATTATTTTGCGCTCCAGGAAACGAATTAAAAGGCTGACGTGCATGAACACCGTCTTTTCTTCCGCCAATAATAAGCCATTTCCCATTATGTTGTGCAAAGGCATAGGAATGCAATCCTGGCAGTCCTGAAACAGTTACTGGAGTTAAAACTACATCATAATCAAATGTAGTTTGTGCTATTGATGACTGCAAAAAAGTCAATAATAACATGATGAAATATTTTTTCATTGTATAAAATTATTAGTTAAGCTCCGGAAAAAACAGGAACCATAAATAAACTTTTTAAATTTCTTATATGAAAAATTTCGGCGGATGCCAAATAGAATGTTGGTATTTTGGAATAAAAATCTTTTCGTAGTTTGATTTTTCCTTTTCAGTATAAAAATCTGGAATTAAAATGATTTCTTTTAGTGAAATTTCTGCAACAAATTGCGTTGGACTAAAGTTCAAATTCATGATTACTTTCCCTTTTTCGCAACCCGAATTTGATTCCTCGGCATTATGGCAAGTATTTTGACATTCTTGACTTACAAACATTTTCATAGCTCTAACCGATGGCAAAGTTAACAGAATCAACAAGTAAAAGCATATTATTTGAACCGAGAATTTCATTTTACAAATGTAAGCAAACTTTAAAAATATTTAGTAACAATTGTTACACATTCAATTAGTACCGTTTTTTTTTTAAAATTTCCTATCAAATTGAAGTAAGAACTAAAGCGTTTGGAGTATGAATTTAGACTTGAAAAAGCAAAAAAAAGAAACAGAAAGCAAAGAGTTGAAGCTGATGGAAAAGCGATAGTCAATACCATTTTTAGTGCTTCTATCACAGATAAAATATGGAAAGAAAAGGTATTGAAGCTACCATAGAATTATCAAAATTTACCAATTCCAAAGTAATTGTGATAGTTTCTGGAAAAGATGGAATGCTATTGATATGTGGTAATTAATGAAATAAATTTTTTGAATTTATTTTCGGAAATTAGGAGTTAAAAATATTGAGAGCCAAAATTGTAATTTTTTTAAAAAACATTTTATAATTTTGCGATAGAAAAGAAAAATGTTACCTTTATAAACAAGTTATCTACAACTTTTCAAACCACCCTCCCATTTGCACTTAAAGTACTGTATTTATTGACTTTATGATTTTTAGAGAAGCATAAAAAAGCAGAAAAAAGCAACAAAATACTTGATTTGTTGTACCAATTGTTGTACCTTAGTACTCCGTTGCACTAGATTGAAACACCATTAAAATCAACACTTTCACTCTTTTGCATCACTTTACAAATATAGTACAACATCTTTAAATTCTAACTCTAATGGCATCAATTAAACTTATCCTCCGAAAAAATCAAGTAGACAGCACTGGACATTGCCCGCTTTACATTCGAATTATTAAAGACAGAAAAACGAAATTTATCACTGCTGGAGTCAAGCTCAAAGAAAACGAGTGGGATGAATTGAAGCAGAAAGTAAAAAAGAACCATCCAAACAGTGCTAGGATGAATGCCTCATTAGCACAAAAAATTGCTGATGCTGAAGCACAGGTAGCAGACCTGGAACGCAAGGTAAAAACAGTTTCCATCAAAAAAATCAAAGAAGCAATTAAAGGGAAAGAAGTACCTAACTTTTTCGAATATGCATACAAACGTATGGAGATAATCAAAAGCACAGTATCCTATTCAACATACAAAGCCTATTATGCAGCCATTGTTAAGTTTGAAAAATGGGT
>Ga0209175_10001434_pt1 | contig 11990 bp, 12 predicted proteins | sample JI91814C2DNA_FD_187506 | JGI IMG/M metagenome (GOLD analysis project Ga0209175, IMG submission 187506) | Wastewater effluent complex algal communities from Wisconsin, to seasonally profile nutrient transformation and Carbon sequestration -... | ecosystem: Engineered > WWTP > Effluent > Algae...
ACAAGCTCGGCATGCGAACCGATGGCCGCGATGGGCAGCGGCTCCGCGAGCAGTCCATGAAGCTGTTTTCTTCGGTGCTGTCGATCGTCTTTCAAAAACAGGGGCGGTTTTGTCTGCAAAACATGGCGATCGCCGACGAGGCTTTTTTCTTCTGGGATCCGGAACGGCCTGACGACCAGAGGCGCTGGAAGAGCACCCTCAAGCTATCGGGGGCGTTCTTTCGCAACATCACCGAGTCGCCGGTGCCGATCGACATGCGTGTGCTGCACGCGCTCTCCCAGTCGCCGCTGGCGATGGACATCTACTCCTGGCTGGTCTACCGCATCTTTGTCCTGCGCGTCACCCGTCACTCCAGTACCCTCATCCCCTGGCAGTCGTTGAAGCGGCAATTCGGCGCCGACTACAGCGATACGCCGCGCGGCTTGTTGGACTTCAAGAAGCGCTTTCTCCAGCGGCTGGAGGAAACCTTGCTGTTCTACCCGGAGGCCGACGTCACGGCCGAGAAAGCGGGGCTCCTGGTGGCAGCCAGTCGCCTGCATATTCGCCATACCGGCGGGGCTCGGTTGTCTTCGCTGTAGGCCTGATCATTCGGCACCCTTTCGATCGAAACACCCTTCTTCGGCGAGCGCTGCTGCGAGCCGTTCCAGTCGCCCAGCCAATCGGAAAGGTTGGCGATGGGGGACCTGGCAGGGCTCCAGCCTCACGGAGCAACACGTCTTGACGACGCACTGTCGCCCACTACACTCGTCATGCGTGGCATCAACTCCGCGCCGGCATTCAATGCCGTCTGCGGCGAGTACAACAACGAACCCATTTACGGGGCGATTCCGGTGCGGCGGATCAGCGCCATGCGCTGCGCCACCAAGGGGACAACGACTCGAGGGAGATGGCGGCCAATCTACGGCAGCGAGTGACCGCGGTGAACGGTTTGTTGGCCGCGGTGTATGGAGAGGACACTCGACTCAGCGTCGTGCTCGAACGACTCGGCGCGAGCGAACAGGAGATCGGACACTTCCGGGAACACGCGGTCACTGAAGCGTGCGACCGGGTGGTCGACGCGGTGAGCACCAGCTTTCAGGGCCTTCGGACGGGGAGCCGGGACTTCCTTGTCCTGTCCCGCCGCCTCGGGCTGGATGGCGACGTAGCCACGTTGCAGGGAGTTGGCGTCACGAGGGAGCGCGTCAGGCAGCTGGAAGAGCGCGCACGCCTGAAGTGTCGGGCATCGAGACATCGGGATGCGGTTGAAGCATGTCTCCTGGAAATCCTTGCCTTGACGCGCAGGCGTAGCCTCAGCCGCAACCCGAGCGCCCCCGACGAAGGGCTCTGAGCCTGGTACCCCAAGAAGCTCGTTCGGCGGGGCGATGACGGTGACGAGTGTGATGGTTGATGATGGGCACACCGTAGCCGAGGGCGTTGCTCCTCGCTAGAATGATGGAATGTCCAAACAGCCACCGCCCTCAACCCCGGAAATCAACCGCCTCAGGGCCGCCGCAGCGCTCATCCCCATTATCGAATCTGGTCTAGCTGACTCACGACTCTCCGTCGAACGGGCGGCGCTCATGGCTTCTTTCTGCGAATGGACGGTAGAAAAGCCCTTCGACGATCCAAGCGTGGTCAAGTTAGCGAAAACCGTCGATGGTGGCTTGAGACGCATCAAGATGCTCCTGTCGTCAACAGTGTGAGAGCTCTCGGCCATCGGTTGCGCCACCGTGTGGATTTTGGGCGGAGAGAATAGCAATAGCGTCCCGCAACGCTGATCAACACGGGTCGGGTCACGGTCAGGAGCACACGGCCGCGACTTTGCTTAAAAACCTTGACTTGGAGCAATCAGCCGTAAGCAGTCACTCGGCTGCGCATCTCACTTTTTTGTCGGACCGCCCGCTACGTGGCGCAAAGCAGCCGGTGGGCGCAGGATGGCGTCGGTCGGCAGCCGGCCAACAAGAGACATAGAGGCGGCGAAAATCGCCCGGCGCGAACGTCGGCTAACTGATCCGGAAGCCGCAGCTTGGCTCTATTCGCTGTCGATCCAGTTCTCAGCCATACCGGCCGCCCGCGTCATGTGCCGTCAACGGCGGTTCACGCTTCGAAATCCGACACCCAGAGAATCTTGTTGTCGCTACGCTCGAAGGCGACACCCACTTGCCGCTGTTGCCGACACTACCACTCCCTGCCATTGACGTAAATCTGAGTGGCGTATGGTGCCCAGGTCTGGAGCCCCCTGTGCCAATATGACCTGAGACGCCTACCCCTGACGAATTAGAGTAGAAAGGTAGGTTTTGATCATGGCAAACAACACGAAGGATCTGATGAACGGCCACGCAGCCCTGGCGACTGCCGGCGACGGCGAACGAGACACACGGTTCGATCACCAAGAAGATGCAGACTAGGCCTTCGCTGATGCCGTCCTGTTCGGCGATGGCCCGGGCCATCGCTTCCTTCGATCGACCGCTGGCGTGCGTGTGCGCGGAGGCGAGATAGCGGTAGAGCCGCCACGCTTCTTCGGCGGTCGTCTTGGCGTGTTGGATGAGCGTTTCGGTTTCGCTTTCGAAGAACTTCCCGGCACCCTTGAGCAATACGCCCCGCCTGGACAGGTAGCGGCCGAACGCGCCATCTGGAAACACCGAGTTACACCCTTGACGATGATTCGGTCAAATCCTTGGACGACACCCAGGATTGACTCTTGGCGCTCATCGAAGAAGATTTCCATGTCGCCTCCCTTGCCGTGCGGTGGTCTTCCTCCTACGTGGGGTTGAGAATATTTTCCTTGCAAATTGAATCCGGCGGTATCGGGGGCGACAGCCCTTTTTGGCTGCGGCCAACGGCCGCGCAAAGTCGTGCCCAAGCTCTTCTACCTGAAGGATCCACGGCAGATTGCCGACTACCTCGATGAGCTGCGCGCCGCAGGCGTGCCAGAAAGCGCCTAGCGCGGGACGGCTTGGCAACAGCGCAGCGCCAGCCGGCCGCAGTAGCCATCGGCGCACAGGATGCCGGCAACGAAACTCCCCGAGCTGCAAACCGCGCTGCTTGCTAGCTTCTCCGGGAACAAGTTGGTCCAGCTGCAGCTGCCGGTGTTCTGCACGCGCGAAGAGAACACCGCGAGCGGCCACAAGTTGTCGCAGTAATCGCTGTCGCAAACTAGGCCGTTGACGAAGCCCATCGTCTCGTAGAGGCTCTTGCGCCCGCCTGTCGTCTCCTCTGAGATCCAGTAGGACGCGTCGGGTCGTTCCGAACCGTCGGCGTTCCCGTCCAGGTAAGGGCAGCAGCGCAGCCGCTTGTTGTCGCAGTGGCTGTCCCGGCACTCGACGCCGGCGAGCAGGTAGCCGCTCGGGCACCGGCGGTCGTTGCGTCCGGTTTCCTCGGAGAGCTGTGGCAACTTCAGGCACGCATCTTCGAGCACAGCCAGCGGGCTCGGCCGGTTGTCGCCCTTGGCAGGAAGCTGTAGCAGGACTCGAGCGGCCAGCGTCTCGCTGCCTTCGACCCGCGATCGGATCGATTCGTAATCCTGTACCGGTGAGCAACCGGTGGCGTAGGCGGAGGACCGGAGCTCGGCCCGCTGCATGCCGGACAACACGATGAATTGCCGGCAACCCGCGGTCTCTCGTGCGATCAGCAGGCCGCCTTGAGCGAGTGAAACGATCAGGCCCTGGTTTGCGAGCCCACCACGCCGCAGGCCCTGTGGCTCGAGGATGCCCTTGGCGATGACGATGTCGAAGTCGGCGGCCGGTGCCGCCGGCGCGAACACGGCGGCCGCCGCGGCGCAGAGCTGGGCGACGATGCGGGCACGGAAGGGGTTCATGGTTGGCGCTCCTTCTCGGTTTGGCAGGCCAACAGGTGTCGGGCGAGGTAGGCGCGGGTGATCGGTTCGATGGCTGCCGACAGCACTGGGGCGTCCATCGCGGCCTGTTCGCTGCAGTTGCGAGCCACCGCCCACAGCGCTGCGATCTCGTCGGCTTCGAGGGCGGTGTTTGTCTGTCGGGACGACGGCTTAAACACCGGCCTGCCGTGGGCGTCGGCTTCGACATGGTCAGCGAGCAGCGCCCTCGCGGCGCGATAGTCGCGGCGGCCGAAAGCGATGCGGGCCCGCGTGACCGAAAGCGTCAGGCGCACCGCGTCCGCATCGACATCGGCTGTCGCAAGCACGGCCAAAGCCTCGTCGGCGTAGGTGGCCGCCCGTGCAAACCAGCGCGCGGCATCGGATTCGGCGGCCGCTGATTCGCCGAGCTTGGCTGACGTGTAGGCCTGCTGCTGGCGGCAGCTCGCGGCGAAGACGACGCCGGCCTCGTCGGCACCCGGCCTCGCGACGTCGGGGCCGCAAGCGGCGGTCAGAAGCGCCAGCGCGCCGTTATGGTCCAGCCCATCCGTGGCAACCACGGCCTGGTTGAAGGCCACGTAGCGGCAGGCCAGCGGCGAGGCTTTGCCAGTGTGGCAGGCCCGCGCTGCGTCGGCGAGAGTCACCATCGTGGTCTCGAATCCTTTCGTCAGCATGTGCAAGGCCACCGCCATGTTGTTGGACGCCTCGACGAAGTAGTTGCCGGTGGCCTCGCGCGGCTGAACGGCGTCGAGTGCCGACTGGTAGTGGTCGATGGCCTCGCTGCAAGCCTGAATCGCACCGGGGCGGCAGCCCGCGAGGAAGGCGGCATTGCCCAGCAGCAGATGCGTCGTCGCCAGCAGGCCGACATGCGCGGCCGGGGCGTCGCGGTCCGGGACCAGCGCGTCGGCCACGTCTCGCAGCAGGCGCTGGGCCGAGTCAAGATCCTCGTAAACATACGCGCCATAGCCGGCCGCGAACCGATCTACCGATGTCGACAGCGCTACTGCCGCCGCGCGGCCCAGCGACAGCGACCGGACATCGGCGAGCGCCATGCTGCCGAGCTGGAAGAAGCCTGTCCGAGGCGCCAGGCTCAGCCCGGTGCTGCCGTCAGCCATGCCCCAAACCACGATCAACGCCTTTAGGCGCGATGCTAGTGCGCTCGCCTGATCGTGGCTGGTCACTGTCCGATGCAGCGGTGCGACGCGAATCCGCTCGATCCAGGAACCCTGCACGGCATCCGTGTCGAGGTTCCTGCGCTGCTCGTCCAACTGCACCGTCCAGACCTTCTGCACGCGGCTGTCGAGACCATCGCCCTGGAAGCGCGTAACGACGAGGCCGAGGTCATCTTCGCCAAAGCGCGGCGGCGCATAGTGGCGCCAGACGGCCGCGGCCCAGGCGACGAGGAGCATCGCGACGACACCCGACGCGACGACGCGCCATCCGAGCGCTCTTGCGAATCGCCCGGCGCGCAGCGCCGCCCAGCCGACCGCGATGATTAGCAGTAGCAGCGATGCCCATCGGAAATCATCCAGCCGCCAAAGCTCCGGCCCGCGCAGCAGCCATGCGGCGACGGACACCGGTAGCAAGCCGGCGAGCACGATCCGCGTTGTCAAATCGAGGTAAACGCTGCGCAGCACCAACCAGGGCGACGGCGTCTGCTGCCGCGGCCCGCGGCCGACACGCGAGGCCACGGCTGCGATCAGCGGATCGAGGGCGGGACTCAGCTCGTCGCAGCGCCAGCGCCGCAGGTCGACGCTGCTGACCTGGCCGAAGCCCAGCGGGATGTGGGCGTCGTCCAGCAGGACCGGGATCAGGCGGTCCTGCCCGCGCACCGCTTCCTCGCGCACGAAGGCCTTCTCGACCGAATGCCGGCTCCAGAGCACGACCACAGCGTGCGTTACGTCGAGCGCCTGTTCGATGGACGGCGAGAAGGCCTCGTTGGCGTCAATCTCGCTGTCCCACCAAACGCTGAATCCCTGCCGCAGCAGCGCATCCACGATCGCCGCGGCGCGCGGGCGGTCCTCGCTGGCGTAGCTGACAAAGACATCGTGAGCGCGCGTCTCGCCCTCGACCGGGGAGACCCCCGTGTCGGGTGGGGAGTCCGGGTCCATCACCGCGCCGTCGCCAGATGCTGAAGGCACCATGAACCCGGACAGCGCGGCACGGGAGGCGAAAGCGCCGACCGCGCGCACCGATCGGCAACATGTTTGCCCAAGATCAACTCTCGGCCGCACTAGCACGACCGCCGGCGCAACTCGCATTTGCTCGCCCCTATCCATACCGAATCCGTGCACTGTAGCCTAGCCAACCAATCAAGCGCTTACAAGAACAGAACGCTACACCACTAGCCATGAGTAAGTCATCAGGCGGTTGAGGTCTAGCCGTTTTCCGCGCCTGCCCGTCCCGCGCAAAGATCGGTGGCTTGCCCGAGCCGGATGGCCAGGCGTTGGATAAAGCTCCAGGGAGTAAACCGCGAAACGAGGAGAGGCAGTTTGCGTTGCAGGGGCGAGTAGCGTTTTTCAGTTAGCGGTCAGGAGTGGCCGGCGCCGAATTCTCTTCCGCGACGCCCTCGGTCGAACGGCGCCATGCGGAGCACAGCTAACGTTTAAGGCGTGTGACCTCAATGACCGCTCCGGCCGGACTGCTGACCGATGACTCCTGTGCCTGACCGGCAGCTTGTTGATCACAAAGCCGCCATGGCACTTGCAAACGTCATCAGGCAGCTTTGGGTCGATCACTGCCAGTGGACTGAAAAATCTGAGTGGCTGCTCTCAGTCCAGTCCGGCCCTTGGCGCTCGGCCCCAGCAATTACTGGTCTGGCTGGCCGCTCCAAACCCTACGCGAGCTTGATCATCGGGACGGCACGGACATTGGGCTGCTTGGCCAGGAAATCGCGGAGGAACTCCCCGAGCTTGCGCTCGCACAGGGCGATCACTGCTTCTTCCATCTTGATGGCGTCACCCTGCTTCGCGGCGGCGGTGATCAATTGCTGCTGCACGGCAATCACTTGCGCTTTCTCATCGATCAGCAGCCCCTTGCCGGGTATCTCATGCGAAATCGCCCCGATGGCCGGCGACGACACGAACTCCGGCTTGTTCAGCGTAACGGTGATGCCGGTGGCGTCTGCAGCGACGGCGAAACTACCGGGGCTCAGGTCGTAGCCGACGGAATATTCCACCGCGTACGTCAGGATGATGGTGGCGTCCGACTTGATGCCCAGCGCTGACTTCTTGATGTGCTCGACATGGACGTAATTCCGGTCGATTCTGGCGGCGAGGAATTTGGTGCGGCCGGTGATGGCTTTCTTGGTGACCTCCAGGTATTGGGTGAAGGTGGTGTAGCCGAGGAGGTTCTGTTTGGTTGCGGAGAGGATTCGCTCGACCGTGTGCAGCTTGGTCTGAAGGTCGGATTGGTGGCGTTGGTCGGCGTGGTGGAGGTATTGGTGGGTCGCGGCGGCGGCGATTGATGCGGTGATGGTGATTGCTGCGACGAATTTCTTCATCGGCACCTCTTGGGTTGGGATTGGGGATTGGGGATTGGCGAACTTCGGACGTAAAAAACCCCGCGAGCCTTTCGACTAGCGGGGTCAGGGGGAGTGATCTCAGGAAACGTCAGATGGTGGAGCTATCGGGCACTGGCTTTGCCGCCGGAGGGGCACACACTAGTCGTGCTAATCGTGTCCGTGAGCACTCTTCTTCGCGCTGATCCAGACCGCCAGCCGTCCCGATAGAAACGCGGTTGTGCCCGCTGCGGTCCGCCAGCAGATATACTCAGCGTAGGGTGTGCGGCATATCGTGCTGTGTCAGGTTTTGGTCATATTGGGTGGCTCTGCGCCGCAGACTCGGCAACCCGTAGGCTCGCCAAAACGAAAGGTCCGAGGTCTCTAACGAATGCTGGATCAACTTGAAGCCGCCATGGCCCTCCGGGACAGGTACACGAGATGGCGCCAATCTAGAGAGAAACCTGCCAAAGAGTCGATCGCGACGCGCTTCTGTCGCGTTTTCGAGACCCACGGCGTACATCGCAATCAGATACCGAGATTCTTTGGACACAGCCTGACATTGGAGCACGTGCAGGACGCTGCTTCGCTCTTACCAAGACTTGAAGAGCCGTTGCTGGAAGATGTATGCGAGCGCTTTGCTGTGCGTCGGGAATGGCTTGACGGTGCAGATAACAAGGTGCATCCGCAGCATCAATTTTATAAAAACCCAGCAGATTTCTCTACTTTTATCAAGGAGCTAAGAGCAAGAAATCCCGGTGGAGAGTTGCAGGGCGTCCTAATCGCGCCCTCAGATGCCCGTGCGGAAGCCTCTGCCCTTCTAATCCTACAGGAGACCGTTGGGTGGATTGGCCAGACCTCAATTTATCGCTATCACCTGTGCGATGACTGGCTGTTCGCCTATTGGAAGGCTCGCGCCTACTTGACGGCTTGTGTCGCCATCGCTTGGAAGCATGCGGTATATATCCATGGGGTCCATACAGTAAGCAAGAACATTGACCTCCTCAAAGCGGGGGAAAATCTGTTGGGGTGGCGAGGCGAGGGGATTAGTGCAATCGGTCATAGGAAATGGTATCCCGAAGACATGGCCCTGCGACCAGAAGCATTCATTGCGGGACTAGATCCCGAGCGCAACAACTTCGGTGTCAGGTCCGGGTTGCAGCTTTGGCTGGACTTGCAGCGGGCGGGGTTCATGGCTACTGGGTTGGCTATGTACGAGACCGGAGCGGTAAGAACGCTTTTTGAGCGCGAGTTGGCAAAGTGCGTTTAGATAGGAAAAAGATAGGCGGCAGTTCGGCCGACTGAGCGTGGCCCTACAAGCGTTTTCAGGTTTTCAGCCACTTCTGTGCGCACTTGAGCACGGAGGAACAGCCAAGCCTTCCCTCTTGCTAGGGGTAAGATCAAGAATCGAATATATTGGATTGTGCTACGGCGGGCAAGCAATCGGCCAAAGTGGTCGTCTGCGTGCCGATCTAGGTACATCGCCAGGCTTTTCGTCACCACTGGTAGCCACAATTCGACCGCCACAAGTTGCTCAAGTCTGGGCGTCATTTCTGAATTCCGTCCGATGGATTGACTGCCCTTCCCTTGTTTCTCTACCCACTCGAAGGCAGCTCCCTCCTTGAACACTGCGGATGACAAAGCAAACGGCATTGCCCTCGTTGATCGGGCCCGGGAGCGACTTAGAGAGCTAGACACTGAGTCTGTTATTACGGCCTGCCTTTCCCACATCAGAAATAAACCAGACGATGGCAACGAATGGTATGCACGAACACCCTTCATCACCTTCCTGATGATCAAATGGGCTGCGGAGTTGTGGGAACCAAAGACGCGGCGGCGGATAGGGATTAGTTCCGACTTCGACTTCATACAGCAATGCATCTTCGACGCCATCGGCATATTGGTCAAGGCAACGCGACCGTCTATCTTTATGCGACGAATGGCTTTTCAACAAATCTGGTATCAACGGCCGTTCGACGTTGGCGCGATACCACGACAGGCATTGTTGTTCGGCGAACTCATGGCAGGAGCTACTGTTGTCCAACACTTCGTAGCTGCTGTCGGCATTGAGACTCGCGACTTCGTTCGGCAGCTTGCGCGATTGGCTTGCCAAACCGGCGACCTCTACGGACTTCCGGCGCTGACTACCCTTCGGCCAAGGTCACGGACAAAGGATGCACGCGACTGGCCGCTTGCGATGCAGTTTCTCGTCGCTGATCTGCAGGAACTTCATCACCGCGCTTCGACGTTGACGAAATATGGGACACCTCGTGAAGTCGAGCTTTGTGAACAGACGCCACTGATTCGAACGCCGTTCCTTCGCACTCAACGAGGTAACGAATGCGTCCACCACAAGGTCCTGTTTGAGAGCCTAGCGACTGCACTTTACGATGTTCTTCGCGACCGAGGTCCAGAAGCGTTCATGCGCTCATTTGGGCCCGCCTTCGAGTCCTACGTCGGCCGAGTCCTTGGAGAGCTCGATTACACGGTCATTCCCGAGACGGAGTTGCTGGAGCTCTTGATCGGACGAGGAAAGTGCGTGGACTTTGCGGTGGTGAGCGACGAAGTTCTGCTATTGATTGATTCCAAAGGGGTTGAAGGACACTACGACGAGCGGTATCACAACCTCTCCGAAGTGTTGACACCGAAACTTCGTACAACCGCGCTGCATTCGGCAGACCAGGCGGTCGAAACCGTTAGACGGCTGCCCGACGCCCTTCGGCGCCCGCTGATCGTTTTCGTATGTGTTACGTATAAACAACTTAACATCGGTGACGGAGACGCCCTGCGCGATCTAACTTTTGGCACCGAGGAATGGGATGCTCCTCGTTGGCAGGAGGAAAATCTGCCTGCGTCGCAGATGTTCACTGTGTCGATCAGCGAGTTCGAGTTGCTTTGCGGAGCGATGCGAGCAGGCGTACCAATTGAAACGATCTTCCGGAAGATTCTTGTTGATAATGCTTCCCCAGCAACGAGCAAGCTACTGTTCGAACAGCACATGGCGAAGTATGGGTCAGTAGAGATCCCGACATGCGCTCGCGAAGCCGCGTACCGATTATGTGGTATTGATTAGCCAGCAGGGTGAAAACCGTCCCCGGCTCCGCCGAATTGTCAGTAGAGACTTTTGAAAGGATAAGGCGACGGGCTCTCAGAGGCTGTATATGGCTTTCAGCTCCCGCTGCAGAAGGTAGAAGATCGAAGTAATGCTACCCTTGGGATATGGTATGACCGCCACGCCCCCAAGATTCGTCGGGATATTGACGCCAGCTTCGTGCAGCAGGATCACGCGCCCACGCCCGTAGCTCCCTTGAAAAAATCCGATTTCGTGCATCACGTTCTCGCGGACTTTCGCGACGTTCTCATGTGCAACGTCGTCGCCAGTCATGACGATCACTGAACTATCACAAAGCCTTGCGTTGTCGAATAGCTTCTCGATGATGGTGTTCCCCATGTTGGCCTCTTGTGCCAATTCCCGGGTGCCTAGCTTTACGTCTTTCTCGATGTACGCCTGCACCTTCAGCCAGTCATCGGCATGCCCATGGCTAATGAACACGCGGCGAAGCTCTTTCGGGCTTGACACATCGCGACCATTCAAACCGCCTCCTTCACGAGGGTCGCTGAACGGGCGGCCGACTTCCTTCGGTTTGGCGTGCTCTAGCTTGCTGACCATGTATATCTCGAACATTTGGTCTATGTCGCGAAGAAGGCGCTCAGCCTGCACACGCGAGAAGCCATCTCTCCCCACCTCCTGAAGACTACGAGGTTTCATCGGTAGCCCCCTAGAAGCACCGAACTCTGGCGCGGTCTCGATCGCTTGAAAATCGCCAAAGAGGTCAGGTAGCAAACGCTTTAGCGTTTCCAGGTGACTGGCGGCCTGCTGGAAATAATGCTGGACACTATCCGTGGGGTACGCCATCCGGGTCGTGGCCACCGTAGCTCCACTCGCGCTGGCGCGGAAGGCGCTCTGTTCATTAATGGTAGAGACGAGAGCCTTCTTAATCCCCGCCAACTTTGCCATTGTGATAGCTACTTCGCTCATACCTGCGATCCTTGGTTGGCCACGCTCATGGATTGTAAGCGAAGAGCATTTCGAGTGAAACCGCTTACGCTGATCGGGGAGGCGCCGGCAGCACACGCAAGCAGTCACCACGCCGGAGCCACCTGCAGCGATCCGGCCGAGCCCCCACCAGAAGCCTCGACCGCGCCAGCCCCCACCATCCACCGCAACCCCACAAGGTCGGCATAGGCCCGGACGCCCGCCCAGAACGCAAAAAGCCCAACCACGAGGGCTGAGCTAAGCGCTTGTACTACCATGAATTCTCTGTGGCTCCCCGACCTCGGCTCGAACCAGGTAGGCGTCACTTCGCCCGCCACAGGGAACCGAACTTGAACTGCTTGTACGGATCGATCTTGTTTGAGTGCGGTCAGCCGATTTGATGTTCCGATGTTCACGTACGGTGATGGTTGCGGCGGATAGGCGCCACGCATCAAGTGCTGCCTGATCATTGATGAGAGTCGGGCAAGAGCGGTGCAGACGACCAGATCCTGGGGCGCTGCCCCAGACCCCGCACTCGCCGTGAGGCAGCCGTCGGGGATGTAAAACCCCCATCCCCGTCAACTGCCGTGAGCGTTGGCGCCCTGCAGGGCGTCAAGGGGCTTTCGCGGCATAAACGCGGCGAT
>Ga0209175_10001437_pt1 | contig 11961 bp, 8 predicted proteins | sample JI91814C2DNA_FD_187506 | JGI IMG/M metagenome (GOLD analysis project Ga0209175, IMG submission 187506) | Wastewater effluent complex algal communities from Wisconsin, to seasonally profile nutrient transformation and Carbon sequestration -... | ecosystem: Engineered > WWTP > Effluent > Algae...
CCGCTGGGTCTGCGGCGAGTGCGCCCATACGTTCCCGAAGCACTCGTCGGTTTCTAACGCCAGTCAGCGGATCGATTTCCGATAGACGCTGGAAGTTACGATTCCGCCGCTCTAGTTCCGTCTCGTCTCGGAACACGCCCCGATACCCGCCAAAATCGCCGTTGGTGTGATGCCATGGCCTACCACTGACAATGAAGAGATGGCTTTTTCCAAGACGATTGCGGAAGTGCAAACGCTGCCGCTTAAGTGGAGATCCGGCTTTCATCGCGTAGGCAGCCTTGGCCGCTTCCGTTTCATTGGCATCGGGAACCAACTCAAGGTAAAGGGCCCAAGGGGTCTTACCCAGCAGATCAGCTTCTCGACGATCCAGTTTCTCAGTCAGTCTACTTGACACCATGGTCAACACCCCATGGGCGTCAGTCTCCCAAAAACCGTCGGTGGCAATCGCGATCAAGTCTTCGGACCGATGCCGTTCGAGTTCTGCTTCCTCGCTCTTCCGCAGGAGTTTGTCTTTTTGCTTCAGCAAGCCCCGGATAATTTGGTCGTTCGATAGCCTGAAGCCAGTTGACGTTATCCAAACCAGCATCAGAATGAAGGGTGCGATAACCTGAAGGAACCGAACAGTAGTCGCGGGCGTGACCAGTTCCACTGGGCGAAAGCCCAGTAGCGGCCAAACCATGCCGTACAATGCCAGCAGGGACAGAGCGAACATGACGCGCCGGAAATCCCGATTGCCCAGCAGGTAGGCAGCGCTGATAGCAATTGCGGGCGCCAGTGCCTGGACAGAAATGGATGTGGCGCCTGTGATCACGGCAAGCAGCATGGCATGGCATGTCGCCGCCCAGACCCCCAATTGTGCGGCAAGTGGAGTCCATCGCCGACTCCTGAGCAGAACAAGTGTGGCCCACATGACCAACGCCGCAGCGCCGTTGACGGACGCCATCAGCGGGCGTCCATGGATGAACTGGAACCACGCCGCGACCAAGTAGAGCACCGCGGTCACAGACACGAACAGCGCCAGGATCCTGCGATATTCTATGGGATTATGAGATGCCAGTAGCGGCCCCATACGTCGCGGTGTCATGGTCATGGTCGACTTCATCGTTCTCGCACGCTGATTAACTGTAACTGAATCGCCCCGGTTTTTGTAGACATCCCCTGGCCGTAGATTACGGTAATCAAGTAGTTGGGTGTGGGCGGCAAGAAGTGCACGGCGGAATTCAAGGCTGAGGCCAGTCATGACTGGTGTACTGGGTGCCTTGGTCGGAATGCAGCATCAGCCCCGGCGCCGGCTTCGGCTCCACACTGCCGCGAGCAGGGCCTGCAGCACCAGGTATGCATGCAGGCCTCCCTGCATCGACCAGCCTACGATCCTCCGCGAGTAAAGATCCATCACCGTCGCCAGGAAAGTCACCCCTCGTGCGTCCTGATATAAGTGATGTCGGTGACCCGGTGGGTGTTCGGCGTGGCAACGTCGAACGCCCGGTTCAGCAGGTTGGGCGCGACGATCGAAGGGGGCCGCCGCTTGCGCCCTTGGCACACCTGGGCACGCAGGCCCTCGACCCGCATCAGGCGGTATATCCGGTGCTTGCCTCAGCACTCGCCCAGCTCATGCATATCCCGCAGCACCGTTCGATAGCCATAGACCGACCCACTTTCCAGCCAGGCGTGCTTGATCTTCCGCAGCAATCGCCGGTCACTGAGAACCCGTGCGATCTGGGGCTGAGCCGTCCAAGCGTAGAAGCCGCTGCGCGGTGCCTTCAGCACCCGGCACAACGTCGTGACACGGAAATCGTCCTGGTGTGTCCACAGCAGGCGGACACCATGGCGTTTCGCGTTTCCTGTCCCCGACGGCCATCCCTACCCTCAAAAAAAGCGCGGCGCCCGTGCGGGGGCGCCCCCAGAGAATACCTCAACACATTAAGTGAACGCCTAGCCCGGAGGGCGGCCTTTTCGGTGGTGCGGAAGCGGTGGATCAGAACGCGACGCGCATGCCCAGGCTGACGCCGTCGCGGCCCTGCTGGTCGTCGCTGAAGCGGCCGGTGTAGGCCGCGAACGCCGTGATGTTGTCGCCCATCTGGAAGTTCGCGCCCAGCTCGGCCGTGATCCAGTCCTGCGACGGCGTGAAGCCGCCCATCGTGAAGCGACCCGCCACCGTGTTGGAGCCGGCGTTGACCACCACCTGGTCGTCCTTGCCTTCCTCGTTCCAGGCCACGCGGGCGAACGGACGGATGCTGTTGCCTTCCGAACCCATGTTGCCCATCAGCTGGTAGCCGGCGCGGGTGATGAACGAATCGCGGTCGAAGTCGGCGAAGTTCATCGAGGTCGAGCGGCCGCTGTCCTCGGCGTAGTTGCCGATCTGCTGGTTCATCCAGTGCACGCTGGCGAACGGACCGTGCTGGATGCCCTCGGACGAACCGAACAGCCAGCCCAGGCCGAACTCCGCGCCCAGCTGGCGCGCGTTGGTGGAGCCTTCCTCGGTGCGCGTGGTCGGGCCCATTTCGATGTAGCGCTCGATTTCCACGCCGGTGGTGCCGCCGCTGATGGCGCCGTGGGCGTAGCCGCCGTCGCCGAAGCGCAGCGCGCCGCCGATCGAGGCGATGACCGAGTTGCTCACCAGGTTCGCGCTGGCCACGTCGTTGTGGTGGCGGCCCAGCGTGAGCGCCACGCCCCAGTACGCGTTGTCGGCGATGTGGTGGTTGGCGCCCAGGGTCAGCCCGAAGAAGTCGGCTTCGCCGCCCAGGATGTTGGTGCCGGCGTTGTAGTCGTAGTCCTGCTGGCCGAACTGCGTGGTGGCGTAGCCGCGCACCGTGCCGGTCTCGCGGTTGAGCTGCATGTCCGACATCAGTTCGTCGTACACCGCGCGGCTGTGGTTCTCGGCGGCCTGGATGCCGCCCTCGCCCGCGTAGGACACCTGGATGGGCGCGGCGATGGTGGACAGCACCACGTTGGCCAGGATGGCGTGCGCGGCGCCGGTGGGGTGCACGCCGTCGGCGAACAGGTAGGTCTGGTTGGCGTTGGGCGTGACGTAGTTGCCCGGGCCGCACAGGACCGACGAAACGGCGCCGCAGGCGGTGCCGGTGATGTTGGTGAAGCCGTACAGGCCCGGGTTGGCCGAGATCTCGGTGATCAGGCCGAACGTGTCGATGGAAATCAGGCCGTCACCCAGCGTGGCCAGGCCACCGTTGAGGGTGCTGTTGTAGACCACCGTGATCTGCGACACCGAAGCGGCCGTGGTGGGCGAAGCGCCGAACTGCGGCGTGGCGCCGAGGTTGGGCAGGTTGTACACCACCACGTAGCGCGCACCGGCCGCCTGCAGGCGGGCGATCTGCTGCACGTACGCCGTGGCGGCCGCCGCGGTGTTGGCCTGCGCCGTGGCCGGGGTGCCCAGCGCGACGAAGATGTCGTTGGCGCCGCCCCATATGCTGTACAGCGCGTTCGGGTCGGCACGGCCACCGTTCAGCGCCAGGTACTGCGACACCTGCGTGGGGATGTTCGGCACCGGGTTGAGGCAGGGCGCGGGCGCCGCGCGGACGCAGGCACCGCCCCAGGCGAAGTTCGGGCCGCCGAGCGCCGACGGGCCACCGGGCAGGCCGAAGGCCGCGGCGATGATCTGGGCCGCGACCGGGTCGGGGTTGGTGGTGAAGCTGTTGCCGGCGGGGAAGCCGGATGCGGCGGCAACGTTGCCGGAATCACTCAGGCTGTCGCCGAACACGACGAAGCTGCTGAACTGCTGCGCCTGGGCAGCACCAGCGCAGCCGAGCGCGATGGCAACGGCGCCGGCCAAACGATGGAAACGGGGCATGGGGAAACTCCTGTCGGGGCGATGGTTTTTATGATTGACCGCGAGCCCAGGGTCTCCTTGCGGCAGCACCGTGCGGATCCGCCGGTACTGCTCCCTCCCCTTGAGCCGTTGCCACGCCGCCGGCAGGGCCGTCGACGCCGCCTCACCTTAATCCAAAGCCCGATTCCGTACCACTGGGTACTGTCAGGGACGCACCCGCGCGCCCCGCAGGCGGGGCTTGCCTCCCACCACTTCGGTCCAGGCCAGCCATGCGGCGCCGTCGCGGACCTGCAGGCGGGGGAAACCGGTGCCGCGACCGCGGCCGGCCACGTCGGCCACCTGCACGCGGAACTGTTCGCTGGCCAGGGCCGGGTCGAACCGCGCCAGCCACAGGGACTGCCGGCCGCCGGTTTCCTGCATCCAGCTCATCCACACGCCCGCGTCGTCGGCGGCCACGTCCACGCGGCCCAGCTGCGCTTCACCCATGGCCACCTGGCGCATGGGCCCGAACGTGGCGCCGCCGTTGGTGGACGCCGCCAGGCGCACCGAAGGCGGGCCGCCCGCGCCGGTGTACCAGGCCACCCAGGCGCGCCGGCCGCGGGCGGCAATGGCCGGGCCGTTCACCGGGCAGGCGGGCATCATCCAGCGGTCGGCATGCACCACGGCGGGCGCGGTCCAGGACGTGCCGTCGAAGCGCGTCACCTTCACGTCGCGGATCTCGCCGGGGTCGCGGTCGCGGTAGGCCACCAGCACGCCGTCGGCGGACACGGCGGCGTCGGTCTGGCAGCAGTCGCAGGTCATGGCGTCGAGCTCGAACTCGGCGCGCTTCGCGCCCGCGGCGCCGAACGTGGCCGCGCGCAGCGTCATGGCGCCGGCGCCACCGTGGTCGGCGTGGTCGTGGCCGCCGGCGGTCTTGCGGCCGTCCAGCCAGACGATGCCCAGCTGGTCGCGCGACTGCGGCCACAGGCTGGCGAAGCCGTGTTCGGTCGGCGTGCCGTCGTCGTGCACCGCGTCGGCCGGCCGCCAGCGCCGGCCGCCGTCGCGCGATACGTGCAGGCGCACGTCGTAGGCGTAGGTGGCCTGGCCGTTCTTCACCAGCGTGTGCGCCCAAAGGCTGCCGTCGGGCAGCGCCTGCAGCGCCGGGAAGTCGGCCCAGTTCACGAACCAGTCGCTGCCCTGCGCAATCACCTGCGGCGCCGACCACGCGCTGCCCTTGGCCGCGTGGCGCGCGAACACCAGGCGGTGGCCGCCGGCGGGCACGCGCTCGATCCAGCTCAATAGCAGGTCGCCGCCCGGCGCCTGCGACAGATGGGGCTGCGCCGAGCCGGCAGGCGCAGGAAGCGTCCAGCGCTCGACGGTGGCGGCGCCGGCCATGGCGGGCAACAGGGCAAGCAAGGTCAGCAGATTCTTCATGCCGGCAAACTACCCGTTGCGAGGGCCCGCGTCATCGTCGGGGTGGCCACCGTGGCGGTAGTCCATGCGCCGATGCAGGGCGCCAAGCTGGGCGCGGAAGTGACGCGCTTCCCATGCGCCCAGCCGCCACAGCCCGTCCACCACCAGCGCCAGCCCGAGCCCGGCGGCGATGCCGCCCACCACCAGCGCATTGATGGGCGTGGCCCAGCGCGCGGCCGCTTCGCCAGGCACCGCCAGGCCGATCAGCCATGCGCCCAGCGCATGCGTGCCGTAGTAGATCGGACCGAGCGTGAGCGGATTGGTGACCATCTGCAGCGCCACCATCACCGTGAGGTTGCCGCGCATCAGGATGGCCAGCGCCAGGCCGATGGCCACCTGCAGGCCGTACACCGGCATCATCGCCAGCACCGACCCCGCGTACAGCGACGCCAGCACCTGCGGCCGCTTGAACGACCAGAGGTAGGGCCGCTTGCGCGCCGCATCGGCGAACCACTTGATGACCGGGTAGCGCGCCACGTTCGCGCGCCGCGGCAGCGGGCGCAGCCAGCGGCGCAGGCGCCGGCGGCGCGCCAGCCAGCGCCGGTGCAGCGGATGGGAGCGGACGGGCATCAGCGCGTCGCGGGGCGCTTACGCCACGCGCCGGCCGCGGCGCTTGGCCAGGCACACCAGCAGCAGGGAAATGGCGGCCGGCGTCATGCCCGGGATGCGCTGGGCCTGGCCGATGGTCTCGGGCCGCACCTGGCCCAGCTTGGCCTGCAGTTCGGCCGACAGGCCGGGGATGCCGGCGTAGTCGAAATCGTCGGGGATGCGGCTTTCTTCGTTGCGGCGGCTGCGCTCGATGTCTTCGTGCTGGCGCACCAGGTAGCCCGAATACTTCACGCCGATCTCAACCTGTTCGGCCACCGCGGGGTCGTCCACGCCGGGGCCCAGGCTGGGCAGCTGCATCAGGGTGGCGTAGTCGAGTTCGGGCCGCTTCATCAGGTCCAGCGCCGTGGCTTCGCGGCTCAGCACGACGCCGGTGTGCCGGGCCAGGTCGGCGGCAATGGCGCCACCGGGCGCGGCCCACAGCGCCTGCAGGCGGCCGCGCTCGGATTCCACCGCATCGGCCTTGCGCGCGTAGGCCGACCAGCGCGCCTCGTCCACCACGCCCAGCTCGCGGCCGATCGGCGTCAGTCGCGCGTCGGCGTTGTCTTCGCGCAGCTGCAGGCGGTATTCGGCGCGGCTGGTGAACATGCGGTAGGGCTCGGTGGTGCCGTGCGTCACCAGGTCGTCCACCAGCACGCCCAGGTAGGCCTGGTCGCGGCGCGGCGCCCAGGCCTCGCGCTGCTGCACGTGCAGCGCCGCGTTCAGGCCGGCCAGCAGGCCCTGGGCCGCGGCTTCCTCGTAGCCCGTGGTGCCGTTGATCTGGCCGGCGAAGAACAGGCCGTCCACCAGTTTCGTTTCCAGAGACGCCTTCAGCCCGCGCGGGTCGAAGTAGTCGTACTCGATGGCGTAGCCGGGCCGGGTGATGTGCGCGTTCTCGAAGCCCTTGATCGAATGAACCAGTTCGACCTGCACTTCGTAGGGCAGCGAGGTGGAAATGCCGTTGGGATACACCTCGTGCGTGTCCAGGCCTTCGGGCTCGACGAACACCTGGTGCGAGGCCTTGTCGGCGAAGCGAACCACCTTGTCTTCAATGCTGGGGCAGTAGCGCGGGCCCACGCCTTCGATCACGCCTGAATACATCGGCGAGCGGTCCAGGCCGCCGCGGATGATGTCGTGGGTGCGTTCGCTGGTGTGCGTGATCCAGCACGACACCTGGCGCGGGTGGTCGGCCGCGCTGCCCAGGAACGAGAACACCGGCACCGGCGTGTCGCCCGGCTGCTCGGCCAGGCCGGAATAATCAATGCTGCGGCCGTCAATGCGCGGCGGCGTGCCGGTCTTCAGGCGGTCCACCGCGAACGGCCGCTCGCGCAGGCGCTGGGCCAGCGTGGTGGCCGGCGGGTCGCCGGCGCGGCCGCCGGGGTAGTTCACCAGGCCCACGTGGATGCGGCCGGCCAGGAAGGTGCCGGCGGTGAGCACCACCGCGCGCGCATCGAAGCGCAGGCCACTCTGGGTGATGACGCCGGTGACGCGGTCGCCTTCGATCACCAGGTCGTCCACGGCCTGCTGGAAGAGTTCGAGCCTGGGCTGGTTCTCGACGATGCGGCGGATGGCGGCCTTGTACAGCACGCGGTCGGCTTGCGCGCGGGTGGCGCGAACGGCCGGGCCTTTGCTGGCATTGAGGGTGCGCCACTGGATGCCCGCGACGTCGGCGGCGCGCGCCATGGCGCCGCCCAGTGCGTCGATCTCGCGCACCAGGTGGCCCTTGCCGATGCCGCCGATGGCCGGGTTGCAGCTCATCTGGCCGACCGTTTCGATGCTGTGGGTGAGCAGCAGCGTGCGCGCGCCGGCACGCGCCGAAGCCAGCGCGGCTTCGGTGCCGGCGTGGCCACCGCCGATCACGATGACGTCATAGCTGCGCATCACTCTTTTCCTGGAAGTGGCCGTGGCCCGGCGCGGCGATTATCCCGCGCCGACGCCCCCATGTGCGCAGGCGCCCCGGGTTGGCACGCTTCCTGCTTAGACAAAAAGGCACCTGCCGCGGCCAACGCCGGGGGGCGTTGACCAGACTGAACAGGGGCTGGTCAGGCGCGCGGTAGGGATGCCAGGGTCGGGAACTCCCGGGGGGGAGTTCCCGACCCTTTTTTTTTGCGCTTTCCGAAGGGGCCGCGCGGTCGCGGCAGGTTTGAAAGTCGGCGCCCGGCGGGTCTTTGGGAACAGGGGGTATCCGGGGGACCTGGTGCCGGGCGCCGAACAGGCGATGCGGGGGCATTCGCAGCGTCACAAAACGACGCTTTGGGTCAGTCGACGGTCAAAGGATGGACTGCCGGCCGGGGCGACGCAACGTCGAACGCACTATCGCTCCTCACCCACGCTTTCATTCTGTGACGAAGATCGCATTTCGCGGGGTTCGGGGCGCTCGAAGCGCGGCTGTTCGCGCGGCTCCGGGCGCTCGAAGCGCGGTTCTTCGCGCGGTTCCGGACGCTCATAGCGCGGCATTTCGCGTGGCTCCGGGCGCTCGTAGCGCGGCTCTTCGCGCGGCTCCGGGCGCTCGTAGCGCGGCATCTCGCGCGGCTCGGGGCGCTCATAGCGCGGTTCTTCGCGCGGCTCCGGGCGCTCGTAGCGCGGCATCTCGCGCGGCTCGGGGCGCTCGTAGCGCGGCTCCTCGCGCGGCTCGGGACGCTCGTAGCGCGGCTCTTCGCGCGGCTCCGGACGCTCGTAGCGCGGCGGCTCCTGCGGCTCGGGGCGCAGCACGCCCGGCGCGTTCTCTTGCTCGGGCTTGCGCTGGTAGGGATCGCGGAAATCGGATCGGGGCAGCGGACGCACGCGGCCGTCCCGGTCGGCGTCGCCGCCCGGACCGCCCACGCCCACGCCCGGGCCCGGACGCCCACGATCCGCCCCGGGGCCGTCGCCATAGCCAGGCCGCGGCGCGGGCATCGGGACGGGCTGCACGTTGCCACCGTCGTCGTCAATCACGCCCGGCTCGCGCAGGCCCGGACGCGGCGGGCGGTTCGGGTCGTGCCACGGCGCGCGGCCGTCGCCCAGGTCGCCCGGCGCCAGCACGCCCGGCGGCAGCCGGTCGTCGGGATCGGGACGGCGCGGGTGGCGGTAGTAGTCGCGGTGGTCGTACCACGGGTTCCAGTGGCTGCCGTACCAGCCCCAGCTGCCGTAGCTCCACGAGCTTCCGAACGTCACGCTCCAGCCCGAGTAGGGCCGGCGGTAATAGCTGTTCCAGTAGGGGGAGCAGGTGTTGTACGCGCCGCAGTAATAGCGATCCAGGCTCCAGAACGGCGAGTAGGAATAGCTGTCGTAGTAGCGGTAGTCGACGTCCTCGGGACCCTGGTAGTAGTCGCCGTAGCCGTCCTCGGCCGGGTAGTAGTAGCCGCCGTCGCTGTAGTAGCCCTGGCGGTAGTAGCCGCCGTCGGTGGTCACGCAGGCGGACAGGACGAGCAGCAGCGGTGCAAGCAGGACAAGACGGCGCGACATGGACGATTCCCCCTTGGGTGGCTTGAGTCTCGGCGCGGCGCGGTGAATCCGTGCTTAACCCCGCCGCACCGGGGCTGCGTGCTACTGTTCGCGCCCTTCACTTGCCGCCCCGGGTTGCCCATGTCGCTGCACCAAGCCTCGGGTCGCTGGAAGCTGGGCCTGCTGCTGGCCCTGGTCACCGCGCTTTGCTGGGCCACCCTGCCGGTGGCGCTGAAGATCACGCTCGAACAGGTCGATCCCTACACGCTCACCTGGTTCCGCTTCGTGCTGGCGGCCGGCGTGATGCTGGCCTGGCTGGCCGCCCGCCGCGGCCTGGGCGGCTTCGCGGCCCTGGACCGCAAGCGCTGGTGGCTGCTGGTGGTGGCGGCGCTGTGCCTGATCGGCAACTACGTGTTCTACCTCCTGGGCGTGCAGCACACCACGCCCGCCAACGCGCAGCTGCTGATCCAGCTGGCGCCGCTGCTGATGGCGCTGGGCGGCATCTTCGTGTTCCGCGAACGCTTCAACGGCTGGCAGTGGGCCGGGCTGGCCATCATCACCGGCGGCCTGGCGCTGTTCTTCCGCGATCAGCTGGACGTGGGGGCGCGTGGCTACCTGGCCGGTTCGGCGCTGGTGATCGTGGCGGCGGTGGTGTGGGCGGCCTATGCGCTGCTGCAGAAGCAGCTGCTGTTGCGGCTGTCGTCGCCGGCCATCCTGCTGTTCATCTATGCCGTGGCCAGCCTGGCGCTGCTGCCGTTCGCCACGCCGTCGGTGCTGCTGCAGCTCGACGGCCTGCACTGGGCGCTGCTGATGTACTGCGCGCTCAACACCTTGGTGGCCTACGGTGCATTCGCCGAGGCGCTGGCGCACTGGGAGGCTTCGCGCGTGTCGGCCATCCTGGCCACCACGCCCCTGCTGTGCCTGGGCACGGTGGCGGCGGTGCACGCGTTCTGGCCCGCCAGCATTGCCTCCGAACAGGTCACCGCCGTGGGTTACTTCGGAGCTGCGCTGGTGGTGTTGGGTTCGGCCGTCACCAGCCTGATGGGCAAACGCTGAGCCCCGCAGGGCCCCAATGAAAAGGGCCACGGCATTGCCGTGGCCCTTTGCTTTTGCAGTGGACGCGAACCGATGCCGGATCAGCGGCCCGGCACGCGGCAGCAGGTGCGGCTCGAGCGCAGCGTGGCGGAGCCGGAACTGTTGTTCTGCGCCGAGCAGGTGCCGGCGCTGAAGAACACGAAGGGCATCTGCCAGGTCGAGCTTTCGCAGTTGGTGGCCGTCTGGGTGTAGCCGGCGGGGCAAGCCGGCGCATTCGAATTGGCCGTGGCGCCCGCGGCGACGGGGGTGGACGTGTCGGCCGTGTCCACGCACTGCAGCGCCGTGGCCGCCGGGTTGATGTAGTAGCCCACGATGTCGCCCACCAGATGGGTCGCCGCGAAGGTGTAGATGCTCAACTCGTTCGCGGACGCACCCTGGTCGAGCTTCACCACCACGTCGTTGCCGACGATGGCACCGGCCGTGTAGTTCACCGTGGCGGCCAGCGGCTGGGCCACACCGAACGGGAAGGCCGTGATGTAACCGGCGGCGCCGGGCGCGACCACGGTGAAGTTGATTTCGGCCGCGGCGAACGAGCCTGCCGCGCCCACGCCGCAGTTGGAGGCCGCACCGCCCTGGAAGGTGTAGTCCGACACCGCGGTGACGTCGAAGCTGCGCACCGTGTTGGCCGCGATCTGGCCACCGGCCAGGCGCGTGTCGAGGATGCGGCAGGGCGTGACCGGCACGTAGACCAGGTCGGTGGCGGCGTCACCCAGGGCGTCGGTGCCGTCGCCGACGGTGCCGCCGAGCAGCAGCGTGTTCATGTCGTCGAAGGTCTTGGCATTGGCAGCAGCCTGCAGCTCTTCCATCGAGGCTTCGGCGAAGGCCGGCGCCATCTCCACCGACCAGGCATCCGCGCCGATCGGGAAAGCCTTGTCCACGTGGCTGGACCACTTCTGGATGACGGCGCGCGTGAGTTCAGCGCGGCTGGCTTCTCCGGGAGCCGCTGCCGACGCAACGGCCGTTCCAAACAGGGCGGCGCAGGCGAAAGCCGTCGCGGCAACCATCAGCTTCTTGTTCATTTTCGATTCCCCATTGCTCCGTAGGCGGCGTAAACAGGCGCCGCAGTTCCTGGCTTGCCCAAGGTCTAACGGAGTGGAGCGGCCCCGGCGGCCGGGGCCATTTGCGTGGCTGAACGGATTCAGCCTTCCAGCAGGCGCTGCAGCAGGTCGCGACTGTCGGGCGAAACCAGGCGGCCCTCCAGCGAGGCCAGCGCCTCGCGTGCCCGCGACCGCAGCGGCTCGGCCAGGTGGCGCCAGCTTTCGAACGCGCCCAGCAGCCTGGCGGCCACCTGCGGATTGACCGGGTCGAGTACAGCGATCTGTCCAGCCACCAGCGCATGGCCGCGGCCGTCGCGGCGATGGAAGCCCAGCGGGTTGCTGCGCGCGAACGTGCCCAGCACCGCGCGCACGCGGTTGGGATTGGCCGGCAGCCACCACGGCGACGCCAGCAGCGCGACCACCGCGTCGCAGGCATCGGGATGCGGGCGGGTCGCCACGAGGCCCAGCCACTTGTCGGTGACCAGAGGATCGTGGGCGAAGCGTTCCCGGAACGACTGCAGCGCGGGCTCGGCGCCCGGGGCATCGAAGTGCACCAGGCAGCGCAGTGCGCCCAGCGCTTCGGTC
>Ga0209175_10001441_pt1 | contig 11953 bp, 26 predicted proteins | sample JI91814C2DNA_FD_187506 | JGI IMG/M metagenome (GOLD analysis project Ga0209175, IMG submission 187506) | Wastewater effluent complex algal communities from Wisconsin, to seasonally profile nutrient transformation and Carbon sequestration -... | ecosystem: Engineered > WWTP > Effluent > Algae...
CAGCGACCGTCGGAGCCTGGGCTTCGGTGGCCTGTCTGGCGGCGAGATGGCGCACCACGGCCTTGATCGCTTGCATCTCGTCACAACCGACGATCGACTCGCCCATCGCACGAGCAGCCTCACAACCATCGTCGTCGCCCAGCGTCGCGCCGAGCGCAACCCAACCGAGCTCGTAGGCGAATTCCTCTGGGTAGGACGGCGCTTCGTCGTCCTGCCGCCAGGAAAGTTCGTTGCTGGTCTCGGCGTGCCAACCGTTCGTGTTCATCCTTGCCTCCTGAGTTCAACCACGTTCGACGGAACCGCATGAACAGACGCCCGATACGCCACCAACGCAGCATCACGCCACACCTGCGGCCGATCAGCAATCTCAGCCTCAAACGCCCCAGCGTCCACCAACTCGTTGTCGATCTGCGCCTCAGCAACCGCACGCCCATACCCGGCACCCGACATCACCTGCGCCGCCTCGAGCGCAGCTTCCGACATCGGCTCGGCGTACACCCCGGGCACCTTGAGCACTTCGGTTGCCAGTTGGTGAGCGGTGGCATCGGGGTGGGCTTTCAGGTAGCGGTCGAGAGCGGGGCCGTGTTCGGTTGGGAGGTCTCGGCGCAGCTTTGCTTTCAGGCCGGCGGGGTTGGTTCGTGCTGTCGCTACCCGCAGTCGGAGCAACATCACCAACGCGGCAGCAGCAGCGGGATGTGCAATCGCACCGTCGAAGTCGTCGGCGTCGTCGGGCACGTCGTGGTGCTGGCTGCTGGCTGCTGGTTCATGGTTACTGGTGCTGGCTGCTGGCTGCTGGGATGGCCCTACTGTTGCTGGAAGGGTTGACGCAACTGTTACGCCAACAGTTCCGAGTACCCCGGCGATGACGGTTTGAAGATGCCTGGAAAGCACCCGACCGTATGCCGCGACCAGGGCTTTCTTGCCGTTCGGAATCTTGAACGCCTCGTCGTGAACAAGGTAGGTGCGGACCAACACTTCCTCGGTGTCGTTATCCACAACCACGAAGTTGTCCACAGCCAGCGCGTCGAGGTCATCGCGCACCGATTCGGCCGTTGTGTCGGGCGCGAGGCGCGCCCAGCGGGTCGGCATGAGGGGCAGAATCCCAACGTGGGTGATGTCCGCCTGGCTGATGAGCAGCATGTAGAGCCGCTGCGACGACAGGGGCAGACGGAGGAAGTCGGCGTCCTGCCAGATCGTCCGGATGAGCTTCACGTAGGACGAGGTGCGTGCACTCATTCGGGGTCTCCGGGTTCGATGTCGGTGATCGGCAGGTAGTAGGCGCCCCGTGCGATGTGCTCGTTGTTGGCCTGGTCGTCGGTGAGCTCGCTCATCGTCACCAAGACGAACGGCACGTCGAGTTGTTCGGCGCCGATGCTCGTGATGGTGTCGGGTGGGGGCCACGGCAAGTTGTGCTCGACGCAGTTCAAGTCCACGTCGGCGGCGGGTCCGTGGAGCCGCACGAAATCGTTGGGCAGGACGGTCATGGCATCACGCTCGCGACACGGCGCACAGCAGCACGTTCGCCCGGCGACTGATCGTCGGTCAACGCCGCCATCTCGAGCAGCCGGCGGGCGTCGTCCACCCTAACCTTGACGTAGCGGGTACCGGCGCCACCTCGGCGGGTGTCGGTGTCGGGGACCGCGTAGGGTTCGCCGTGGGCGTTCAAGCCCATCTCGCGCAACGCCTCGCGATGCCGGCGCGACCATTCGCGTTTCGCTTGCAGCCGGGGATCGTTCACTGGGATGCTCCGAACAGGGTGAGTTGATTGCTGGCGGGCTGCGGGGTGATGTTGAGGTGCCGGTCGGGGCCGGTGCGTGCCTGCCAGGCGTCTGACCGCCAGACGGGCCCATGGAGGCTGAACGCGTGGATGTGAAGGAACGTCAGCATGGGCGCCACAGCTTTCGGCTCATCGGCCGGCGAGCTGCGACGCTGAATGCAACGCACTCGGGGTTGGCGAGGTTGGCATCGCACTCAGGGTCCGGACAGCGGCCGGTCCCGTACTGGCGTCCGTCCTCGTCCTCGGCCATGTCCAAGTCCACGAGCTCGGCGTCGCAGTAGATGCACGTCGGGTCGGGTGGTTGGCTGCCGATGTGGTGGATGAACTCGGCAGGGAGGCGTTCAGCGAACACCCGGTCGGCCACGTCCATGTCGGGTAGCTGCATGTCACTCATGGCGTGACGCCCAGTGTGCGATCAGCGCAGCATCCGCCCGCCCATCATCCTTCTTCCGCTTGAACAGGTCCGCGGCGTGCGGGAAGTTCTGCATCGCAACCAGCCGGTGCACGTCCTTGTCCGCACCCACCCGCAACACCTTCGTCCACTCCTGCGGGGTGACCGTCGTGTACGGCCGCTCGAGCGCCACGAGGACGCCGATCATCTGGCCGAACCCGATGCCATACGACAACGCTGCGATCGGTGACTCACCCGGCCTGGTGGACAGCTTCTCAAGCACCACCATGTTGCAGGGGCCGGCGTTGATGATGATGTCGCGGAACAGGTACGGGTCCACCGTGTTGCGAACCTTGCCGTTCACGATGAGCGAGACGGTGGGCATGTCGAACACCTCGATGCTGTCGGGCCCGCGGTGCACACAGATCGCACCCTTGAGCCCCGGATCAATGCCGATGATGACGGTCACAGGTCAGTTCCTTTCGAGTCGTGCGGTGAGTTGGTCCCACGCGTGGCGGGCGGCTTGGGGTACGAGTCCGTTGCCGCCGAGGTGGAGCGCCGCTCGCGATCACACTGACGGCACCAACGAGCGCCCTTATACCAACGGGTGTTCTCGGCAGTGAACTCATGGCCGTGCTTGCAGTGCGACTTCCCGGCGTGCTGATTGTTGGACCGACCCTTTACTGCTCGATCCCTGTTGTTGTCGGCGTGTGTGCCGAGGAACAGGTGCTTGAAGTTGACGCAGGGCGGGTTATCGCAGACGTGGCACACATCCATCCCATCGGGGATCGGACCACGCTCAAGCTCCCAAGCCGCTCGGTGCGCCCCACGAATCTTGCCGTCAACCGAGATACGACCATGCCCCGACCGGGTGTTGGTTGACCCAACGAACACAAGACAGTCACCAACCCACTTGGATCGTCCGTACAGGCGATCACGTAGCGACTTCATCGGGCGAGCCTTTCCGTGAGCTGCCGCCAGGCTTCGGCTGCACATTGGGGGACCAAACCATTTCCTCCAAGGTGCAGTTGGTCAGCGAGGTATCGGGTTCCGCCATCAGCCAGCCATCGGGGAGTCCCATCAGGGCTGCGACGAACGCAGGGTTGAGCACCTTGCCAGTTGGCCCACCCGTCGTGGTCGTCGGGTCGTGGTGGAAAGCGATGGCCACGGCCGCTGGGAGCTTCGGTGTGTTGCGGGCTCGATCCCCTGGCCCCGTCTGGCTGAACTGGTCGGACGCCTTGGGTGTCGGCCACATCTTCGCTTGCACGGTCAGTGACGTGGGCGTGTTGCGGTCCATGCGGGCCTTCATCGCCATGTGCGCCTCGGGTGACTTCTGATCGTCCCGTGCTACTGGCGTGCCCCACATGCGCGCCGCTCCGAGCAGTGTCGGGTTGCCCCCCATCATCGTCTCCGAGGACCGCTGGCCGTCTGCCGCCGTCGCCGTCGGCCAGTCCTGCGCCTTCTGCTTGAGTGTCGGGCGGAAGTCCGCACGGGAGTGCGCCGTTGCTCCGCTCGTGCCGTCCTGCGCCCTGGCGGTGGGCCACAAGCCAGAACCGTTCACGCTTGTGCGGGGCACCAACGGCGGACGCGGCGAGCAAACCCCATTCCGCATCGAACCCGAGCTCGGCAAGGTCAGCGAGGACATGGGGTAATCCATGTCGAACAACACCTGGCACGTTCTCCAAGAACACGTAACGGGATCGAACCTCACCGATGATCCGGCAGATGTCTGGCCAGAGCCAACGGTCATCGTCAGTTCCGGCACGCTTCCCGGCTGCGGAGAACGGCTGACACGGGAAACCGGCAGTGATGATGTCCACGCGGCCAACCCACGGGCCAGTGTCGAAGGTGCACAGGTCAGACCAGACAGGAGCTTGATCCAGTCGCGCCTCGCCCATCCGGGCCACGAGAACGGCCGCTGCGTAGGCGTCCCGCTCAACGTGAGCCACGGTTCGGGCGGCGTCTCCGAGGGCGAGCTCGAAGCCGCCGTATCCGGAGCAGAGGTGAAGGGCATGTAGTACCACGTCATTTCACGCTCTCTTTCCACATGGCCCGCTTCAATGCGTGGGCTTCCTTGCACCCATCGCAGGCGTCCTCGCCGTCGCGGAGGTGCGCCTGGTAGCCGCCGCTGGTGCCGCACTTGGAGCGGCGGGGGCGTGGTAGGCGCAGGGTGAGTCGAACTTCGGCGCGCACGGCGGCGTGGCCGACGATGTACCCCGAATCCAAGTGTTGTTCGACGTGCATCACGTTGGTGAGGCAGGCGAGTCGGACCGGGCAGTCGTTGCACAGCAGTTCCGGGCGCGGGTGATCCTGCAGGCCGGTGCACGCCATACGCCGCTGCCACTTGGCGGGCGGCGTGTAGCCGGCGTGCACGCGGAGAGCCAACGATTCCTCGTAGGTCTTGGCCCGCAGGCGGGTGACGGTCGGGGTCATGGCTTCCACTCCCAGGTTTCGATGGTCTTGACGCCGAGCGCGATCAGCGTCGCCCACGGCTGACGGATGGTGAGCGCCTTCATGCGGCACCACCGCGCGCCGCCCGGGCGGCGGTGACATGGGCGACAACGCGGGTGCGGATGTCGGCCAACGGGTCGCCTTCTGGCATCGGGGTGAACCCGGCGCAGAGGTGCAGCGGTGGCAGGTGGAACTCGCCTTCGGGTTGCTCGGTGATCTCTGGCGGGGTGTCGTCGGTCAGCAGCAGCGCCGTGTGGATCGGGCAGTCGTCGTTGATGTCGGCTTGGCAGTGGCCGCACCACACGCCTTCCCATGCGCCGCCTTCGGTGTTGTTCGCGAACAGGCGGCTCACAGCTCGGCGTCCTCTTGTGCTCGTTCCGCATCCACGTCGGCTTGCGCCCACTCGTCGCAGATCGTCACCCCACGATTCAGCCCGCGGACAACATGATCGTTGAACACTCCCGGGTACGGGTGATGGCCCTTGACGATGAACGTGATCTCGCCGGCCACCTTGCCGTCGCGCAGCAGTTCGGTGCGTGGCGCTTCCTGTGTGCCGGCCGAACGCCACGACCACCGGCCGCTCACGACGCGACCGCCGAGCACGGGCACCCGGGTGTGGTGCAGGTGGCGCAGACGCAGGCGAGGTCGTCACATCGGACGCCGCGCCGCGGGTTGCGCTTCCACACCCACACACGCATCTTGTACGGGAGCCTGCCGATCACTGGTCACCGTCGATCAGTTCGGCGTCGATCACGTCGTCGTCGTCGTAGTCGGCGCTGATGCCGGAGAGCACTTCGCCCTCCATCACCATCGACGGTGAGAGCAGGAGGGGCCGATCGTCCAGGCGTTGCGCTGCGGCCATCTCGACCGTCTGCGGGAGATACTTCGCGAGCCGGCGCAACGCCGTTTTCTTCGCCATTTCCTCGTAGTGCTTGGCCCACGGCGAGTACGGCGACTTGCCGCCCTGCGACGACGCCCTGGCACGTTCGATCTGCTTGCGGGTGAGCACCACGAACTGCGGTTCGCCCTGCACCTTCGCGACCGCGTACACATGCGTGAGCTTCGCCGGGTCGTCGTCGCCGTCCTCAGCAGGGATGTGTTCAAGGTGCGGGTCCAGCCCCAGCCGGTACTCGAACGCGTCGCCCTCGAACACGGCGAACGCGTTGATGGACGACACCATGCCTGAGCGGCGGGCGAGGTCGAGCAGACCTTTGTAGCCGATGATGAAGTTGACGATCTTGCCGCGCTTGGAGTCGTTGAACGGGACGAGGTAGGCGAGCCCACGCGGGTCGTTCGGCTCCAACCCCAACTGGGCGGCGGTGACGCCGGCAGCAAGGAACGAGTTGGGGGTGCACTTCAACAGCTCCGGGTTCGTGTTCGCCGCGGTCAATAGGAGGCGCTGGAAACGATCGACTGACATTCCGGATGGGAGCGACGCATTGAACGCGTCCTTGTTCTTGGCGAGCAGGTTGGTGAGGTGCTGCTTCGGGGTGACAACCGCGGGCACCGATGCTTTGGTGGCGGTGTCAGCGGCTTGTTCGATCTGTCCTGGCATGTTCATTCTCCGGTCTTTGGGACGTTCACACGAAGCGTCCGGGTTCGGGTTGGTGGGGTCTTGTAGAGGTCGGCGTACTCGGGATGATCCGCGAGCAAACCGGCAAGGTCGAACTTCGAGGTCTCTTTTCCCCATCGCCAGGTGGCAAGGTTTTTGCCCTGGTACTTGAGGTCTTGCACGTCGCCCAACGCGAGGCGGAACAGGTTGTTGATGCGTTCCACCTGTTCGGTTGCGGTGTCGATCGTCTGCTTCCACTGGTCCCGTTCGGACGCCAGCGCAACGAGGTTGTCGTCGGCGTCCATTTGGCCGGTTGCGTCGGGCCACATGCTGTTGAGCGCATCGGTGGTCGCCTGATGTGCGTCCGTGTCGGGTGGGATGCCGGCGACAACATGGTCAAGCCAGAACCGTTCGCACCTGTCAGCCACGTACGCGGCGTCGGCTTCGTCCAGTTGGAACTCGTAGATGCGGTACAGGTTCGCGAACCCGTGATGCAACACCGAGAACCAGCAGCGGGTGGTCCCGGTGACGAGCATCAGCCACACCGCCTGACACTGGTAGTACACCGGCACCTGCTGGTCCCATTCGGCGGGGCTGTCCGGGGTGGTCTTGGCTTCGTAGGCGCCGAGCGCCAGGTCGAGCGGTGTGTTCGGTGATTCGCCCACGAACCCGTCGAGGGTGACTCGCATCCACGGCTTGTCCGGGTGGACGGCCCACTGCTGCTGGCCGAGCACGTAGAGCCCGGTCTTGTCGTGGAACCACTCCGCGAGCATCTTCTCTGCGCGGAGCCCGAACTCTTGGGCTTCTGTGGCCGAGTGTTCGCGGGTGGTGAGCCCAACCTTCTCGGCCCATAGGGCGTACGGGCTGCTCCACGGGCTGATCCCCAACGCTGCAGCGACATCGGAGCCGCCGATCCCTTGCGAGCGCCACAGGTGCCACGCATCCACATCATCGAGGGAGGCGAGTCCATCGCCCGCCTCCCTCGCCGCCACCTCGGCGCGGGGCAGTAGGTGGCCGCGCCCGTAGCGCTCAGCGCACTCGCGGCACTCGGCGGCGCGCCACCACGTCTCGTTGCCTACGTCGCCGTGGCCGGGGCTGATGACGCTCTCGATGTAGTGCTGTCCGGCAGAGATTGAACCCCGACATGAATCGCAGCGCCGCGCCTTGCGTGAGCAATGAGTGGCCTGGCGGATCACGCGGCCACCTCGGCGCGGGTGCCGTCGTCCAGCCAGCCAGCAGCCCGCAGATCAGCCACCATCCGGCGACCCTCGGCGGTGATGACGTACACCCCGACCGAGCGCCCGCCATTGTTCGGGCGGGTGCCAGCAGCGACGAGAAAGCCGTTGTCCTCCAACCACGGGCGGCGAGGCCCAATCGTCTCGTAGGCCACACCCGTCTCCCGTTCGAGCTCGTCGCCCGTCAGCCCGTTGTCGCCGGCGTTGGCGTGCGCCATGATGCAACGCACCCGGTTACGCGCCGCCGCCGACTTGGCGTCCACAGCAGCGTTCCATGCCGGCTGCGGATCGGTGGCCCGGGCGACTGGAACCCCGGAGGTGGCGGGTACAGGGGGACCACACACCTCCGGGGCGATGGTGGCGACACGGGAACCGGAAGCGTTGGCGCGCTGATCGGTTCCCGTGTCGCGGGCAACGTTGACGACCGTGCGGGGCACGTCATCCGTCGCGATTGTGGACAGGCACCACGGGCAGCGCGCCCCGGGTGCATGGGTCATGTGCGGGGCACCGTGCGTGCACGTCATGGCCGCACCCGGCGCAGGTCTTCAAGCACCACGCGCAGTCGGTCGATGCCCGCGGTCACGTCGTCTGGCCCGGCGCAGAAGGTGCCGGCGTCGATGAGTGCGCCGACAGCGTTGCCGAGCCGGTTGTTCGCCACGGTCAACTCGGCGCGCAGGCGGTCGATCTCGTCCAGCGCGGAGGGGCCACCGTTGAGCGCGTCGAGCGCACGCACCAGCGGGTAGTCGTCGCGTGCGCTCATCGGAAGTCTCCGCCGTCGCGGTGGGTCTTGATCGTGACGATGGTCGTGCCGTTGGCGTGAGTGTCCTCCATCGCCACGTACCGATCGCCTCCGCAGATCACGACGTAGTTGTGTGGCCCGAACTCGACGCTCTCGGCCTCTCCGCTGTCGATGTCGAGCGCAGTGACTCTGGTCATGCGGCTCATCGGGTCGTCTCCTGCAGCCACGCCTCGACGGCATCGGCCACCGGCGTCTCGGGTCGGGTGTGCTCGGCCAGCCACGGCTCGGCCAGCCACACCCACACTGCGGCGCTGATGGCGGTCACGATCAGCGCAGCGAGCAGCCACGGGTTCGGGGTCATGGCTTCCTCATCTCGGTCGCGCCACCATCAGCGACGAACGTGGCGGAGCACTGGTGCGCGCCGTCGTGGCCTTTGGGGCGCACACACACGCAGTCGCATTGGTGGCGGTTGCGGTGGCCGAGCATGTGGAAGCAGAGTGCAACGAATGGGTACGGGAGGGTGTCGGGGGTGCTCATGCTGTGTCTCGGTTCAGTTCGTTGAGCGCCTGACACACGATCTGCGCCATGTCGGTCATGTGCGACCGATCCGACGAGTCATAGTGGTAGTCCCGCTCGGTGGTGATGCGCTCCGCGATCGCCTCCCAGGTGGCCGGGTCGGTGAGTAGGCGATTCATCACGACACCGGCCGTTCAATGCCGGCGGGCGGGCAGTCGTCGGCGCCGGCACCAGTGAGGAAGTAGCGGCGAACCACCTCAGCGGCAGCACACGCATTCGGGCGGTCCACCATCCCAGGCGCGTCCACTGACCGCAGCAACACCGACAGCGACGTGGCAACCAGCAGCGGCAACACCGGCCGGTCAGGGTCCGCAGCATGATCGTACGGCGGCAGCGCGGACGGGTGGCCGGCGAGGGCGGCTTGCACGTCGGACGGGCGCAGGTTGGCGACGTGGGAGCGCTGCTCGTACCGCAACGTCGCTTCGCCGCCACCGGTGAGCACACGGAACGGGCGCCGGTCCTGGTTGAGCGTGGCGCGGGCGGCAGCCTGCCCGAAAGCGATGGGATCGAGCGTGGTCATGACGCCTCCTGAGCGTGGGCTTCGACGGCGGCGAGCAGCAGCGCCGCCGACTTCGGGGCGGCGTGTTCAGGGTTCGACCAGTGGGCGACCGCCTCGGCGTGCGTGAAGCGGCGACAGCCGGCCTCGTAGTGCCCGTCCCGGTAGGTGAGTCGGTGGCCGCGCCCGTCGTTGGTGAGCAGCAGCGGCCCACCGGTGTAGGCGGCGAACGTGGCCGGGTCGGTGAGGTCGAGTGCGGTGACGTCGATGATGTGCCCGCCTTCGACCTTGGCGCGGCCGGAGTGGAGGTGGACCGCGACGTAGGCGGTGGCGGTGACGGTCGACGAGTCCCTGGCGGTGACGGTCGACGAGTCCCAGGCGGTGACGGTCGACGAGTCCCAGGCGGTGACGGTCGACGAGTCCCTGGCGGTGACGGTCGACGAGTCCCTGGCGGTGACGGTCGACGAGCCCCAGGCGGTGACGGTCGACGAGCCCAAGGCGGTGACTCGCGTCGCCTTCGGGGCACGCAGATCGAGCCACACCCCTGCCGGCGAGTTGATGACGATGTCCGACTCGCCCGCGGCAATCGCGGCGTCGAGTTCGGCCTGGCTGGTGCAGGTGGTGGTCATGATGCCTCCTGGGCGACGAGGGTGAGCGCGGGTGCCGGGGTCGGGGTTCATCGCGGCCACCTGACGCCCGACTCGCCGGCAGCATGGTCGCCGTCGTGGTTGGCGGCGAGCGTGCAAGCGAACAACTCCGCGCCGGGCAGTCTCGCGGCGCAACACTCGATGACGGATTCCGACAACGCTTCGACTACGCACGGCGTGTCGGCGGCGAGGGCGTTCAGCTTGGTCAGCCACCCGGCGAACTCGGCGGGGCTGTCGAAGTAGAGGTGCACACCGTCGATACCGAACCCGATGGCGTTGTCCGCGTTGACGTACAGGCCGACCCTTGTGCCGCCGCCTGCTGCCAGGTCGTCGGCGGTGATGCCGTGGAAGGACATTCTCTTCCTCATTTCGCGTCCACCTCCGGGCCGATCAGCGCGATCAGCGGGCAGTCAAGCCCGGCCGCGAGTTTCGTGATGACCGCAGGGGTGGCGTTGCGCTCACCGTTCTCGATGCGATGCACCAAAGTGCGATCCACACCGGCGCGGGTTGCGAGCGCCGCGGCGCTCAGCCCTGACCGTTCTCGGATCGTGACGAGCGCTGCTCGGTTGAGTTTCATGTGCGGCACCATACGCCTGCCGTCAACATCTGTCAACACCCAATCGTGGGTTTGTTGACGGGCTCAGAACGGTTCGTCACCATCCGAGAACTCGACCGTCAACCCGTCACGCCCGGCCGGCAGGAACTTGTGGATCGTCACCTGCGCCACATCACGCCGGTCCTTCAACAACCCGCCGGCGACCGCTGCCTCCAACGCCTGCTCGAGCGCCAGAACGGCAGACATGGGTTCGCACACCCCGCGTGCGTCCACACAGTGCGGGCGGGCGACAACGACGATCGGGGCGACAAGCCTGCCAGTGCGCGCCGCCTCTCGCATGGCGGACTGGTAGAACGCTTCACGCCACGACAGGTCCGTCACCCGGTACTTCGATGCCTGCGCCCCGAACCGTTCGACCGTCGCCTTCACGGCGCGTACACGACCTTCTTGGCCTTGTTCGCCTCGTGGGTGGCCTTCTTGTTGGCGGCACTGTTGATGTTCTTCACGTCCTCGACCGACGTGGGGACCGGGACACCGAGCAGGCGCAACGGGATCAGCCCACGCGATGACGTGTCGATCGGATTGCCGTTGCCGTCCACCATGTTGCGCCCCGAGCTGTACCGCGGGTGCGGGCCGAGCCCGAGCGGACCGATCGAACCTGTCGGCGCCAGGTTCAGCGCCTCGCGGGACACGGGGAACGTGCGGATCGTCGCGGACAGCCCATCGGTGAACGGGTTGCGTGCCTCGCCGTAGGGGCGGGAGATCGGCCGGAACGGCTGCTGGAACGACTTGCCCGGTTCCAATCCGAACACGGACGCCATCGGCACCTTGATACCGGGTGACAGCGCCGAGATCGCCCCCTGTGGGGTCCACGCCGGGTTGTTCACCACGTCGTTGAACGGGTTGATGAACGAGGTCGGCAGGTAGGCGTCGCCTTCACCCACGAGCGCGTCAGGGACAACGGCGTCAGGGATGCGGATGGCGCCCTTCAACCACGGTGGCAGATCGTCGGCGTTCTCGGCACCGTACGCACCCAACCGCAACGTCCACACCATGCGCGCCGGGTGATCAATCGCGGTGCGGGCCGCGAGCATCGTGATATGCCGCGACCACACGTAGAACGGAAAAATGTTCTTCATCCACCGCGACTCGAACGGGGTGAGCTCATCGAACTTGCCCATCACCTTGTTCGCGTCCGCGACGGCGGCGGTGATCGCTTCCTGCACGTCGGGGTGGTCCCACCCGTCCGCCTGGTCGATCGCTTCCATGTTCAGACCGCGCTCATCGAGCACCTTCTGCAACTTCGCGAGAAGGTAGCCCTGCCGGTTGACACGGTTGATGGTCGAGTTCAGCTTGTACGACCCCTGCTGGTAGGCACGGATGCCACGCCCGGCCTTGCGGAGCGGATTGCGGGTGGGCAGCACCTCCGGGGTCTCGGCGTTGTTGAACCACCGCGACCCCTCACCCATCAGCCCGGCGTCCGTCCAGTCGATGTTGCCGAACATCGCTTCACGCGCCGCGGGGGTGAGGTCC
>Ga0209175_10001442_pt1 | contig 11950 bp, 12 predicted proteins | sample JI91814C2DNA_FD_187506 | JGI IMG/M metagenome (GOLD analysis project Ga0209175, IMG submission 187506) | Wastewater effluent complex algal communities from Wisconsin, to seasonally profile nutrient transformation and Carbon sequestration -... | ecosystem: Engineered > WWTP > Effluent > Algae...
TTATTCAAAACTTTATTTACTTACCCGATAGTTCTAAAAAGAACGAAAAAATAGTTTGTCGCTACCCACAATATTATGCAGCGGTCAAACTATTTGAAAATATAAAAAACCATCAAAAACCTTTAGGAGATGGTAAAGGCGGAACTTATTTTGGCACAACAGGCTGTGGTAAAAGTTACACCATGTTGTATTTGAGTCGTTTGTTGATGAGAAGTACCCATTTTGCAAGTCCGACAATCGTCATCATTACAGACCGTACTGATTTAGATGACCAGTTATCGGGTCAATTTACCAATGCAAAAGGTTTTGTGGGTGACGAATCGATTATTAGTGTAGAAAGTAGAACCCATTTAAGAGAACTATTGCAAGGAAGAAATAGCGGTGGTGTTTTCTTAACAACAATTCACAAGTTCACCGAAGACACAAGATTACTAACCGATAGAACGAATGTAATTTGTATTTCAGATGAAGCACACAGAAGTCAAACGAATTTAGATCAAAAAGTAGTAGTTTCAGAACATGGAGTAAGAAAAACATTTGGCTTTGCTAAATACTTACACGATTCGTTACCAAATGCTACTTATGTTGGCTTTACTGGAACACCTATCGATGCAACCATTGATGTGTTTGGCGATATTGTGGATGCGTACACCATGAATGAATCTGTTAAAGATGAAATTACGGTTCGTATTGTGTATGAAGGAAGAGCTGCAAAAGTCTTGTTAAACAATCAGAAACTCGAAGAAATAGAAGCCTATTACAACCGATGTGCTGAAGAAGGTAGTAATGAAAACCAAATAGAAGAAAGTAAAAAAGCGATGGCGCAAATGAATGCTATCATAGGCGACCCAACACGTTTAAAAACAGTAGCCGAAGACTTTGTTACGCATTATGAAAATAGAATAGCTGAAGGTGCAACAGTACGTGGAAAAGCCATGTTTGTATGCAGTAGCCGACCAATTGGTTACGAATTGTATAAAAACATTCTAGCCTTACGACCAGAATGGGGCGAAGTGAAAGTTGCCGCTGAAGGTGTTGAGTTATCTGAAAAAGACAAAAAAGAAATCAAACCGATGGAACGCATCAAAATGGTCATGACCAGAGGTAAAGATGATGATGAAGATTTTTATAATTCGCTAGGAACGAAAGACGACAGAAAAGAATTAGACCGACAATTTAAGAATGATAAATCTAATTTTAAAATTGCTATCGTAGTGGATATGTGGTTGACTGGTTTTGATGTGCCGTTTTTAGATACGATGTATATTGACAAACCGATTCAACGTCATAACTTGATACAGACCATTTCTCGTGTGAATCGAAAATTTGAAGGCAAGGAAAAAGGATTGATTGTGGATTACATTGGCATTAAAAAGCAGATGAATATGGCTATGGCACAATACAACAATGCCGATGGTCAAAATATCGAAGATATTGAGCAATCTATTGTCGTAGTGAAAGACCAATTGGATTTATTGGGTAAGTTGTTTCACAAGTTTGATACTTCGGGGTATTTTTCAGGTGTTCCGTTAGAACAATTAAAAACATTGAATAAAGCAGCGGAGTTTGTACAGTTGACACAAGAGTTGGAGAAACGATTTATGTACATTGTAAAACGCTTGAAATCGGCTTATGATATTTGTTCAGGAAGTGGAGCTTTTACTGAAACACAAAGAGACGAAATCCACTTTTACTTAGCCGTTCGTTCCATAGTGTTCAAATTAACCAAAGGAGTTGCACCAGACACCGCTCAAATGAACAATCGAGTGAAGCAAATGCTTCAAGATGCTATTGAGAGTGATGGGGTTGAAGAAATATTTAAATTAGGAGATGACAATCAAACCGAGATTGATATTTTCTCGGATGATTACATGGCTAAAATTGATAAAATCAAATTACCAAATACTAAAATCAAACTGTTGCAAAAGCTTTTAGCCAAAGCAATAGATGACGTTAAAAAGATTAATAAAATCACTGGAATTGATTTTTCAAAACGCTTACAAGCTATAGTGGATAAATATAATGAACGTAAAGAAAGTGATGTATTGCGTAGTGAAGTATTAGAAGACTTTACCGATGAAATTATTGATTTGTATTATGCGCTTAAAAAAGAAAAAGATTCCTTCAAAGATTTAGGCATTGACTTTGAAGAAAAAGCGTTTTACGATATTTTAAAAGCGTTAGCTGTTAAATACGATTTCAATTACCCAAATGACAAATTAATATCACTAGCTCAAAAAGTCAAAACCGTAGTGGACGATAAAGCAAAATACACCGACTGGAGTAAACGCGATGACATTAAAGCAGAACTTAAAGTAGATTTAATTATTCTTTTGGCTGAGAACGATTATCCACCAGTGGACAGAGACGAAGTGTATAAAGAGATTTTTGAACAGGCTGAGAATTTTAAGAAACACCAAAATTAGTGCACTATGTCTGACCAAGCCAAATTTCAGAAAATGCTCGAGGTATTGTTACTATTGGATTGTAAATATGGTAGAACAATAGCTGAATTATCCGAGCGTTTTGAAATTTCACAACGTACTGTTTATCGCTATCTTGATACGTTTAAGCAAGTTGGTTTTGTGATTGAAAACACGAATGGTTATTTTAAAATTGACAAAGAGAATGCTACCATCCAGGAAATTAGTCATTTATTACATTTTTCAGAGGAAGAAGCATTTATACTAAGTAAAGCAATTCACAGCATTGAAGATACCGATGAACTAAAAAGTAAATTGGTAAAAAAACTCTATAGTTTATATGATTTTGACAGAGTAATTCATGCTATTTCTAAGAAAGAAGAAAGTGAAAATATTTATACATTGTTGCAAGCTATTAAGCAACAGAAACAAGTTGTATTAGAATCCTATAAATCAGGAAATAGTAGAAATATTAGAGATCGAATTGTTGAGCCTATTGATTTTACCATTAACTATACTGGCGTTTGGTGTTATGATGTAGAAGATGGTGTGAATAAAGTATTTAAAACTTCAAGGATTAAAAATGTGCAACTTTTAGATTCCTTTTTTTATCACAAGCCCAAACATCAAAAAGGTATTATAGATATTTTTAGAATGCAAAGTTTTGAGCCTGTTGTAGTTGTTTTAGAACTCTCATTAGTTGCTTATAATTTAATCATTGAAGAATATCCTTTATCAGAAAAATATATTTCTAAAATATCCGATAATTTGTATCGATTAGAATGTGAAGTCGGAAATTTTATTGGTGTTGGAAGGTTTATATTAGGGCTTCCAGGTGAAATTAAAATAATAGAATCCGAAGCACTGAAAATGTATGTAATGGAAAAACATCAATTACTCAAAAAATAAAACTTTTATGGGATAAAATTATTGAAATTTATAACAATTATCGAATTAGCATAAACTCCACTATCAAATCCATTTAATAAAAAATTAAAATTCACTAGTAAAAAAAATGTCGCAAATACAATCTATATATGCGACATTTTTTATGGTTTAGTCAAATAAAACTTTCAATTTTCTACTGTAGTTAATTTTCACCAGGTAGTTAATGAATTCTGGAAGTTCGGAGAGTGATAGTAATCCCGATGTGTTTCTTGGTAAAGGTTTGAATTGGACTTCTTTTATGTGTTTTTTGAAGTTTATTTCTCCCAAAGTAAAACGCAATAATGATTTTACATATTTTCTTGAATATACCTTATCATCTTTTGAAATGTTTTCAGGGATGTAAAGCGTTAGTATAATTTTTTTACTAGCCGTATTGTAGTCTTCTAACTTGATTAAAATTGATTTAATCATCTCTATCAATTTGTCTGAAAATTGGTTTTTGTTTTCGGTACATAATGGCTTTAGAAATGTGTGAGCTGTGAAGTATTCTAATCTTGGTGCTTCTTCTCCTAATGCTATAATTTTAGAGAATAGCTCTCGGTAGCCGTGAGCTGAAAATAAGATACAATATTTGTTAGGTTGATTGTTTTGCATGTAAATGTAAATGACTATTTTTTTTGAAACATAGTTGAGATTTCGATGTAGGTTTTCTATTACCTCATCGGAATTAATTCGAAGTTTATAAGCGTGGTAGATTGCTTGTTCGTTTTGTTGGAACCAGTTCCAGAAGTTTTGGATGGTTTTAATTTGGCGGGGGTTTAGTTGTTTGTTCATTTTTTTGGATTTTACGTTGCACTTAGTTGGCACACGGATGTAGCGGATTTTCAAGAGCGGGTTTGACGGATTTTTAACTGTTTGAAGTTTTACCACATAGAAACATAGGTTTTGTTTTTAGGCGTTTTACTTTGATTAGGATGTTTAGTTGTTTAAGCTGCGCTTAAATAAGACTACTTTGCAGGAGATTCCTAGTTTCACTCGGATAACAAAAAGTGGTTATTTTCTTTTATCTATTGAATTTGTATCGAAAGAAATCAAGTTAAACATTTGTCGCATTCTTGACCGCACCCGGTCACCATAAAAAGTTTCCATTTCTGATGCCGAAAGGTTTGTGGTGATGTGTGTAATTGTTTTGTTGAAAATGAAATAGTCGTATCGGGTTAAAATTATTTCAGCCATAACATTACATTCATTTCCAAAATGTTTGATTTGTTTTTCGGTTCCCAAATCATCAAAACAAAATGTGTTTAGTTTGGTTTGATTTGCTTCTTTTTTAGTGAAAGAATTAAGGGCATCGTAGCCACTTGAAGCAAATTCAAATGCAATATCACGACATGGTTTTATTTTGTAAGTATAGCCATTTTGAAAAAAGTAGTTCAATAAAAACATTAAAGAAGTTTTACCGCAACCAACAGGACCTGATAAAATAATCCCTTTATTTATGTTAATGTTCATTGCCGCTGCCATTGCTTCATCGCGAATTGCATAAATGATTAATTTCTTGATTACTGGAATATCTTTTTCATAGATTTTGAATTGATTTCCAAAATGATATCTACCCAAATTTTCAAGTGCGTCAATACATTTGAAAAAATCATAGATTTTTATTCCGTTTTGAATTGTAAACGTTTTTTGAATTTCGCTATAGTGGTTCATCATATTTTTTTTGATTTGATGTTTTTAAATTACCAGGAATAGGATTTGATGAAGCTACATTCATTTTAGTGAAATTTTGTAGGTTCAGCATCCAATTTTTAGCTGAAGCTTGCCAGTTTTTCATTTTAGATTTTCCTCCAACTAACCAGCCATTGCTTTGAAAGTGATTATAAAAACGCTCTCCTTCATTTTCAGAAACTCCAGCATCTTTAAAAAAGTTTTTTACATCAGACAACTGCGGGGGAATGATTTCGGATATTTCTTTTTTTTTGCGCAACTTTTTTTTCTTTTCTTCATTTTCCAAAAAAATAGTTTCGGTAATTAATTTATTTTCGAGTGATTGCCCGTTTACACTATTTGAAATGTTTGTATTGTTTATATTGTTTATAGAAGATACCAGCGCTTGTCTAGGAGCAGGCAAGGTACTTGTCTGGTGCTTGTTCACTACTTGTTCAATAACATGTTCAATAGGTTGACTAATTTTTGCACTTCTTTGTTGCTTTTTTGTTTGTAGTATTAATATGCTATCTAACTCTAATACAGACACTAAACTACCTTTAAAAGGATTGTATGATGGTTGGTAATCAATATATCCTTTTTGATGTAATTCATTTACACATTTGTGATAAGTTGCCCTAGAAAAAATTTTACTAATTCGCATGACTTCATTTCTAGTAATGCTAATTGGGTTTTGAAAACGATTGATGTTCCAGGATTGAAACAATGCCATGTAAAGACTAATGTGTGTTGGATTTAAGTCGTTGTCATGGACTACTTTTTCGAAGAAAGCCGAAAGATGTTTTATGTAGTTCATTTTTTTTATTTTGAGTTATTGAAGAGCAAATTTTTAAATGAATAACAACTAACGGAACAGTGTTAAGTTTGCTGCCTTTTTGGTTCGGTTCATCAGCTTTTCAATGTCTTCATTTGCGTAATAAATGGTTCCTCCAACTTTTGAAAAGGTAAGACTACCGTTTATTCGTAGGGTTTGTAACGTTCCGTGTGAAATTTGTAGTATTTCACGAACTTCTTTAGACTTTAACCATTTCTGTTTATTTTGAGAAGTATCTGTAATTATACTAGATAATTCTTTTAAAAGTTCGGTGCGAAAAACGTTGAGGTCTTCTTTTGTAATAACTTCGATTGTCATGATAATTGATTTTAAAGATTTATGTGACAAAGTGAATAAAAAATGAAATACAAAACCAGTTCATGGGGTTCATGAACCCCTTACAAAGTATCGTGAATAGTATGATTATTAAATAAAAGTTTTTTTTAAATTGGTATAATTTGATTGTAATTAGGCTATTTTTTATAAATTTGTAAAAGAATATCATTTGAGATAATCTCAAATAAAATATAATAGCGAAAGTTAATTTCGGAGCCACAGAAAACCGCCAAAAATTCTATACAGCTCAAGATATAACTGTTCGCCTACGCAATGCGTGGGCTCGGTTAATCGTGGCTGTGGGTGCTTGGCGGTACCTCTGTGGTTGATGATCGATGTCCCACGCAGTTTGTTTATACTAAGTAGGCATCAAACAAATTATGCCTTATGAAAAAACAAAACAAACCTTTACCCAGTATTGACTTACAAAAATTTATGATCAATAATTATATTGCATCTATTGAAGAGTTAATCCAAATACCAGATGATGTTTTGGTTACAAAACAAGGTTTTGGATGGCGTTTGCTTAAAGAAATTTTACTTTTTAGAAAGATTCATTAGCTCAATAATTTTTTCTCTAATTGCTATTTTAGTTGTATCTTCAACATTGTAGAATTTAGAACTTAGACTATCAACAGAAATTGTATCTGTTCCATTGGTTTTGAAGTTATCAGAAATCATTCTAAAAATATCTCTTTGATTTGAATGTTTAATTATATTAGCCTGTAAAAGAATATTCATAAAATAACTAATTTGAGCTACCGATAGGTTAATTAGTATTTTATCTTTTGTTATAGATTCATTATTGTTTACAATGTTTGTATTTTCCAAACTTAATTTACGATTTATAAATAAAATTTCTTCTTCAATCCAGTTCGAAACTTGTGTTTGTATATCTGGAAGATTGTTGTTGAATGCTTTTTTAATTTTAAACCTGTGTTGGTTGTACTGTTTTAATTTGCTAAAAAGCAGCTGCAATTTTTCGGCATCAGATTCGCAATTGATAATTTCCTCTTGAATAACATTAGTCAAATAATCAAAAAATGTAAATGAATTTATATTCATATCAAATAGCCATTGATGCCAATCAGACTCAGAAAAAATAAAAGGAGTTGATTGAAATAGTTCCATAAGTCCTTTAACGTATTCTAAAGCATAATTAAATTGACAGTGTGTAATTTGCTTGAGACTATTTATATTTGATAAAAGTATTAATGGCTCAAATAGAATAATCAGAAGTTCCTTGTTTACTTCAATAGTTAGTAAATAATCTCTTGTAAAATCTAATTTCGTTTTTATTTCAAGTTCTTTGAATACTAAAGTCCGTTGAGGAACAAAAATATTTTCATTCAAATAACTTTTGTATTCATTATCAATAAAAATCATTAACTTTTCTAAATTCAAATAAACCGTTTTTAAACAATCTCTTTTATTATAATCATTAGAATATTTATATAATTCATTGCTGCTCTTTGGATTGATTTTTTTTAAAAGTTGATTTAATTTTGAATCAATTAATAATTGATTTTTTTGTATGTAATTTTCAATTTTAGACTTAGTATTTAGCTTGAATACCTTTTCTTTCACTGCTTTTTTAATACTATCGTTTTTTTGAATTAAAAACTTATTACAATACAAGAAAAAAATTTCATTTTGATTGAGTTCTGTTAAAGTGCATTTTTCATAGAGAAAAAAGACATTTTCCTGATGAGGATCTAATGCAAATAAAACCTTTTCACCTGAAAAATTTATGTCCTTTTTCAAAAGAGGAATGTAATTTTCAAAATCGTTTAAATGAATGATAGATTTAAGCTCTAACTTTTGAACTTCAGGATGGAATGAATGGATAGGCTTACTCACATTGATTGTTTCTCTGTCTTCACTTTTGTTGATTGTAATTTTAAATATTCGATAAGAATCTGATTCATATTTAAAAAGTACATTCAAGCTTTTTTTATTATTGATTGTTAACGAGGCTTTGACTTGAAGAATTATATCTTCATAACATTTAAGTAAATAAGACATTTCCATAGTTAATTCAAATATAGTGGTTGATACAAAAGCTAAAAAAAAACTAAACTTCAAAAAATAAGTTTAGTTTTTAAAACAACGACAAAGTTGTTAAATTTATTGTTATTTATTACCTTTTTAGTATTTTTAGAATAATTATCTTAAAGATTAGTTACTTTTTTATGATTATTATCAGTTATCATGTTTTTAGAGAATTTATCTTTTAAAAGTTTCATATCCTCACTAACTTTTCTATCCAGTACTTTGGCATAATGTTGAGTTGTTCTTAAATTTTTATGACCAAGCATTTTGCTTACGCTTTCAATAGGCACGCCATTTGTAAGCGTTACGGTTGTAGCAAAAGTATGTCGGGCAATGTGAAAGGTTAATTCTTTTTCAATCTCGCAAACGGCAGCTATTTCTTTGAGATACGCATTCATTTTTTGGTTGGAGAGAATAGGTAAAAGTTTATCGTTGTTGATGCTTTGCGGATTGTTTTCGTATTTGTCGATTATCATTTGTGTAACAGGAAGGATTGGAATTTTGGAAGCCGATTCCGTTTTTTGTCTATGCGTAAATATCCATTTATCGCCATCAATTCCAAAGCTTATATGCGACTTTGTTAGGTTTTTAACATCTATATATGCCAAACCCGTAAAGCAGCTAAAAAGAAAGATATCACGAACTAAAGAAAGCCTTTCTGTTTTGAAGTCTTTTTCAATTATGGATTGAATTTCATCTTCAGTAAGATAAACTCGTTCCACCTCTTTGACTTTTGATTTATAGTTAGCAAATGGATTTTTGTCTAGCCAATCATTGGCCAAACATATTTTAATTATTTTATGGAAGTTTTTGATGTATTTTACAGCGGTGTTATTTGCGCAATTACGAGCGCTTCTTAACCAAAATTCATAATCGGCTATAAAGGCATGATCAATTTTTGTAATATCTATATCAGATATGTTATATTTCCATTGCATGAATTCAATGGTGTGTTTTAAAGAAGTGGTGTAACGCTCCAGTGTTCCTGGAGCATATTCTTTACCGAGTAATGCTTTTATTTTGTTGTTGTGCTCTTGGAAAATAGGGACAAGGAAGCGATTTTTTTCTTTTTTACCTTGATATTCTGTTCTAAAAGATTCAAATGTAATATCAACCTCTTTCATGAAAAGTTTTTTTTCTGTTTCATATACATTTGATTTTATTAATTCAAGTTGACCATTAATTGAACGAGCTTCATCAGAATTTCCTTTCATTCTGCTTAAATCGGTTGACCATTTAACTTCCTCTACATAATGTCCGGTGCTTGTGTCAAACCTTTGACCATTAATAGTAATACGACAAAAAATAGGCATTCTCCCTACAGCATTGACTTTAGACTTTCTTAGATAAAAAAGAACATTGATTTTTGTTTTCATGTTGGTAACTTTTAAAATTGATAATTAATTTACACTAATTGTCAATACAATAAAAGATGTTTAATTTTTGAACCACTTGGTTTACAGGGGTTCATTCAAAAAAAGGTGCACCTTTTTTACTCTTAACTAGGTGCACCGATTAGTGCACCTTATATTTGAGTAATTTTAGATAAATTGGGTAATTTGTAAAAATAAAAAACCCTTTAAATGTTTAATTTAAAGGGTTTTAGCTCATTTTGATAAAATGCTGGCGGAGAAAGAGGGATTCGAACCCCCGGACCTGTTACAGTCAACAGTTTTCAAGACTGCCGCAATCGACCACTCTGCCATTTCTCCAATAGTATGTAAAAAAATACCTAATTATGTGTACAAATATAGTACGTTTTTTTATTTCTGCAAGTATTTTAAATAACAAAAAAAGCATATTTTAAGTACTTTTTTATAAAACACTGAATTTCAATTACTATTCTAATAATAATTTCGAGTTATTTACATAAAGAATACATATATTTTTTGTAAAATAGAATTTATGGAATATATTTTTAATAGAGAGAATATTTTAGAGTTTATCAAACAGTTTCAACATGATAGTACTTGTTTAGAAACTTTATCAAATTTAAAATGGTCAGAAGGCTTCAAATGTCGAAAATGTGGACACACAAAATATTGCACAAAAAGAAAACAGTTTCTAAGAGAATGTACTAGTTGTCATACCTTTGAAAGTTCAACAGCTCACATCTTATTTCATAAAGTAAAGTTTGGTATTCAGAAAACTTTTTGCATGTTGTTGAGATGAGTTGTACAACTAAAGGAATTTCTACACTTCAATTAGCAAAACGGTAGGGTATTACACAGAAAAAGGCATGATTATTTTCGCAAAAAGTAAAAATATCGATGAAATCATCTCAAGTACATCCATTACAAAATGATGCTCAGTTAGATGAATTTGTAATTGGAGGAATGGAAACAAGTAAACAAGATAGAAGCTACAATTCTAAAATGGCTAGGGTTGTTTGTACAATCGAATTAACAAAAGAAGGTAAAATTAAACAAGGTTATGCTAAAGTTATTGAAGATTATTCTGCAAAATCAATACAACCTATTTTTGTCGAACACATAAGCAAAAAAGCAATATTAAAACAGATAAATGGACAGCATACACAAAAATAGCCAAAGAATATCCAAATTTAAAACAGGAAAAATGCAAGCCAACAATTAATTTTAAACAAATTAACAATATCATTCAATAACTAAAATCAGGATTAAGAACAATACAAGCCATGTTAATAATCATCATTTGCATAAATATTTAGACGAATATTTTTATCGATTAAATAGGTCAGTTTATAAAGAACCAATTTTTGATAATTTGATAAAAAGAATGGTGAATCACAAATGGGTAGGATGATAATTAAATGTAGTTCTTAAGTAATTAACTCAAAAAAATTTTATTGAATAATCTAAATAAATTTAGTTTACTTCTTTTACGCCACTTATAAAAATCCATTTCATAAAAATTTTCTCCCCTTCATGAGTCTTAATCGCCTGAAACTTGGGTGCCAAAATCAAAGAAACCATAAAAGCAGTACAAGCTATCCATAAACCTTGCAAATGCGAATAATTCATGACTAATAAATAGGCAGGAATATAAAAAAAACTAAACCCCGTAAAGTTATATATAAATGATTTTACTTTTTTACTCATTGTATTTTCAAATTAACGTTTTTATTACTTTACAATCTTAATTCGTTTAAAATATTGATTTAATTTGATTTTAAATATGCTAAAGGTTAATTTCCTTATTATATTAAAAAAAGTATGAATGAATGATTTTTTATTTACTAAAAATATGGTATGAATGTTCGAATACGAAATCCACACGTTCCGTGGTGTTTGAAATGTATTTTTTTAGGTTTTATAAGTTATAATTTCGCAAAATAAAAAGTCTCAACCTGTCAATTTCTATCAGGGAAGTTTAATCGATTAGCAATAGGGTTTTGATTTTTATTGTGGTTTTATTCTTTAAAACAATTTAATTTATAATATTCAATAACCTCTTCAATATGTTTTCTTTTAAATATTTTTTCATTAATTTTTTCAACTAATTCTGGACAATCTGAAAAAAACTTTCTAATTTTATTTTTAAATGAACCAGTACTTGAATCTACCATAGTTCCATCTTTTTTGACTAAAATTAATACACCATAGTTGTAAAAACTTCCACTACCTGCTAAACCAAAACCGCCTTGAGTGACAGTATATCAAGTTCCGTAGAATGAATAAGAACTTACCACATCTTCTTTAACTAACTTAAGCAAAATATGTCTAGT
>Ga0209175_10001445_pt1 | contig 11923 bp, 5 predicted proteins | sample JI91814C2DNA_FD_187506 | JGI IMG/M metagenome (GOLD analysis project Ga0209175, IMG submission 187506) | Wastewater effluent complex algal communities from Wisconsin, to seasonally profile nutrient transformation and Carbon sequestration -... | ecosystem: Engineered > WWTP > Effluent > Algae...
GATTTAATGACCAGTCGAGGAATACCAGCATTGAAGGGAAAATAAAATTTGCTGAAATCAAGGGTTACCGGTACAGCAATATCACGGTGGATGGACAACTCGACAAAAAAATGTTTGAAGGTGTAGCTTCCATCCGGGATCAGCATGCTGATCTGATCCTGAACGGGGTCATTGATTTCAATCAGAAAAAACCCAGGTTCAAATTACTGGCGGATGTGACAAGGGCTGACCTGCTGGCACTGGGCCTGATGAAGGATTCGCTTGTCTTTACCGGAAAAGCTGATCTGGATTTCACCAGTAATACAATTGATAATTTTCTGGGCACAGCCAGGATATCCGATGCCACGCTGCACCGTAATGGCCGCAGATTATCTTTTGATTCGCTCAATGTGACTGCAGGTTATAATGAAGCCGGTATGAAAACGCTTGCTGCATCATCCAATGAATTCCGGGGTACAGTCAGTGGAAATTATGCACTCAATGAATTGCCTGCTGTGGTCAATTATTTTCTGCACCAGTATTATCCTGAATCAATTGCGGCACCTAAAAAATTGACAAAGGATCAATCCTTTGATTTTGATATCGAAACCTATTATGTGGATGATTACCTGCAACTGATCAGTCCGAAACTGGCCGGATTCAATAACACCACTTTGAAAGGCAGGCTGGATGTTTCAGGTGGTAAACTGGATATGTCGCTCAACGTACCGCATTTTTCGCTGGCTGGTTATGAGTTCAATTTTGTGAATATCACAGCCAGTGGTGATAATGACAGTCTGCAGCTGAACGGAACTACCAAAACAATCCGGATCAATGACAGTCTGAGTATTCCGACTGCTTCATTCAGTATTCATTCCCGAAAAGATACGTCCCGGGTTTCCATACATACTGGTGCCACACAGGCGGTGGAAAAAACAGACCTGCATGCCATGGTGATGACATATCCGGATGGTGTGAAAATAGAATTTGATTCTTCCAGTTTTACCATCAACAGCAAGACATGGACCATTGAAGACAATGGGGAACTGGTGATCCGGAGCAATACACCCGCAACGGCACTGCTGGTATTAACAGAAGGAGATGAACGCATATTGGTTAAAACACAACCATCAAAAAACGGAAAGGGTAGTGATGTCAAAGTGCAACTCACGGATGTGAACCTGGCAGATTTTGCTCCTTATTTTTTGCCGAAGAACAGACTGGAAGGATTGCTGACGGGTAATATCCTTGTTGAGGATCCGGCAGGAAGTTTAAAAATTACTTCTGATGATATCCAGACCCGTTTCCTGCGACTGGATAATGATTCACTGGGTGAATTAAAAGCAAGTCTGGTTTATGATGATGCCACCAGGAACCTGAAAGTAAAGGGGAATACCCTGAATCAGGAAAACTACCTGGGATTTGATGCCAATATTTTCCTGAATAAAGAGGAGGCTGCAAAAAACCTGATTGCACTCAAGGCCAAAAGTTTTCAGCTGGATGTGCTGGAACGTTTCCTGGGTAATCTGTTCACGGACATACAGGGTTATCTCACGGGTGATGTAAATATCAGCGGGCCATTTGATGAACTAACGGTAACGGGTAAGGGACGTTTAAAAAATGCGGGGTTGAAAGTCATCTTCACCCAATGTTATTATGATATCCAGGATACCGATATTGAGCTCACGAATACTGAAATCAAACTGGATGGTATTATCCTGCGGGATCCTATTACAAAGAATCCGATTTACCTGACGGGAGGGATTGAACACCAATCCTTCAAGAACATGTTTTATAATCTGGATATTTCCACCCGCAAACCCAAATCGATATTGGAGACGGACAATAAGCCGGTACAATTATTAATGACCAGCTTAAAAGATAATAAACAGTTCTTTGGGAATGTAAAGGGAACAGGATCCATGTCATTGCTGGGGCCGCAGTCGAATATGTATATGAAGATTGATGCGGTGGCTTCTGAAACGGACAGCAGTTTTATTACCCTGCCTCCATCAACCGGAAGGGAATCGGGGAGTGCGGATTTTCTGGTGGAAAGAAAATATGGCCGGGAGATGGATGCCAGAGATTTGAGAGGAAGTACCAGCATTGTGTATGATGTTGATATCACGGTCAACAAAACACCGGTGCCGATGGTAGGGGTGCGGATTATTCTGGATGATTTGACAGGAGATGAGATCAAAGGCAAGGGATATGGTGCATTGAATATCCGTTCGGGTACATCGGAGCCATTATCGTTACGTGGCCGATTTGATATTGAGGAGGGGAGTTATATGTTCACCTTCCAGTCTTTTTTCAAAAAGCCATTTGATTTAAGAAAGGGCCGGGAAAACTATATTGAATGGAACGGGGATCCTTATGATGCCAATGTGCGATTCAATGCAGCTTATACCGCAGAGCGGGTAAGTTTTGCACCGTTGAGGGAGATAAACAGTGCCGTCGCGAATGCGCGGGAAGATGTATATGTGATTGCGACCTTAACGGATAAGCTTTTTAAACCGGTGATTAATTTCTCGCTCGATTTCCCCAATACCAGTGTGGCGGTGAATGATCCGGAACTGGCATTAGTATTCCAGCAGATGCAGCGAAACCTGAATGAGATTAACCGGCAGGTGACCTACCTGATTGTATTCAATAGTTTTGCTCCGGCGGGTAATAGCAGCAATTCTACCAATTTATCCAGTTCAGCACTCAACGTGATTGCCTCCAGTACGGTATCGAGCATCTCGGGTTTATTATTCAATGAGATCAGCCAGGTAGTGAACAGTGCGTTCTCTAAAATTTTCAATTCAGATAATATTGGTTTCAATATCAGTGGCTCATTGTATAACCGGAACCTGCTGAGTCAGAACAGCGGATTCAATCCCAACCAGGGGCAGCTCGACATAAATATACCGATCTCCTTATTCAAGGATCGGTTCATGGTAAAAGTGGGTAGTACGCTTGACCTGGCTTTGGATGGTGGTCCGGCTGTGCAGGAGGCGCTTCGTTTATTACCGGATGTAACACTGGAATGGCTGATCAATCAGAGCGGCAGTATCCGGGCTTCTTTCTTTTACCGGGAGAATAATGATTACCTGGCTTCTACTACAACGGGTAGCCCGGGTAAGGCCAAACGAATTGGGGCGAATATTTCTTACCGGAAGGATTTCGACAGCCTTGGTGATATTTTCCGGAAGAAAAAGAAGAAGAAAGTACCGGAGCCTGAACCGGTAACGGAAAAGCAACCGGTCGTGGCGGAACCTAAAAAAGAAGAGGAGGAGTGATTATTTTATATTTTAAATGTTGAATTTTAAATGAAAGGCTCTGGATTTCAACTTTCCATTTTCCATTTTCAATTTTCAATCTTTAATTATCATCCTTCCCCCAAAATCTCATGCCCCATTTTATCTCTCTTTGCCGTTAAATATTTTTCATTGTAGGGATTGGGTTTGATCCGGATGGGTATATTTTCCACGATTTCCAGTCCGTAGCCAACCAGTCCCACTCTTTTGCGGGGGTTATTGGTCATCAGCCGTAGTTTGGTAATATTCAGGTAGCGGAGGATCTGGGCGCCGAGGCCATAATCCCGCTGATCCATCTGGAAACCCAGGTGCAGGTTGGCTTCAACAGTATCCATACCCTGTTCCTGCAGGCGGTAGGCCTTGAGTTTATTCAGCAGCCCGATTCCTCTTCCTTCCTGGTTCATATATAATATGGCCCCTTTTCCCTCGGCCTGTACCATTTGCATGGACTGGTGGAGCTGGTCGCCGCAATCACAGCGGAGGGAGCCCAGGATATCCCCGGTAAAGCAGGAGGAGTGGACCCGGGTGAGGACGGGTTCATCTTTTTCCCAGCTGCCCTTGATCAGGGCCAGGTGTTCGTTGGTGGATAACTTTTCGCGAAAAGCCACAAGGGTGAAGTCGCCATAACGGGTGGGCATGTCCACTCTTACGACCTCTTCGATCAGGGAATCGGTTTTGATCCGGTATTCGATCAGGTCCTTGATGGAAATGATTTTTAAGTCAAATTTTTTGGCGATTTCCATTAGTTCCGGGAGCCGGGCCATGCTGCCGTCTTCGTTCATGATTTCCACCAGTACACCGCCATGGGGGGCTTCAAAACCGGCCAGGCGGGTGAGGTCAACTGCGGCCTCGGTATGACCGGCCCTGCGCAGGACACCTCCCTTTTTGGAGCGTAGGGGGAAAATATGTCCGGGCCGGCCCAGTTCAGCGGGTAAAGTGGCGGGGTTGATCAGGGCCTGAATGGTTTTGGACCGGTCCTGGGCCGAGATTCCGCTGGTACAGCCATAGCCCAGGAGATCAACGGATACGGTAAAAGCGGTTTCATGGAGGGCGGTATTATTATTAACCATCAGGTCCAGACCGAGTTCGTCGCAGCGTTCTTCGGGGAGGGCGGCGCAGATCAGTCCCCGGCCATATTTGCTCATGAAATTGATCACTTCGGGGGTTACGGTATGGGCGGCGATCACGAAATCGCCCTCATTTTCCCGGTCTTCGTCGTCTACTACTATTACCATTTTACCATTCCGGATATCGTCCAGGGCGCTGCTGATACTGTCTAACATATTGCGGATTTTGTGCAAAAATAGAACAAAGCAACCGGGTGTTCGGTTGCAACGATTGGGTGCAGCAAAATTGAAAGACTTTTTGTCATTATAAAGCCTTATTTTTCAGGCCGAAATTGTTAATATTTGCCTATTTTTATTTTGGGAATATTCCCTTTCTTTGCATTCGAAAACCAAACTATATGCTTAAGAGAATACTCTTTTTCTTTGCTTTTGCCCTGATGGCTGGTCAATTCGTATCTGCCCAGATTACAACGTCTACGATCACCGGGGCAATCAAAAGTACGACTGATGAATCCCTGGTAGGTGCTACGGTAGTAGCCACTCACGTTCCCACAGGTACCAAGTACACAGCCGTTTCCCGTAACGGTGGTGCGATCAGGATGGAAAACCTCCGTTCGGGTGGTCCTTACACCATTGAAGTATCATATGTGGGTTATGATAAGGAAACTTATACAGATGTTTACCTTCAGCTGGCTGAATCATTTATCCTGAACCCGGTATTGAAAAAAACCGAGAAGGTGATGGAAACAGTGGTGCTGACTACTTCAGGCCGGAGCCAGATCCTTAATAAAAACAGAACCGGTGCGGTTACCAATATCGGTTTGCGCATGATCAATCAGATGCCAACCGTTAGCCGGAGCCTGAATGACCTGACCAGGGCTACCCCTCAGTCTAACGGTGCTTCTATCGGTGGTGGTAATTTCCGTCAGAATAACTTTACCATTGATGGTGCAGATTTCAATAATAGTTTTGGTATCGGTGCTAACCTGCCTGCAGGAGGTGCCCCCATTTCACTGGATGCTGTTCAGGAAATCTCTGTGAATATTACACCTTTTGATGTGCGCCAGTCCGGTTTTATTGGTAGTGCAATCAATGCGGTAACCCGTTCCGGTACCAATGAATTTTCCGGATCTGTTTATAAGTATTTCAGAAACGAAAAATACAGGGGTGATGAAGTAGATGGTGTGAAGTTTGTAAGGCCTGCAGAAGAATTTACTCAGTGGGGTTTCCGTTTTGGTGGTCCGATCATCAAAAACAAACTTTTTTTCTTTATCAACTACGAAACAGAGAGCAGACCCAAGCCGATTCAAACCCGTTTTGCTGCTACTGCCGGAGCGCCTTACGGAAGTTCTCCCAACGTAGCCAGACCAACTGCTGACTCTCTTAATTTCATCAGTAATTATCTATTATCTAATTACGGTTATGTAACAGGACCATATGATAATTACACGCCTAATGAAGAAAGAAAAAAGTACATGGCCCGTCTGGACTGGAATATCAGTAATAAACATCAGCTTGTTTTACGTTACAGCCAGGTGGAAGGTGGTGAACCTTTCCCCGTAAGTGGATCAGTTGGAGGTACTGGTATTACTGAAGCATTTGCAGACAACCGAAATCAGGTCCATGCACTTTGGTTTAAAAATTCCAACTATTTCCAGGGTGCTAATTTCTATTCATTCGCAGCTGAATTGAATTCCAACTGGGGAAAGGTATCCAATGTGCTGAGAGGTACTTATACCTACCAGAATGATTCCCGTACCACTGAGAGTCAGGCATTCCCCTTTGTGGATATCATGAGTACTGGAAGTACAACCCGCTCTTTGCCATATACATCATTCGGTCATGAGCCTTTCAGTTTTGGTAACCTGCGTAAAGTAAAAGTGTATTCTGTAGTTGATAATTTCTCCTGGACAAAGAACAAGCATAGCTGGACCGTAGGTGGCCAGTTTGAGCAAAGTGAAACCATCAATGGTTTCCAGCGTTTTGCCACCAGCTACTATCGTTTCAGAACCTGGAATGATTTTGCAACCGGACAGTTACCTTCTGATTTTGCGATTACTTATTCTCTCGCTAAAAATTTTGCTCCTGCTTTCTCTTCTTTCAAATTCCGTCAGTTATCTTTTTATGGACAGGATGAAATTGCTGTTAGCCGGAACTTCAGGCTGACTTTTGGTCTGCGTCTGGATCTGCCTTCTTATCCCGATGTACCCCAGATCATCACTCACCCGTTGGTGGCTGCTAAAACATTTGCAAACGGAGAAATCGTGAATACCGGAAACCTGCCTAAAGTGCGCTTTATGTGGTCTCCCCGGATGGGCTTTAACTGGGATGTATATGGTGACCGCAGTCTGCAGATCCGTGGTGGTACCGGCATCTTTACCGGTAAGATTCCATTTGTATGGATCGTGAGCCAGTCTGGTGATAATGGTATGATCCAGGTGACAAGAAACTTTAATTCACCAGCAGATATCGCTGCCAATGCCGGACCTTTTAACCCGAATCCATATGCTTATCTGCCTGGTTCAGTACCACAGGCCGGTACCGTGGTTCCTGCATCAGTGACTGCCATGGATGAGGATTTCAGAAATCCCCAGAGCTGGAAATCAAGTATTGCCATGGATGCTAAAATGCCATGGGGTTTAATCGGATCTGTTGAAGCGATCTTTAATAAAGACCTGAAAACAGTTTTCTTCCGTAATCCAAACTACCAGTTACCCCAGAATCTGAATGTGGCTGGTTATCCTGATAACAGACCCATATATGGCACTTCTAACCAAACCAGATTTATCAATACGCTGAATGGTTCAGGTGTGTTTGTACCCGGTGCTACCTCTGCCTTCAATCCGGTGATCATTGATAATGCGCCTACTGCCAAAGGCTATTATGGATCATTTACTGTAAAAGTTGAAAAGCCTTTCAGCAAAGGATTCTCAGGTATGGTAGCTTATACCAAGTCTTTGTCTGCTAACCTGCATGATGGAAGTGGTGATCAGCCCCTTGGAACTTTCCAGGGTACCCAACAGGTGAACAGCCTGAATACTCCGGCACTTTCTCATTCAGCTTATGTATTGCCTGATCGTTTTGTGGCATCGATCTCTTATCGTAAAGAATACCTGAAGCATATGGCTACCACGATTGGTCTGTTCTGGTCCGGTGCATCCGATTATCGGTTCACCTACGTTTATAGTGGAGATTTCAACAGGGATGGTGTATCTGGTAATGACCTGATCTTTATCCCTACCGCTACCCAGGTACAGCAGATGTTGTTCAACAGTCAGACAGTAAATGGTGTGGTTTACAATCAGCAGGCACAGCGTGATCTGTTTGAAAACTATATTCAGCAGGATAAATATATGCGCACTCATCGCGGTCAGTATGCCGAAAGAAATGGTGGACTGGCTCCCTGGAGAAATCAATTGGATGTGAAATTCATGCAGGATATTTTTGTAAAAGCCGGCAAATACCGCAATACATTACAATTCACGGTGGATATCCTGAATGCAGGAAACCTGATGAACAATAGCTGGGGTAAGGTGAAAGCAACCAATAATACTTCGATCCTGGCCATTACGAATGCCAATAGCCTTGTACCAGGTGGTTCCGTACTTCCTGTTTTCACACTGGCACAGGACAGGGGTCAGATGATCACCCGTACATTCCGTGATGTAGTAAGCACAACTTCTACTTATTCTATCCAGCTCGGTCTGCGTTATATCTTTAACAACTGATCTGAGTCTGTCAAATAATAAAAAGTCCCGCCAAAAGCGGGACTTTTTATTTTAAGTCTATGCTGAAAAATATTATTTATTACCCGGCCAGCCCCATTGCAAAAAAGCGGGCATGGCCCTGCCCCAGGTGGGTACATCATGACGGCCATCGGCCAGTTCCAGGTATTCAATATCGGTTTTACGCTGATAGCCCTTGGCCTCCAGTTCACGGATCAGATCGAGTGTATCGTCAATCGAATCAATAATACCATTATTATTACGGTCCTTGGTTTCATCCAGGTTACCGCATTGGAAAAAGAATTTCAGCCAGGGGGCATAACTGCCTTTACGGACCTGCTGGTGCATGATCCGGTGTTGTTCATCATCATATCCGGGATCGTCCTGGTCAAGACTTCTCCACCACAGTGAGGCTGAAAATACACCGGCCCTGGTGAATTCGCCGGGACGGTTCCATACAATATCAAGGGCACTCAATCCGCCCAGTGAAAAACCGGCAAAGGCTTTTTCCATGAAACGGGAACCATTATTATAGACTTCTTCGGTCATGGGAAGCAATTCATCAAAAATAAACCGGTTGTAGAGGGCGGCCTTGATCCCCCGGTTCTTATAGTCCGGAACCAGTTGGGTACCATATTCCATTCTTCTTTCGGGCCCGGCATGGATGGCCACACATAAGAGAGGTTGGACAGACTGCGAGCTGTATAATTCAGACAGGATTTTATCAAAATTCATGGTCGCCATATCCTGGCCGTCGTTGATCAGCAGGAGACTGCTCCCGGGTCCGGCTTTACCGAAGGGAGGCAGGTAAAAATCGACTTTGACCTCTCTTTGCAGAAATTGGGAAGGAATGGACCGGTGCTCAACAGATACCGGAATCGTTTCAGTGGTAGGCATGGTGCCAAAAATACGGATTATCCGGTTTCGGTTTCCTAATCCGGTTCAACAGTCCGGAAGAAGATCAGGCGGATTTGTTAATTTGGGGTTGAGCAAATATATTTGGTAGACACCCAGTTGGGTAACACCTATATTGGTCAAACGATTAAAATCTGTTTATGAAGAAAATTGGTATCCTGCATGGAAAAGAGCGTTCATTCCCTGATGCATTTGTGGCCAGGGTTAACAGCAAACAAGTACCTGGTATTATGGCGGAACCTGTACATATTGATAAAGCCATGCAAGGCGAAAGCTCCGGTTATGCAGTGATCATTGACCGGATTTCGCAGGATGTGCCTTTTTACCGCACCTGGCTCAAGAATGCTGCAGTAACCGGTACAGCCGTAATCAATAATCCATTCTGGTGGAGTGCCGATGATAAGTATTTTAATAATTGCCTGATGACGAAAGTGGGAGTACCGGTTCCCAAAACGGCCATCATCCCTTCCCGTGATCTGCCCGATGATACTTCCAATGATTCATTCAGCAATCTGGCATTCCCGCTCGACTGGGAACATATTTTTAATTATGTAGGCTTTCCGGCTTATATGAAACCATTTGCCGGAGGCGGATGGAAACACGTATATAAACTCACTGATGCAGAAGATTTCTTCAGCAAACACAGTGAAACCGGTCAGCTGGTGATGTTATTACAGGAAGAAATTGTGTTTACAGAATACTATCGTTGTTATTGTATCGGTGGCAAGTATGTAAGGATCATGTCTTACGAACCGCGTAACCCGCATCACCTGCGTTATGTGGCCGATTTTAGTCCTTCTCCGGAAAGATTACAGCAGATGACAGATATCGTGCTTCGGATTAATAAGTACCTGGGCTATGATTTTAATACCGTGGAACTGGCTGTAAGAGATGGCGTTCCTTATGCCATTGATTTCTGTAATCCGGCACCGGATGCGGATATCAATAGTGTGGGCGCTGAAAACTTTGAATGGGTAGTAGAAACTGCCGCTACTTATGCGATTGAAAAAGCGCTGGAATTAAAAGAAGGCCAGGATAATCTGACCTGGGGGGAGTATGTGAAGCGGAGTAGTTCGGGACTGCCGCTGGTTTGAGTGCCCCTATCGCTGCCCCCATCCCCGCCCCCATCCCCTAAAGGGGAGTAGAGAGTTGGGAGTCAATACCTGAGGAGTTAAATTAGTGATGAGTTAAGAATGAAGAGTTATGAGTAGTGAATCAATACCCAATATCCCCGCCTTCGCCAAGGCTTCGGCGGGCGAAGCAATACCAAATACCTAATTCCTAATACCATTTTATGAATCTCAACTATAAAACATTTACCCTTGGCGTAGAGGAAGAGTACATGGTACTTGATCCCGTGACTTTTGAGCTCAAGAGCCATGAGCAGAAGATTGTGCAGGAAGGGCAGAAAGCCATTAAGGATAAAGTAAAAGCTGAAATGCACCAGGCTGTGGTGGAAGTGGGAACGGATATTTGTGCCGATGCCGATGAGGCCTGGCAGGATGTATCCAATCTGCGGAAAACTATTGCAGGTATTGCCGGGGAACTGGGATTTGCCATGGGTGCTTCGGGAACCCATCCTTTCAGTCACTGGGAAAGTCAGCTGATTACGGATCATATCCGGTACAATGAGATCGTGAATGAATTACAGGAAGCTGCCAGAAGCAATCTCATCTTTGGATTGCATGTGCATGTGGGTATGGAGAGCAGGGAGATGGCCAATCATATCGCGAACAGTACCCGTTATTTTCTTCCGCATATTTTTGCACTCAGTACCAATTCACCCTTCTGGGAAGGAAGGATGACGGGTTATAAATCTTTCCGCACCAAGGTATTTGATAAATTCCCCCGTACCGGTATACCTGATTCATTTGACAGCATTGAAGCTTATGATAATTATGTGAAACTGCTGATCAAAACGAATTGTATTGACAATGCAAAAAAGATCTGGTGGGATCTGCGGGTGCATCCGTTTTTTAATACTGTTGAATTCCGTATATGTGATATTCCCCTGACAGTAGATGAAACCATTACCCTGGCTTCTCTTTTCCAGGCGGTATGTGCGCGGATTTATATGCTCCGCAGTAAGAACCTCAATTTTATTCAGTATTCAAGGGCACTGCTCAACGAAAATAAATGGAGGGCCAGCCGCTATGGCGTGGACGGGCACCTGATTGATTTTGGAAAAGAAGAGGAAGTGAATACCCGGGCACTACTGTATGAGTTGCTGGATTTCCTTGATCCCGTATTGGATCACCTGGGAAGTCGTCATAGGATTGCGTATATCCACAAAATGCTGGAAAATGGAACGGGGGCAGACCGTCAGCTGGCTGTGTTTGACCAATCCAAAAACCTGACCGATGTAGCCAGGTATATTAACCATCAATACCTCGCTGGTATTTAAGCAACGGTTTTCTTATTTCCTGTTGAAGAATTTACCTACGGATAATCCTACGGCTCTGTGCCGCACGGTAGGCCCGTTATCGGTATTGACAATCGTAGCCACGCCATGGGTATAGTGCGCATAAATAATCAGTCCGCTGCTGGTTTCATAACCCAGATGGAGCAGGAGGTTAGCGCCAAAGCGGCCATAATCACCATAACTGAATTTCATATTACGGCTCACGGAAGGACCGGAAGATTTATTGAATTTTTCTTTTCCAAATAACTGCAGGTCAATCGACGGACCTGCTTTGATAAAGAAGTGCCCTTCTGATTCGCTGAAATTGTATTGCAGCATCGGAGCGAATTCAAAAGTGTGTACGGTTACATCATTGTCAATGGCCAATGAATCCGGTGGAAAGGAAGGGCGGGTGAAGTTTACTTTATATCCTTTCATGCTATAAAAAACAGCCGGGGCAAAATAAAGCTTTCCTTCAAACTGCATGCGGGCCATCGCGCCTCCCTGAAAACCATATTTCATTTTGGTATCCTG